>ERZ1292623.3082-Hain-H51-01um-R1-3082-length-14450-cov-23_pt1 | contig 14450 bp, 13 predicted proteins | sample MGYA00564398_ERZ1292623 | MGnify/ENA primary metagenome ERZ1292623 (study PRJEB36523, sample SAMEA6512633) | groundwater metagenome | collected 2019-01-07 | study: AquaDiva: Metagenomics assemblies of 32 groundwater samples
AACGCCTGAGTTTTTGGGGCGTGGTGAGCGGAACCGGAAAACCGCTTTGCAAGGCAACACTTCAGAGAATGTTAAACAACAAAGTTTATCTCGGTTTAATCATTCACAACGGCGAAACTTACGAAGGCGGTTTTCCGGCAATTGTTTCCAGGGCGACCTTTGAGAAAGTACAGGAAGTATTAAAGAACCGAGCCAAGCCGCGCCATTCCAAAAAACGGCACAACTTCCCATTCACCGGACTGCTCACTTGCGGCGAGTGTGGCGCGGCCATTACCGCTCAATACGCGCACGGACATGGCGGCACTTACAAATACTACCGTTGCACCAAGCGGCTTGGCTCGTGTTCGCAAAGTTATTTACGCGAGGACTTGCTCACAGAGCAACTAAAAACTCAAATCTCAAAGGTCGCTCTTTGCGAAGACTGGAAAGAAAAGATGCTGGCGCAAGTGGAAGTTTGGAAAAAAGAAAATATCCAGTCTTCGCAATTTTTCGCCCAAAATCTGGAAAAGGAAATCATGGAAACAGAAACAAAACTTGATAGGTTGGTGAACGCCTTTTTGGACGGTTCTATTGAAAAAGAAACTTATCTCGCCAAAAAGGACGAACTTATTACTACCAAAACAGACCTCCAGCGAAGGAAGTCTGATTTTGGGCGAAAGGGAAACAATTGGATCGAACCCTTGCGCGAATGGATTTTAACCGCTCACCACGCTGAAAAACTGGCTTCGTCCAACGAATTTGATGAAATCAAATCGTTGGTGGAAAAAATTGGAACGAACCGCCGTCTGCTTTCCAAACAAGTCCTCGTCGGGCTTCGCCCGCCGTTTGATTTAATCGCCAAACAAAAGGGTTTTTGCGAAGCGAGACCCGCCGAAGGCGGGGCGAGCGAGCAATCATCTCGTCCTGAAAAATCGTTAAGTTTTGATTGGTCGGGCTGCCCGGATTCGAACCGGGACTAAAACGTCCCAAACGTCTCGTACTACCATTATACTACAGCCCGCAAGAACATAACTTATCAAATAATTTGCCTTTTTTCAAATCAAAAACCGCTCCGAGTTGAGGGCGGTTTTTGATAAATGGATAAAAGGATAAAAGTGGAGTTATTTTACTGCCTCTTTCAAGGCTTTACCGGGAGTGAATCTCGGCTTCTTTGAAGCAGGGATATGGATTGTTTCTCCGGTTTTAGGATTTCTGCCCTCTCTGGCTTTCCGGTCGGCAACTTTAAATATACCAAAGCCGGTTATATTTACCTTCTCACCCTTTCTCATATAACCCGTTATTGTTTCGGTGAAACCGTCAACAAAGTCAGCTGCCTGCTTTTTGGTCACTCCCAACTTATCGGCTAAAGCTTGGGCTAATTGATTCTTTTTAATAGGCATATGCACTAGCTAATCAATTTATAAATAAATTCGACCTAACGGGCATACTCTATAGCCCTTGTTTCTCTAATGACATTAACTTTAATTTCGCCTGGATAATTCATTTCATTTTCAATTTTTTTAGCGATGTCCCGAGCGAGCTTTATTGCTTCCAGGTCATCAATTTTGGTCGGCAGGACAAATACTCTCAACTCCCTTCCGGCCTGAACAGCATATGATTTTTCAACTCCTTCAAACGAGGAGGCAATCTTTTCTAAATCTTCAAGCCGCTTAAGATAAAACTCTACCGTTTCTCTTCTTGCCCCTGGCCGAGCGCCTGAAATTGCATCAGCCGCCTGAACAATCCTGGCCTCAAGCGAAGCATAGGGATAATCCTCATGATGAGACTCCATGGCCGTAATTACTTTCTTATCAACCCCGAATTTATCCAATATCTTCCTGCCAATCTCAATATGAGTACCCTGGACTTCGTGGTCAACGGCTTTACCAATATCATGAAGCAAAGCTGCGGTTTTGGCAACCATGACATCAGCTTTAAGCTCTTGAGCCAGCATTCCGGCAAGATGAGCCATTTCTATTGAATGCTGAAGGACATTTTGGCCAAAACTGGTTCTGAAAGCCAAACGGCCCAAAAGATAAACCAATTTAGGGTCTAAAGGCCCGGCTCCTATTTCATAAACCGCGGCCTCGCCAGCTTCTTTTATCTTTTTATCCAATTCTTCCTTGGCCAGTTCGATTGTTTCCTCAATTCTGGCTGGATGGATTCGACCATCGGCAATCAACCTTTCGATTGTTAATTTGGCTATCTGCCTTCTAATCGGGTCAAATCCGGAAACTATTAAAGTTTCTGGTGTTTCGTCAATAATTATATCAACCCCGGTCAGCCGTTCAATTGCCTTAATATTTCTGCCCTCCTTGCCGATAATTCTTCCTTTTATCTCATCAGAGGGCAAAGAGACAACTGTGGTCGTGACATCAGCTACTTGTGATTGGGCAAATCTTTGAATGGCCGAAACTACCAGTTCCTTCGCTCTTTTTTCAATTACCTCATTGCCTTCAAGATCCAACTTCCTGATTTTCTGATAAATCTCCACTTTATGTTCGTCCTCAATCTGCTTGAAAAGCAAAAGTTTGGCTTCTTCGGTTTTTATATTGGCTATTTTTTCCAGTTCCTTTTTCCCAACTTCAATCTTTTTTATTAACTCTGCTTTTAAATCATCAATCTCTTTTCCTTTGTTTTTTATATTATCTGATTCTGAAGAAAGCTGTTTTTTCTGGCTTTCCAAATCCTTTTCTTTATTGGCTAAGATATTCTCAATTTTTAAAAACTGGCTTTGTCTCAGCTTTTCATCCTTTTTGGCTTCCTCAAGAATCTTCAAGGCCTGATCTTTCGCCCTTAAGATTATTTCTTGAGCTTTAAATTCGGCATTTTCTGCCTGCTTTCTAACTAAAAAGTACCTTAAGAAATAGCCGAATCCTGAAAAAGCCAACACTAAAATCGCCGCTAATAACGGACTTATTCCTAAAACCATTTTTAATTAAGCGCATCTGAAGATAAAGAAGATGGAATCGGTATTTATCTGACTCAACCTTCTTTCTTTAATGAACTTAGAGTTTAATGTTTAAGAAACTGACCTTTAGAAAATATTATCAAAGATTGGAGAATAAGTCAAAAATGCCTATAATTTAAGGTAATGAAAAAAGTTATCCTTTTAATTCTGGACGGCTGGGGCTGGTCAAGGGAAAAAATCGGCAATGCCATCCTTTCAGCCAATACTCCCAACATAAATTATCTGAAAGAGAATTATCCATTTTTTCTTCTTCAGGCTTCCGGCTATGCGGTTGGGCTCCCGCCGTTAAAAGAGGGCAATTCAGAAGTCGGCCACCTGACCATTGGGGCAGGCCGGATTGTTCTTCAGCATCTTACTTTAATAAATCAAGCAATAAAAAACGGCTCTTTTTTTGAAAACAAAGTGTTTCTTGAATTAATTAATCATGTCAAAACCAATAATTCAAAACTGAATTTAATGGGGCTGTTAACCTCCGGCACGGTCCATGCTTCCTTAGAGCATCTCATTTCAATAATCAAATATTTAAAGAGCCGGACAGACATTAAAAATGTTGTCATTCATTTATTTACCGACGGGAAGGATTCCGGGAAAAAAGAATCTCTTCTTTTACTTGATAAACTGGAAAAAGAACTTTTTGGCTCTGGTTTCAAAACTGCCACTTTAACTGGGCGGGATTTTGCGATGGATAGAGACAACAACTGGAAGCTAACTCAACGAGCTTATAATCTTTTAGTTTATGGACACGGAGAAAGGGTTGAAAATCTAAAAGAGGCGCTTTTGGAGTACCATAAACTCGGCTTAACCGATGAAATTGTCCCGCCGACAGCAATAAACCAAAGTGGAAGTACGATAGATGATGGGGACGGGGTTCTATTTTTTAACTTCAGAGAAGACAACGCCAAACAGTTAACCATGACTTTTGTAGATAAGGACTTTAGTTTTTTTGAAACAAAAAAATTCAATAATCTTTTTTTTGCGACCATGACCAACTACGGAGAAAATCTAAGCGCCGAACCGATTTTCAAAAGAGAAAAAATAAAAAACACGATTGGAGAAATTCTGCAAAATAACGGCAAAAAACAGCTTCGTATTGGTGAAACTTTAAAGTATGCTCATGTGACTTATTTTTTCAACGGCTTAAAAGAGGGGAAATTTGAAAATGAAACTGATATTTTAATCCCCTCGCTGGAAAACTATATTGAAAAGCCGGAGATGAAGACAAAGGAAATCACCGAAAAAATAATTGAAGATATTGAAAAAAATTATAATGATTTAGTGGTGGCTAATTTTGCCAATCCAGATATGCTTTCTCATACCGGGGACTTTGAAGCGACTGTCAGAGGTATTGAGTTTGTTGACGAAGCTATCGGCAGAATTTACCAAGCCGCTCAAAAAAGGGGAGTTACGATTTTAATTACCGGTGACCACGGCAATGCTGAAAACCTGATTTATCTTGGAACCGGCGAAAAAGAATCAAGGCATAATTTAAGTCCAGTACCGCTTTATATCGTCAATGAAGAACTCAAAAAAGAAAAAACCCAGGAAGAGTTATCCTCGGAAACAAGCGAAATCCATGGGATGCTTCAGGATGTCACTCCAACAATCCTTAAGCTGATGGGAATTGAAAGACCGGAGGAAGTAACCGGGTTCAGTTTAATCTGACCCCGCACCTTTTTCCAAAAAAGCTAAAACTTTCTCATTTAATAGAATCTGGTGAATCTGGTCAGTTAGTTTTGGGAGATCAGTGTTTTTTTCAACCTGTTCAAGGCCAGTGAAATTTTGAAGCAGTCCGTTAATCTTTTCTTTAACCTCTTCTGATTCAACTTTTATATTTTCAATTTTAGCTATTTCTTTTAAAACTAAGGCTTTTTTGACCAGTATTTCAGCCTTAGCTTTCCACTGGCCTCTTAACTGATCCTGGCTTTTGTTGATCTTGGCCAAAAAAAGTCCGAGTTCCAGACCTTGACGGTGCAAATCAGCGTCAAGGTCAAGCATCATCTGATCAAGCTGGCGTTCAATCAGAAGAGGCGGAACTTCAATCTTGGTATTGCCGGCAACTTTATCCAGCACGGTTGACTGAATCCGTTTGCTTTCTCTTGTTTCTTTCTCCTGCTTCAGGCCGTCACTAACGCTGTTTTTTAATTCTCTCAAAGAATTAAACTGACCTAAATTTTTTGCAAAATCATCGTTAAGCTCGGGAGAGCCATTATCATTTGTTCTTGATTTTCTTAAAAACTCTAAGGTCTGGTCAACCTCTTGGTCGGAAACTGAAACCTCTTTTTTCTCAACCGGAATATTATGATAATCGGCTAATTTGAATTCCGGAAAAGTAATCAGTGAAATTGAATACACTAACTTTTCCAAAGAATTTTCTTTGACTTGAAGGTTTTCGGTACTGATAAGTTCAATTTTTTCTTTAATTAAGACATCGGCAAAGCTTTGCCTTAAAGCAAAATCAAAAGCTGTTTCAAGAACTTCTTTTTTATTTAGTTTGTTTTTGGCAATTTCAGGCGGCGCCTTGCCTTTTCTAAAGCCCTTTAATCTTAGATCATTAGCCAGGCGCTTCTCTGATTCGCTGACATAATAATCTAAATCCGTCTTATCTAAGGTAACCGATAGTTTTAACTCATAAGATTTAATTTTCTTCAAATCATACTTCATCTTTGGGAGATTCTTTTTGGGCCACTTCTTTATTTTCCAACAGCGATTCCGCTACGATTCGCTCCGCGAATCGGCGGAACCTTCGACGAGAACCTCTTCGGCTTTCATTTCTTCTTTTGGCGAACGAACATCTATTTTCCAGCCGCTAAGTTTGGCGGCCAAACGAACATTCTGACCTCTTTTACCGATGGCCAAAGAAAATTGATCTTCGGCCACTTCTATCAAGGCATACTTCTTTTTGGAATCCAGAATTTCAACATTAGAAACTTTTGCCGGCGACATTGCATTAGCAATAAAATCTGATGGCTTATCGCTCCATTCAATGATATCTATCTTTTCTCCGGAAAGTTCATTGATGACCGTCTGAACTCTGATTCCTTTCTGGCCGACCAAAGAACCGATCGGGTCAACGTGAGCTTCTTTTGAAGAAACAGCAATTTTTGAACGAGCACCGGCCTCCCGACTGACGGCTTTAATCAAAACCGCACCAGTAGAAATTTCAGGAACTTCAAGCTCAAAAAGCTTTTCCAAAAGCTTTGGATGAGAACGGGATAAAATCACCATCGGCCCCCGGGGAGTACTTTCAATTGAAAGAATTAAGACCTTGAATCTTCGGCCAACCGAATAATTATCTAAAGGAGTCTGTTCAAGAGCAGGCAGAAGTCCTAAAGTTCTCCCGATATCCAAATAGATATTCCGGCCTTCATGTCTTTGAACTACTCCGCTGACCAAAGAACCGGTCATTTTTTTGTATTCTTCGGCAATAGAATCTCTCTCTGCTTCGCGCAGTCGCTGGACGATCACCTGCTTGGCTGTTTGAGCAGCGATCCTGCCGAAATCATTTCTTTCCTCAAGGGACAAAATAAGTTCATCGCCCGACTTCAAATTAGGATCGACTTTTTGAGCTTCTTCAAGAAGAATATGTTTTTCCGGACTGAATTTAACTTTAATCTCACCTTCTCCGTTTTCTTCTGAAGTCGCCCCTGACTGATGGCTGGGCCTCTCAGAAAGCAACTCATCATCTCTTTTCAAAACAAAACCGGTAATATAACCTTCGTCATCAATACCTTCAACCACGTATTTCACCTGCCAAACCAAAATCTTACCGCTTGAAGGGTCTAATCTTGCTCTGACTATTTGGCCTTTTTTGCCGTAATCTTTTTTGTAAGCCGAGGCAATTGCCGCATCAATTGTTTCTATAATTTTCTGCTCGCTGATCCCCTTTTCATCGGCAATCTGCTTAATGGCTGACATAAATTGTTTGATGTCTAACAGCATATTTAAAAAATTAAGCCCGCTTAATAACGGACTGCTTGGGGTTTCAGGGACGTTGAGCATCCTGTGATAGTGTCATCAATCATTATAGCACCGCTAAATCCCGTGTCAAGCATTGAGATTACTTTATCCACATATCTACCCTTCTCAAAAAATTTATTTCGGCTATGCTTGGGATAAATTTAATTCCCTTTTAACCGTTTCATATGCTAAAATCAAAGAAATATGGTTGATCCAAAAATGGGCGAGGGATTAGAAAAAAAACTTAGGCAAATCCAGCAGAAGGAGCTCGAAGAGAAGACTATGGAGCTGGCTGAAAAAGCAGGATTGCCCTATGTTGACTTAACTACCTTAACAATTCAAAAAGAAACTTTTGACCTGATTGAAGAAGATGAGGCTAAGGCCGCAAACTTGGTGCCTCTTGACCGGGTGGGCCAAACTTTAAGAGTCGCCGTTTTAAATCCTGAAAATGAAAGAACTAAAAATCTTGTTAAAAAACTGAAGCAGAGGGGGTACGAGATTAAAATCTATATTGCTTCTCAAAGAAGCATCGGTTATGCTCTTAATTTTTACAAAGGCAGAGTTAAAGCAAAAGAAACTAAATTGGGGGTGGTGGAACTTGAAGAAGAAAAAATAAGCAAAGTTGAGAAAGAAATCAAAAACATAACCGACCTCAAAGACAGGATTGCAAAATTAGCTACCACCGAGTTATTGGAAACATTATTTGGCGGGGCAATAAAAGTTCGGGCTTCAGACATTCATTTTGAACCGGAGGAAAAAGATATCAGATTAAGATTCAGGGTTGACGGTATTTTGCAGGATGTTTTCAAGTTTGAAGGAAAAAACTATCCCCCCATTTTAAACCGGCTCAAATTGATGGCTGGTTTAAAACTTAATATTCATGATGCTCCTCAAGACGGCCGGTTCACCATCAGGCGCCAAGAAAAGGATATAGAAATTAGGGTTTCGGTTTTACCCGGAGCTTACGGTGAAAGCATTGCTCTAAGATTGTTGGACCCGGAGACGATAAAAAGAAATTTGGAAGATTTGGGAATAAGAGAAGATGTCTTGGAAGAAGCCAAAAAACAGCTTAAAAAAACCACCGGCGCGATTCTGACCACTGGACCGACCGGTTCCGGAAAAACAACCACTCTTTATGCCTTTGTTAACTTTGTAAATAAGCCGGGGATTAAAATCATAACCATTGAAGATCCAATAGAGTATCATATTGCCGGAATATCCCAAACTCAAGTTGAACCGGAAAAAGGCTACAACTTCGCTAACGGATTAAGGTCAATTGTCAGACAAGACCCGGATGTAATTTTAGTCGGAGAAATAAGAGATGCGGAAACAGCCGAAATAGGAATGCACGCTGCCTTGACCGGCCATTTGGTTTTCACCACTTTGCATACCAATGACGCTGCCGGAACAATTCCGCGACTGATTGATATGGGAATTAAACCCCAGGTGATTGCTCCAGCCATAAATCTGGCCATGGCTCAAAGATTAGTCAGAAAACTATGCCCAAAATGCCGAAAAAAGATTAAGACAACCTCTGAAGAAATAAAAAAAATAAGGGCTGGACTAAAAAATTTACCGGAAAGAATCGAAGCCCCGAAAATTACTGATGAACTTGAAATTTACAAAGCCCAAGGCTGTGAAGAATGCAATCTTACCGGCTACAAAGATAGAATTGGAGTATTTGAAGCATTTTTGGTTGATAGAGAAATAGAGAAATTAATCCTTAAATCACCGTCAATCAGCGAGGTCAGAGATACGGTAATCAAAAATGGGATGATCACTATGGTCCAAGACGCTTACTTAAAAGTTTTGACCGGGATAACCGACTTAGCCGAAGTGGAGAGAGTTCTTGGAGAATAAATCGATATTGATTTTACCTGTAGGTAACTGGAGTGTCCTTTAATCGGGCGTGGAAAAACCTTGATCTTGGGAAATGCAAGGGCAGAATAATCTCTAGGAATAGCCCAGAAAAGCCGTAAGGCCATCCAAACCACCCGTAGAATTATTATTCCAAATCCAGTCCAAAACAATTTAATGAATTGGACTGGCTTCCGCGCCCGATTAAAAGACAAATCCGAAATTAAAACTCCCAAATTTTGGGATTTAATCTAATTATATATTATAGAAATAAATTTGTCAAGTCAAGAATTATTCTCTGGAATACTATTGGATAAAATGTTGGTTAGTTGTTGATAAAAAATAATTAGAATTTAATGTCGGGAAAACAAAACCGGAAAAGTATTAGCGAATCACAAGCTGAAGATCAACTATTAGATCGAACTCTAAGGCCTCTTTCTTTTAAAGAATTTATCGGCCAGGAGAAAATAAAAAACAATTTAAAAGTAATGATTGAGGCGGCCGGGAAAAGAAAGGAACCCCTGGAACACATCTTAATCTACGGACCGAGTGGCCTTGGCAAAACAACTTTAGCCCACATCATCTCAAAAGAATATAGAGGGAATATTAAAATCACTTCTGGCGCTGCCCTGGAAAAAGTAGGAGATATTGCCGCCATATTAACCAACCTCCAAGACGGGGATGTTTTTTTTATTGATGAAGTCCACCGCTTAAATAAGCTTGTCGAGGAAATTCTTTATCCGGCAATGGATAATTTTAAACTCGATATTATTATCGGCAAGGGGCCTTCAGCTAAAACAATCCAGATAAACCTGCCGCGTTTTACTTTAATTTCTGCGACCACTCGGATTGCTCTTTTATCATCTCCTTTTAGGTCAAGATTCGGAGTGAATTATCGGTTGGATTTTTACAATTCTGAAGATGTTGAAAAAATAATTGAACGGTCATCAAAAATTTTAAATATAAATGTAGAAGCAAAAGCCAGGGGGTTACTGGCCAAAGCCAGCCGCTCTACTCCCCGAATTGCCAATAAGCTCCTTAAAAGATCCAGAGACCTGGCCCAGGTTAAAGGAGAAAAGATAATTACCCCTGAAATAGTTGACGAAACTCTAAAAATGCTTGACATCGACGAATTGGGCCTGGAAGCGACTGATCGAAAAATTTTACAAATTATCATAGAAAATTTTAACGGCGGCCCAGTCGGGATAAAAACCATTGCTGCCTCAATTGCCGAAGAAGAAGAGACTATTGAAGACGTTTTTGAACCGTTCTTGATGCAAATAGGATTACTGGCCAGAACTCCCAAAGGCCGAATTGCCACTCGGTTAGCCTTTGAACATCTTAAATTCAAATACCAAAGGGAAATTGTATGAACGAATTTTTAACCAATCTGACTTTGATCGTATTTATTGTTATTATTTTTAGCTACCTGATTGGAGCTTTCTTTATTGTTTATCATCTTTTAAAGTTTGGGCTGGACTATAAAACAAAAGTATTAACTTTTACATTCTTAGCTGGCCTGGTAATCCTTTTAAGTTTAAACTTTTACTTATTCCTCAAGATTGATTGGACTGAATTTCTCAATAATTTTTTCAACTATACTCCTTCTAATGATCTCCCCGAGTTTTTTAAATTATCAATATGACCAATCTTTCATTGCTAAAACCTTATGAAAAGATGGAATTATTTTTACGGAGACATTGGTTAATCTTATTTTTTGATTATTTCGGCGCTGGCTTTTTGACTTTAATTGGCTTAGCAGGGTTTTTTCTAATAAATGAGTTTTTTGATCTAACATTTCGCGATATTCTATTGTTTTTACTAAGTTTTTATATTTTGTTGGTTTGGCAGTTTCTTTTTAAGAAGCTAACTGATTTTTATTTGGATACCTGGATAGTAACCGACCATCGGATCTTAGAAATTCATCAACTTGGCCTGTTTAAAAGAGACGTCTCCGAACTCCGTCTTTCAAAAATTCAAGACGTCACCGTCAAAGTTAACGGTCTTCTGCCAACGTTTTTCAATTACGGCGAGGTGGTCGTTCAAACTGCCGGCGAAATTCCGGAATTTAAATTTAAACAGGTCCCTTACCCTCAAAAGATAAAAGACGAAATCTTCCGGTTGTATGACCAATTTATTAAACAGCATCCAAATGATCAAGAAATTCATGAATTATAATTTAATTTATCCACTTCCTTGATTAAAATCTTTATGTTATGCTTAATCTGTGCCCAAGTTGTTAAAGTTAGAAAAAGAGACATTGGAAAAACTTTATCTTAAAGCCAAGCTCAGTTCTTTCGCTATAGCAAAAATCCTGGAGTGTAGTGCATCTCATGTTAGAGATTCTTTGCACGAATACTCAATCAAAACCAGAACTATTCAAGAGGCAAAATCATTAACAAAACCTCATTATCCTCGACATAACTTTTCTGGCAACCTCAAAGAAAAAGCTTATCTAATTGGCTTTCGCCTTGGAGACCTCTATACAACAAAAACTCATCCCAATAGTCCAACTATTAGAGTTGGTACCAATTCTACTAAAGAAGACCAATTATTGCTCGTTGAAAATTTGTTCTCAAAATATGGACACGTAAAAAGAAATAATCGAGACAAGAATGGCGCCATTCATATTAGAGCATTTGTAAATAATTCTTTTGACTTCCTGTTGCCGAAAAAAGACAAGATTGATAATTGGATATTTAAGAATCAAGATTATTTTATCGCCTTTCTTGCTGGTTATGCAGATGCTGAGGGAACTTTTTGTATCTGTGGTAGTGATGGCATATTCAGTATTAAATCACAAGACAAAAATATACTTTTTAGTCTTTGGAAAACCTTAAATCGACTAGGGATACTTTGTAAAAAACCTTCTCTGTTCAGGACTGCTGGATTTATAGATTATCGCGGTATTAAAAATAATAAAAATGCATACATTTTTACAATATATAGAAAAGATTCTCTTTTAAAACTAATCGGTCTTCTTAAACCATACTTAAAACATGGAAAAAGAATTAAAGATATGCTATTAGTAAAACGAAATATAGATGACAGAAACATCAAATTTAATTACAGACCTGATCGTAGGTGGTATAAAACATACAAAACATGAGTGGGCATAATAAATGGCAGCAGATTCGGCACAAGAAAGCCCTTACTGATAAAAGAAGGGGGCAGATATTTTCTAAGCTCGCCCGGCTGATTACCTTAGCCGCCAGAAAAGGAACTGACCCAAAAACAAACTCTGCCTTAGCTCAAGCAATTGAAAAAGCCAAGGCAAGCAACATGCCTAAGGGAAATATAGACCGGGCTATTAAAAAACTATCTGATAAGGACTTGCTCCAACTCGAAGAACTCCTGATTGAAGCTATCGGTCCAGGGGGAGTGGCTTTAAAAATCAAGGCTATTACTGATAATCGAAACAGAACTCTGGCCGAAATTAAAAAAATTCTAAGCGGCCACGAATCAAAAATGGTCCGACCGGGCAGTCTATCCTGGATGTTTAATCAGCCTGTCATTATTGATGAATCTAATCAAAAAAAATTAGATGAACTTTTATCAGCTTTGGATGACCAGGATGAGATTGAGGATGTCAGTTCTAATTTATCGGAAGACGGTTTGTAATATGAGAATTTTAGGCATTGACCCTGGTTCTTCAATCACTGGCTATGGCGCCATTGAATCAAATGGAGGAAAAATGGAATGCCTTGACTACGGCGTAATCAAGGCCAGCGGAAAAGACGATTTTCAGCGGCTTTTAACTATTAAAAAATCTCTTAAAAAGCTATTGACCGAGATTAAACCTGACCTTATTGCTTTGGAAAAAATATTTTTCTTTAAAAACAGGAAAACAGTAATCAAGGTTTCAGAAACCAAAGGAGTGATAATGCTGACCGCGGCTGAAAGAAAAATTCCAGTGATTGAAATAGCTCCTCTTGAACTTAAAAGAGCCTTGACCGGTTATGGCCGAGCCTCTAAAGAAAGTATCCAAAAAATGCTTAAATTAGTTCTGAATTTAAAGGAAGAACCAAAACCGGATGATGCCGCTGACGCCTTAGCCTTGGCGGTTTTATGCAGCCGGGGTTGACAACTATTTCTATCTATATAAAATAGGGTGAAACTGTTTAAAAATAATCGAAATAACCGTTTAAAGGTCGAAAAGACTTGAAATAATCAAGAGTTTATCTTTAGGGGGATAAACTTAAGAATCTAAAATGGAAAGAGATTTATTGAAGTATCTACTTCAAGACGATGAGAAAGAAGAGGAAAAGGAAGATAAACCAGAAGGAAAAGAAGAAGACGACGAAGAAGAAGAGGAGGAAGAGGAAGAAGAAAAAAAAGTTTAGCAACCTTGTAACTCAAAATCCCGCCACTTGGCGGGATTTTGATTACTTTTTTACTCTAATAAACCTGCGACGTCCTACTTGAACAACGTCTCCCTCTTTTAGTTCGCGGGTCCAATTAGTTCTCATTTTAACTATCTCATCGTTTATTCTAACGCCGCCTTGTTCAATTAATTGTCTGGCTTTTGAATGAGAGTCGGCTAATCCATACTTAACCATAAAATCAAGAAACATTCTGTAAGTACCCGAGAATTCTGGTGCTTCCGTTTTTATTTCAGTTGGCTTTTCCCCTTTTGAAAAAATTCTATCCCATTCATCTCTTGCTTTTTCTGCTTCTTTGTCTCCGTGATACATTTTCGTAACCTCAAAAGCCAACTCATGTTTAGCCGCTAAAATATTGCCAGATTTTAAATGGTTTACTTTTTCCATCGGAACCTCGGTGCATAATTCAAAACAGGTAAAAACAACTTCGTCTGGAAGAGCCATTACCTTAGAGTACATATCGAAGGAGATGGCTTGAAGTGAAATATAGTTTCCCTCGCTTTTACTCATTAATTTTTTACCAGTCAGGGGATTTTCTAAAAGTTTGGTTGTAATCACGAATTTTTCTTTTTTGAGAAGCTTCTCCATCAGAGTTCGACCAACTAGCATATTAAATGTTTGATCTGTCCCGCCCATTTCTCCATCTATACTCATCGCCACTGAATCATACCCTTGGAGCAAGGGATAGATAAATTCGTGTAAAGCTATTGATTCTTTTGCTTTTAATCTTTCTTGAAACATGTCGCGATGAATAAGCTGCTGAACCGTTGTCAATGAAGCAAATTTTATAAAATCATTAAGCGAAATTTTATCCAGCCATTCGCTGTTTCGTCTGAACTCAGCTTTTTTCAAATCTAAAATTTTACCAATCTGTTGTTTGTACGTTTTGGAGTTGTCTTTTATCTCTTTTTCTGTCAGCGGTCTTCTTGTCTCGTCTTTACCAGTAGGATCGCCTATTCTTGCCGTGAAATCACCTATCACAATAACAATCTTATGGCCTAATTCTTGAAGTTTTTTTAAGATTATGAAATTTGTTGTATGACCTAAATGCAAATCAGAAGCAGTTGGATCTACTCCTATATAAATAGAAAGTTGCCTTCCCTTTCTAAGCTCTTTTTCTAAAAAATCTCTCGATGGATAAATTTTTTCAATATACCTCTTAGTCAGAAGTTCTTGAATTTTTGTTTCATCTGCTATAACTCCAGACATTGATTTCATCATAATCGTTTCTTTCTTATTAGTCGAGAAATGTTTTCTAATCAATAGCTTCGCAACACTTCGGCTGGTGTTTTCATTTTCAAGGC
>ERZ1292623.2182-Hain-H51-01um-R1-2182-length-17892-cov-4_pt2 | contig 14446 bp, 17 predicted proteins | sample MGYA00564398_ERZ1292623 | MGnify/ENA primary metagenome ERZ1292623 (study PRJEB36523, sample SAMEA6512633) | groundwater metagenome | collected 2019-01-07 | study: AquaDiva: Metagenomics assemblies of 32 groundwater samples
TGGATTCCCGAATTAAAGCAATTGACAGATTTTGGTGATGTTATAAAATTAAAGTTTGATAATAAACTTATTTTAAATATTGACGGAAGTAAACTAAAAAAATTAGGCACAGGAAGCACATTAGTTCTTATTGGCCCAGAAGGTGGATTTACTGAAGAAGAAATTAAAGAAACAGAAAGCAAAGGATTCGTTAAAACATCAATTTCTAAGAATACATTAAGAATAGAGACTGCGGCTATTGCTGTTGCTGCAATAATTAATCACTAAATAGACTACCATCCGCTGGCCCAACTGCCTTTTTCATGTTTGTCGTCCCAGTCTTCAGCTGCACGTCTAAATGTTTCTTCCCATCCTCTATTGTATTCTGCGCGTGCTACTCCTCTTGCATAAGCTTCATCCTCCGCATCTTTTCTTGCTTTTTGTTTTAGAAGTTTGACTCTTTCTTCTAATGTCCGCTTTTTAAATTTATAAATCTCTTTTGCGGCCTTTATGGGGAGAAGTGCAACTGCATCAGGCAATGTCTTTGGAAACTTATCGGCTCCAGAATATGTTGCAAAGACATAGCTTAGATCTACCTGCAACCAGAGCGCTACATGCGTCACTCCTTTTTTATAAGGATTTACTTCTGTGTAACCTACAATTTCTTTTTTCATATTTTTTTGTTATTTCTTAGTTTATTTATTGTTATTCTTGTCATTTAATCCTTTACCCACAATAGTGCGGGTATTAAGAAAAGCTTAAATAAGACGAAAGTTACCACAAAGCTATGTGGACAGCAAAAATAAGACTTTTAGAACAAGAAGGCGTATTCAGGAAGTTTGCGGTAAAGCATAACGTAACTATGGCGGGTTATCCCGTTTCTTCCCATAAAGTTGGAAATTTTATGCAAACAACAATCTCCGGCATAGTTTATGGGACTAAAGATAACAAACGAAATTGTTTAAATGAACTAGCAAATGATAAACGTGTCATCTTTCTTGAATCAAGCGGGGACTTCTTTATCATAGTGATAAAAGAATCAATGGACACATATATTATGTACGACCCGCTAATATTGTATATAAAACCAGTTATGCTTTATCCAACGGGAGAATATATTGTGGAGATTGCAAGTTGGAAGAGAAGCAAGATTGAAAAATTACTTCATTTCTTAAAGAAACACAGAATTGCTGAATTATTAAAATTCAAAAAGGAGAAAATCAAAAATATATCTATCGTTGGAGTTCTTCCAGAATTAACAGACAAACAAAAAGAAGCCTTAAACTTAGCAATCAAATCAGGATATTATAATTATCCAAGAAAGATTGAACTTAGAGACTTAGCCAAGCAAATGAAATCTTCATTATCAACATATCGTGAGCACTTAAGAATAGCAGAAAAGAAAGTTATGCCAAATAATCTTTAAATCCATTTTCTTCTATTTGATGAGCAAGTTCTTTTCCGCCTGATTTTACTATCTTTCCTTTGTAAAGAACGTGAACTTGGTCGGGTTCAATAAACTTCAATATTCTGTTGTAGTGTGTGATTAATATTATTCCCATTTCCTCTTTTTTTACTTTATTTATTGCATCACAAACTAATTTTAAAGAATCGATGTCAAGTCCCGAATCAGTTTCGTCGAGAATTGCGTATTTAGGTTCCAGTAATGATAATTGTAATATTTCCATTCTTTTTTTCTCTCCGCCAGAAAAACCAACATTAAGATATCTCTGTTTGAATTGTTCTTCAATTCCTAATTCTTGCATTTTTTCTTTCAATAATTTATGGAATGATATGACATCAATCTTCTTTCCTTTAACATTTTGCAATGCGGATTTTAAGAAAGTTGTTAAATTAACTCCAGTTATTTCTTGAGGATGTTGGAATGATAAAAATAATCCTTGTTTGGCTCTTGAATCTGGAGTTTCTTTTGTAATATCCTTTCCGTCAAGAATTATTTTTCCTTTAGTTATTTTATATTTCGGATGGCCAGCTAATGTAAGCGCTAAAGTTGATTTTCCTGATCCATTTGGTCCCATTAAGGCAATTATTTTCCCCTTTTCAAATGTAGCTGTAATCCCTTTAAGTATTTCTTTTCCAGCAACTTCAACATGTAAATCAATTATTTCTAGTTTCATAGTTCTTTATTGCTCCTTGTGTTGCTTTTAGTGATAGTAATGCACATTTTATTCTATTCACACTTATTGGTATTCCTAATAATTTGTAAATGTCTTCAGATTTCATCTTTTTTATTTCTTTAACATCTTTTCCTTTGATTTCATCCGTTAAGATTGAAATTCCTGCTTGAGATATTGCACAACCGTGCCCTTCAAATGAAATATTCTCAATTTTTTCATTTTCGATTTCTAAAAACGCAGTTATTTCATCCCCGCATATAGGATTTAATTCCCTGCAAGAAGCATTGTGTTTTATTTTTCCTTTGTTGTGCGGATGTTTGTAATGGTCAAGTATATTTTCTTTGTAGATTAATTCCTCTTCATTTAATCCGGTTTCTATTTCATTTGAATGTTTCTCAAAGTGTTCTTTATTCATAATTTAAACACCTTTATCGCTTTATTTAATGCTTCAATGAATATATCTACGTCTTCTTTAGTATTATACAAATAAAATGAAGCTCTTGAACATCCGGAAATATTTAAAACTTTCATCAAAGGCATTGCACAATGATGACCGCCACGAACTGCAACACCTTCTCTGTCTAATAATTCAGAAACATCATGCGAATGCATTCCTTCAATGTGGAATGATACTGCTGGTCCTCTTTCTTTAGGTCCAAGGACTTTGACTTGTTTTATTTCTTTTAATTTACTCAGAGCATATTGAGTTATTTCATTGCAATGTTTCTGAATATTGTTTATTCCTATTTTATTTATGTAATCAATCGCTTTTCCAAAGGCAATAACCCCTGAAATGTTTTGTGTTCCGCCTTCAAATTTGTAAGGAACATCATTCCACGATGATTTTTCAAAAGTAACTTCTTTAATCATGTGCCCGCCGTAGTTTAATGGTTCTAGCTTTTCTAAAAGTTGTTTTTTACCATACAAAACACCAACCCCAGTCGGTCCCATCATTTTATGTGCAGAAAAAGCTAAGAAATCACAATTTAGCTTCTTAACATCAATTTTTTGATGAGGAACTGATTGTGCGGCATCAATTATGAATAATGCCCCCACTTTATGGGCCATTCTTGCTAGAGTTTCAACAGGATTGATTGTTCCAAGAACATTTGACATATGAGTTATAGAGACAATTTTTGTTCTCGGACCAAGTATCTTGTTTAATCCCACAAATTCTAATTCGTGTTTATCGGATAATGGTATATACCTTATCACTGCGCCAGTTTCCTTTGCAATCGTCTGCCATGGAACAATATTTGAGTGATGCTCCATGGATGTTAAAATAATTTCATCACCTTTCTTTAATGTATTTTTCAATCCATGAGCAATTAAGTTTAAACTCTCGGTTGTTCCTTTTGTGAACACTATTTCTTCTGTATCAGAATTAATGAACTTCGCAACCAATTCTCTCGTTTTTTCAAAAGCATCTGTTGCTTTGGTAGCTAATGTATGTGTTCCCCTGTGTGTGTTTGAGTTAATTGTTTCGTAATATTCAGAGATTGCATTGATTACACTAGTTGGCTTTTGCGACGTGGCCGCATTGTCCAAATAAATTAATCTCTTGCCATTTACTTTCTGTTTTAATATTGGGAAATCGTTTTGATTCATAAGAATTAATGCCCCTCAATCTCTATTTCAATTAATTTATTTAGTTCGATAGCATATTCTAAAGGCAAAGCCTTAGTTATTGGCTCAATAAATCCAGAAACAATCATGTTTACTGCTTCATTATGATTTAATCCTCTGGACATCAAATAAAATATCTCTTCATCTCCTATTTTACCAACCGTTGCTTCGTGTGCAGCTTCAACTTCTGAATTTTCAATTTTCAAAATAGGAATTGCATCAGATTTAGAAATTGCATCCAAAATCAATCCATTGCATTTCATGAATGCTCTCGAATTAGTTGCTTCAGGACGTATTTCTATTGAACCTCGGTATGTTGCAATTCCTCCTCCTTTAGAAATTGATTTAGAATCAATCATTGAAGTTGTATTTGGAGCCAAATGCAAAACTTTTCCACCTGTATCTTGATTTTGTCCAGGTCCCGCAAAAGCAATTCCTACCGATTCAGAAGATGATCCTTCTCCAACTAAAACTGACATAGGATATAACATGGTGACGCAAGAATTATGCACTACTAGACCATTAGCTATGAAGTTGTGATAATTTTCAACTTCAATATCATATGTTGGTTTTATCCCGACATAGTTTATTTTTTCAATTTTCGTGAATCCAATCTCTTCATTAACTTTACTTCTTATGTTAAACCCTTTCGCTGAAACATAACTTCTTTTTGGATTGCATTTTTCTATTTTTCTATTTTTCCTTAAACACCGTACTGGAAGTTCTTTTATTTTTTTACCAGTTAAATGTATTCTCCAAGAGTCTTTCACATTGCATATACGCCCTAAAATATTTTGTTTTCTTGCTAGGCCGTGCTTAAAAATTCTAGACGTTCCAAATCCGACAATTATTGATAACAATCTGACTTCTTCTAGCATTTTTTTATTAATACTGGTAATTGCTACCGAATTTTTATGAACATGTCCGTCGGAATCAAAATATCCTGCTAAAAAATTTAATATTTGAGACTCGGGTAAAGTGAATACCCAATTCGGAATTGATTTAGTGTCAGCATTCCCACTAAAACCAATTTCAGCAAATAATCTGCATAATGTTTTAGAATTTATTACAATATATCTTTCTTTTTTCTCAGTAACGTCATAGATAAATAATTCTTTTAATGTTCTTATCAATTGGTCCCTCTAATCTTCAGTTTCATGAGTTGCTATATTTATTTTGTTTTGTTTAATATCAACATGACCGTCGCCAAGTAATAAGCCCATTAACCACATGAAATCATCATTCGTTTGTTTAGGTATTTTTATATTATTATTATGCAAATAAGAGGTATTCATTTCAAAAGAAGAGTATTGATTTTTACTCTTAATTACTTCGCCAACTTTCAACTGCGGCAAGGTATAAGATTTTCCTTCTATTGGTAGTCTCTTTGTTATACAAACAAGATCTCCTTCATTTAATTTTTCAAGTGGAACCCATTCATGATGGAAAAAACCTTTTTTATGTTCGGGATTATTCTTTCTTCTAGTTAATGTTAAGAAAGGATGATTTCCGGAGGCTTCTATTTCTCTTCCGCCGGCTTCTAACTTATAAATTTTCTTTTCACCGCTATATATTTTATTTTTAACTATTGACTTCTTTATTCTATTTGTTTTTTCATCCCAAACGTATACTTTATCCCCTTTTTTTATTGATTTAATATTAACCGGTCCTTTTGGATTTGTAAATATTTTAGAATCTCCAGTTAAACAGCCTGTATTTCCATTCACCCATTTAATGTTGGCATCTTTTTGTACTATTGCTCTTTTTGTGTTAAGATTGTAAACATTCTTGCTCCAATTCTCTATTGAAGTGTATTTCATCTTTGCATTTGCTAGAACATGAATCTCAACGCAACCCGCATGAAGAGAAGACTGCTGATATCTTGGCGAGGAACAATTATGAACAGTAGCAAAATTCGCTACAAAGCTTTCATCCCCATCTATCGATAAGTCATAAACTGGACAATTCTTAACGGCTTTCTTTGTTATACTCTTAATTGGCAAATAAGCAAAATTATCATCAATGTAAAATCTAGTTGCTCTTTTCTTACCATGCATCTGCACAGCTACATCTTTAACTCCGAGAATCTTAGCCAAAGGAATCATAAATTCTCCACCAACGCCAACAGTGTACATGGCCTTTCTGTTTTCTTTTGACCTATCTCTCTTATTGATGAATCCAAAAACTTTGCATCTTAATAGAATGTCTCTAACTTGTTTTGCAAGTTTCTCTGAAGTTGTGCAATATCTAAGATTTTCTTTGAAGCCACTCTTGTGCATTTTCTTATAATAATTACCATCACCGTACCACAATCCTTTGATAAGTTCTTTTTGCTTCTCAGGATCTTCAAGCATCATCCAATGAGGTATTTGCTTTGTATCGCACGACTTTCCAAATTCCCTTAACATTCTAACAATTTCAACAGAACTTATAACGACATTAATGCCGTGGTTCTTTTTATGATACGTTCTTGTTGTTTTTATTTCAAATACTTTTTTAACTAATCTTTCAACATCTTCTATGAACCTTGTTTCCTTTTCTCCAAATGAGAAATTAACATAATACCCTCCACTAATACTCCCTTCAGATAGGAAATATCCAATAAGCCTGAAGAAATCCTTGTCGCATTTTATCTTTTTATTTACATTTTTAAATCCGTGTCTACCATTTCCTTTTATGACTTCGTATTCATGATGGTCATTGAAAACTATTGTCTTGTTTATCGGTAACGCCAAGTAATCAAGTTTGTTCATGTATTTTGGAATATTCCATTCGGGTTTCCAAGTACTATTTTTTTCATTTTCTCTTTGTCTCCCGACCCATAAAAATGGGTGATTGAACGTAGCTTCAATTTCGCTTGTTGAGTCGCCATAACAACTTATTTTGTACATGTCTCCTGAATAAGGAATGGTTGAGATGCCTTTGACTTCTTTATATCTACCATTATGAGTTAAAACTCTGTCGCCCGATTTTATTTCTTCAACTGCTTTATAATCTGGATTCGTTGCTACTAAAGTTCCCTTTGCCAGGCAACCCTCAATATAATGCAATTCAGCCCCTTCATCAACAATAATTAACGTATGCTCAAACTGTCCTCCTTTTTCAGCATTCATTCTGAAATATGCTTGTAAAGGTAAATCAACTTTTACATTTTTAGGAACGTAAATGAATGTTCCTCCACTCCAAACTGCGGCATGAAGCATTGTAAATTTGTGAGTTGTTAGTGGAATGCAACTTGTCATAAAATATTTTTTAACCATCTCGGGATATTTTTGTAATGCAACATCCATATTTTCAAAGATGACTCCTTTTTCTTCTAAGTCTGATTTTAATCTATGATACACAATATTTGAATCATATTGTGCTCCAACTCCTGCGAGGACACTCTTTTCTGCTTCAGGAATTCCTAGTTTGTCGAATGTTTTTTTAATTTCTTCTGGAACATCTTTCCACTCTCTAGATTCTTTCGTATTTGGGTCAATATAATAAATAATTGAATCTAAATTCAGTCCAGATAAATCAGGTCCCCACCTGGGCAAAGGTGTTTTATTGAATAATTCTAATCCTTTCAATCTTTTGTTAAGCATCCATTCCGGTTCATTCTTGTCCTGAGATATTTTTTTAACTAGTTCTTCGGTTAATCCGGGCTTTGCTGTAAATTTAGGGATGTGATTATCGGCTTCATCGTATATTTCTCTGCTTGGCTGAAATTCTTTTGCTTCTGTATTCATTTTATCATCGCCTTATATGTCGAATGTCCACATCCTATTGCATCTGGATTACAATCTGCAGGCATGTCGGAAAACATTTTATGGATATTGCATATTGTTTTGGAAGTTCTTATGTATCTTAACAGTCTTTGTGTTTCTGCAATATATGAACCTTGATCTTTTATTTTTTTAGCTGAATTTTCAATTTCATATAAAACATCTTTTGTAAATTCAAGTTCATTTCCTCTTTTCTTGCTTGTGTATTGGCTAATAGAAGATGTTGTAATTCCGAATATTTTAGCAACATCCTTTTGCATCATTCCTTGTTTAATCAAAGCAGCAGCGAAGTGCTTTCTTATGGTCGGAATTACGTAGAAAGTCTCTATTTCTTGAGGATGTAGTAACTTGTGGTTAACCATAGTTAACATAATCTAAAGAGGTCTTATTTAAAGTTTTTGTTTAGTTATTTACTATATGGAAGTTATTTATTCTAAGTATAAAACATAACTAATCATCTTCAAATTTTCAAAGAAATCTTCTGCTTACTTCTTCCCAATTTATTACATTCCAGAAGTTTGTAACGTATTCTGCTCTTTTTTGTTGGTATTTTAAATAATAGGCATGTTCCCACACGTCAATTCCTAAAAGTGGAATCTTTCCTTCTGATAACGGGCTATCTTGATTTGCAGTTGAAGTAATTTCCAATTTTCCTTTATTCAAAACTAACCAAGCCCATCCTGAACCAAATCTATTTAATGCCGCATCAGAAAATTCTTTTTGAAAAGTTTCAAAATTATTCCATTTAGTTTCTATTGCTTCAAATAATTTACCGGTTGGAACTCCTCCTGCATTGGGTCCCATTATTTTCCAAAATAATAAATGATTAACATGTCCTCCGCCATGATTACGTACAGCATTCCTTATATTTTCAGGAACTTTACTTAAATCTCTTAACACTTCATGAACATCTTTTCCTTCCAATTCTGTTCCTTTAATTGCCGCATTATACTTGTCAATATATGTTTGGTGATGTTTAGTTAAATGAATCTCCATTGTTCGGGCATCTATCCAAGGTTCTAATGCGTCGTATGCATAATCGAGTTTAGGTAATGTTATCATATTTATTTTACTGAGGTGATGCTATTTAAATATATCGTTAATATTTTAGACAACTTTTTTTGAATATAGTCAAAACTAATTGTTGTTCAAAAACCAGTTTAAGCTTAACAATGGAACTATAAACACATCTTGATGATTTTCCGGCATTCCTTGTAGTGGCATAACCAATAAAGGATATGTTTGTTCTTCTGGGAATAATTCAGAATAAAATTTACCGCGTTCTAAATGAATTTCAACCGCATCTTGTATTGCCGAAACTACGCCAACTCTGCTTTTCCATCTCTTGCATTCAATTAAATACGTTATGTTATTTTTCTTTGCAATAACATCAAACTGTCTTTTACTATCGCTATTTGTTAAAACAACATTCCGTTTAACATCATAGTCATTTTTCTCAAAAATAAATGCAACAAGCTTTTCAAAATACTGCCATGTAACTTTTTCACTCAATTTTTCCAGTTCTTCAATAGAATTTATTTCAAATGTTTCCATTTGTGACACTCAACAATGTGGTCATTTGTCATTCCAATTGCCTGCATAAATGCATAGCAAATTGTAGAACCGACAAAATTAAACCCTCTTTTCTTCAAGTCCTTGCTCATTTCATCTGATTCTTTGGTTTTAGCAGGCAGTTCTTTTATTGTTTTGAACTTATTTTTTATTTGTTTATCATCAACAAATCTCCATATATATTTGTCAAAACTTTTGAATTCCTTTCTAATTTCCAAAAATGCATTTGCATTCTGTATTGCTGAATTAATTTTTAGTTTGTTCCTAACAATTCCTGCGTTTGAAAGAAGTTCTTTTACTTTTTTGGAATCATATTTTGCAATTTTCTTAATGTCAAAGTTATTAAATGCTTTTTTGTAATTATTTCTTTTTTTAAGAATAGTGCTCCAGTTTAACCCAGCCTGTGCACCTTCAAGTATTAACATTTCAAACAAATGTCTGTCGTTGTGTGAAGGAACTCCCCACTCTTCATCATGATATTTTACGTAGAGGGGGTCAGTTCCGCACCATTCACATCTGTTCATTGAGCATCGCCTGCGAAATGAACTAGACAAATCTTAGATTTGACGTTTTTCACTTTTCTTACCTCTTCTTTTTGGAATATTTTGATTTAGTAACCAAGCTCTTTTTTTAGCATATTGAACAGGATTTTTAATTCTTGCACATAATCCGTCAGGTTGACAAAATTGTAAATCAACATAATAGTTTTGCTGGTGAGTTATTGGTATATTGTTTTCTCGTTTTGGGCAATTCGGAGGAAGAACGTTCTTTTTCTGCTGCTTATGGTAATTTATATGAGTCACTAATAAATTTTCTCTTAATTGTTCAAGATTTGTTTTATTCCAGGTATCGAGTCTTTCTTTAATTTCTTCATAATTCCATCCAACACTCGTTAAGAAATTGATTAATATAAATAAACTTCTTTTCTTTCCATCTTTCAACCCGCCATTTAATATATTTTTTATACATGGAGAGAATAACTCCTCCGGAATTTTTTGAGTTACAGTTTCTATGCTTATATTAGAGAATGTTTTTTTTAGTTTTCTTTCCTCTTCTTCTGTTTCTATTGCCGGCCGGAAGTCAAATGCTTTGATAAGCAAATCTTCTGCTTCTCCTTTTTTAGTGTTGGAATCGTCTAGAAATGTTAGATTGCTTATTAGTACATTTTCTGGCTTTGCTTCATCTTTTTCAAACAATAAAACTCTATTTGTGTCAATTGGGACGCTGGCTAGTCCAGATTTTTCATGCAGAGAGTAGACCATTCTGTATAAATGTCTTGGGGCAATTAAAACTGTATCGACATTAACTATTGATGATGAATTGAATTTTCTTTCCGCTTTAATTTCATCTTTCTTGTTTTCGTAAGATAATGGTCTTACCAATGAGCCGCATTTTTTGCATTTAATATAATCTAAACTCACATCAATTATTTCAGTATTGCCGCAAGAGCAAGGATAGTGGTATTTTACTATTTGGTTGGATTTTACTTTTTCTTTTATTTTTCTTCCGTTTTTTATCAAATAAGTTAATTCTTCTATTTTCCCCCCTGTTATTTCTTTTAATTTTTCAAAATTATATTTTGCTTTTCCTCCAAAATTTACAACTTCGTTGTTCTCTATCTCGATTAAATTATTTTCAATATAACTTACCAAATATTGCGCAATTCTTCTTGGTCCATCTGGGAAGTAGTCTTTAGTAAGAATATCTTTTCCTGGTACAATTTCCGGAAATGCTTTGAATGGAACTCCAATATGAAATCCTTTGTTTCCAGAGAATTTCAGACTTATTGATTTTATTCCGTGGCGTTTTAATGCTTCAATAAAAAGCCAAGTTGTTAGTTTTGAAATTTCCCAGTATGGGCAGTCAATATCTAAAACCAAATCCCATCCTTTTCTCAATCTCGATAAGTCGTCTTTTCTCATGTTCGTGCTTATTTGCAGCGGATTGACCCAAATTTCTTCAGAACAATGAAAAGAACTCACTTTCATTTTTACATTTTCAAGAACATCAGAATCATTGGCTAAGATGTCTGGTCTTTTTCCAAAGCCACCATCTAGATACCTCACAGAAACTTCTCTTTCTTGAGCAGATCTAACTATGGCTTTTTGAATATCTTGTCTCTTGTAGTATCTTAAACAACTCCCCAAATCTATCATGCATTTTTGATATTTTGTTTATTTATTAAGGTATTGTGCAGTTGTCCAGTGGGGGTATATTGTACTTTCAAGAATAGCATCACTACGCGAGACTCATTAAATGAACAAAGATTTTGCCGGGGAGGAACTTGGCTCCTACGGAGGTACGGCAGTTAACAATTTTCAGAAAGGGTCGAGCCGGTGCTATTCTTGTTATTCGTTCTTAACTTTTTTGTTAGTTATTAAACGAGAATAATCTGGCCGAGGTGCGACTTAAACATTGAGAGTCGTCACTGCTCACTTTTTCTTTATTATTCACAAGCCTTTTAAATCAGCATTCTTTACTTCGTATTATGGGGATGTTAACTAATGGGTTAAAAACAGTAGCTCTTCTTGGTTTACTTACTGGTCTTTTACTGTGGGTTGGAAGCTTATGGGGAGCACAAGGGTTTACTTTCGCTTTAATGTTTGTTTTCGTAATGAATTTTGTTACTTACTTCTTTTCAGATAAAATTGTTCTTAAAATGCAAGGTGCAAAACCAGTTGCTAAGTCTCATTGGTTGTATCGATTGGTTCAGGAAGTTGCTCAAAAAGCAAAAATTCCAATGCCGAGTGTTTATATTATTCCAAATTCTTCTCCAAACGCTTTCGCAACCGGAAGAAATCCAAAACATGCGGCAGTTGCCTGCACTGAAGGGATTTTAAGTTTATTATCGAAAGATGAATTAAAAGGAGTTATTGCTCACGAAATTTCTCATGTTAAAAACCGAGACATTTTAATCGCGACTATCGCGTCGGTTATTGCTGGAACTATTTCTTATATCGCACAAATGGCGCAATGGGGTTTAATGTTTGGAAATCGAGATCAACGAGGAAATGGGAATATTTTTGGGATGCTACTTTTAATTATTGTAACCCCGTTGGTTGCAATGATTATTCAATTAGCAATTTCACGTTCAAGAGAATACTTGGCAGATGCTTCGGGTGCTTCAATTTTGAAAGATTCAAAATCACTTGCATCAGCTTTAAAGAAAATACATGCAGGAATTGCGGTTAATCCTATGAGAAATGGAAATAAAGCAATGGCTTCATTATTTATCGATAATCCATTCAAAGGAGAGAATTTAGTTGCTTTGTTTAGCACTCATCCGCCAATGGAGAAAAGATTGCAAAGATTGAATGAAATGAGATTCTAAAAAAATTTCGGTACTTAAATTTTCTTTCATATTCTTTATGGTCAAACCATTCAAGAATAACGCTAAGAATCATTACATCGGTTGTTTGAATTGTATAAATCAATCTCCAGGCATTTGGCAAATCATATTTCCATAAATTTGTAATATAATATTTTTGTTTATATTCTTTTGGCCATAACCTTTTTTCTATTTTTGTTCCGCACATCGAGTTCTTTTTTAAATCAGTTATTGCTCTGTCAATGAATTTATGAAGTTCCTTGTCTTCAAATTTTCCTTTTTTCAAAGATTCAAATTCATCTTCTATTTTCTTATCGCTAAATGTAACGTTTATGCTTTTATCATTCATCTGAGTTTAACACCCTTTGCAATAATTTTCTTTATACCTTTCGGATTATATGTCCACATAACAATGCCATCTTTGTCAATCATAATCTTGCCGGAAGATTCCAGGTAATCAAGTATTGTCTGGAAAGTTTGATACATCATTTTTTTTGGAAGTTTTTTCCATAATTGATATTTACCAAATTCCTGACTGTTCTTTTCTATTATTCTTTCTACCATAAGAACAGAATCTAGTGTTGGACTGTGCATTAATATTTGTGTCATCTTATATAAAGATATATAAGAACTCATATATAAAACTTTCGTCTATTGTGTATCATCAATTAACCAATTTATCGCAAACTTAACTTTTAGCCATTTAAATCCTTCAAGAACCTCCATATAATGCCTCAGATTCTGTTTTAATATTTTTTGATAAAGCCATCAAGTAGTAAAACTTATATACATCATTCATTCAAAACGGTTAATGGTTTCCAATACTGAACTGATATTGCACATTATTATCTTTGTGGTTGCCATCTTAACACCTTTTGTTATCTATCTTTCTTACAGTAAACTTCCATCTGGTGATCTTAAAAGAATAGTTAAAATTTTGTTAATCTCGTATATCTTTTCTTCATTGAGATGGATGGGTGGAAGCCTTGCACGACTGGATGTCAGTATTACAAACTCTCTTTTGTTTAATTTTGTGTGGACACTTACCGGAATAGTTGCAGCCATCACAGCATTATGCGCTACAAAATTATTGCTAAACCTAAGTTTGCAAATCAAGAAACTCAATATTCCGTTAAAAGTTAAGTAATAGTTAATCTTTTATGAAACTCATTGTCTAACAAGTTCAAAGAATCTTAATATTTATAAGTTATATTTTTCTTAAAATACCACTACGGCGTCTGTAGCTTCTGTTTTCGATTATCATATATGACTATACTACTTAAATACACTACTTAAATACACTACTTAAATATACTACTTAAATACACTACTTAAATATACTACTTAAATACACTACTTAAATACACTACTTAAATACACTACTTAAATACACTACTCATCTATCATATATAAAAACATTTATAAATGGCCATAGTATATTTCAAATAGGATGACTGAGGGAATTAGACATATTAAGCAGGCTATTCGTGATGCTGAAAAATGGCTCGAAAAAGAAGCACACAAAAGTGGCAAAGAAACCCCCGATAATTTAACTGCTCTTCGAAGTAAAATAGACGATTTGAATAAAAGCATTCGTCATCTTGAAAATTCCGGAAGTAGTACCATTTCTGACAAAGAAAAATTAGCAGAGCATAATGTTTGCGAAGTTAACGATAATGCAAGCATTCTAGATGATAAAATAATGAGAAAAATAATTCATCTTTTAAAGAGCTACCCGGATGGACTCACTATTGCTGGCATAATTAAAAAACTTAATCTATCGAGACATACAGTTCTTGCAAGACTACATGTATTGGACGGGAAAAATCTTGTCAGAGTCAGAAAAATAAATATGGCGAAACTTCATTTTTGGAATGCTCCCGCAGATAAAGATGAGGAAGAAATCCAAGTTGTTCCTATTAGAGAAGATAATAGTTCTATAAAAAAAGAATCTTTTGAAAGAGAATTACCCGTTGACATAGAAAAATTAAAGGTTGAGATTAGAGCAGAACTCAGGAATGAACTAATGGGGGGGA
>ERZ1292623.3084-Hain-H51-01um-R1-3084-length-14446-cov-6_pt1 | contig 14446 bp, 14 predicted proteins | sample MGYA00564398_ERZ1292623 | MGnify/ENA primary metagenome ERZ1292623 (study PRJEB36523, sample SAMEA6512633) | groundwater metagenome | collected 2019-01-07 | study: AquaDiva: Metagenomics assemblies of 32 groundwater samples
GCGGTCCGCGGGCGGCGCTTCGATGCTGCACTGTCGGTGCTGTTGGGGTGCATCGAAGGAGCGACAGTGCGCGCGGGTGGTCACTACTACCGCGCACCGCCCGAGTGGACCACGCAAACGTGCAACGCCTGCGGTCAGCGTGAAGAGTTCGACAAGAAGAAAGAGCTGGTACATACCTGCGGGCACTGTGGGGTGACCTGGGACCAGGATGAGAACGCCGCACGGAACCTGCTGGCGCGAGCGGCGACGTGGCGAGCCTCTACGGGAGGGCGCTCGCAGATGGAAGGTCGTCCAATCGTCAAGGAATCCGCAGTGTCCCAGCGCCGTCGCGAGGGGAAGCAAAAGAAAAAAGAGGCTCGCTCGCAGACCAGGGTGTAAGTCGTAGCCGTTCTTTGACATTTTTGGAGAAGTGTAAAAACGCCTGCGCAGAGGCTTGGTGTCTGCGACGCGGTGTTGGCGCCGTTGGAGGTGTCCGGTGAGCGCCAAGTAAAAACGCCTGCGCAGAGGCTTGGTGTCTGCGACGGCGACAGCCTTGACCGCGAGGAACGCGCCGCCGCCAAGTAAAAACGCCTGCGCAGAGGCTTGGTGTCTGCGACCGAACCACGGCGAAGCGGTCGAAGCGCAGCTTGAGCATGGTAGAGACGCCTGCGCAGAGGCTTGGTGTCTGCGACGACACCAACCTCGGGCGCTGGGTGCTGACGCCCGCGGGTAGAGACGCCTGCGCAGAGGCTTGGTGTCTGCGACGCGGTATGGCTACACCTACTCCATCACGCACAGCACGGTGGTAGAGACGCCTGCGCAGAGGCTTGGTGTCTGCGACATTGGACGCCCCTGAACAGCTTGACCAGCACCTGGTCGGCGACGCACAGCACGGTGGTAGAGACGCCTGCGCAGAGGCTTGGTGTCTGCGACATGGTATCTTCGGACACGTAGTTCATCGGGCGGCGCGTAAAAACGCCTGCGCAGAGGCTTGGTGTCTGCGACGCGGGGCTGCTGAAGGTGAAGTTGTCCGCAGACTCCGTAGAGACGCCCGCGCAGGGGCTTGGTGTCTGCGACTGGGCCTCGTAGAGACGCCTGCGCAGAGGTTTGGTGTCTGCGACCGACGTATCTGCGACCGACAGACCCAACCTTCAGCGCTCTAGCCCAAACCCCTGCCGAAAGCAGACCAAGCCTGCACTGTCGAGCAAGGTGCTGGCGGCGGCTGCTGCGCTCGTCGGCAATCGGCAAGTGATGGGAGAGGACTGCGTAACCGTCTCGCTTTCCACCCCACCATCAGCCGCTGTTGACACACTCGTAAAGGAGCCACTGACCTGGATATCAAAGGCTGCGCCTCCATCGGCCGCGGTGACACGGTACACCTGGAGCGAGGTGACCTTCGCCGAAGCCCCCTTCAGGGTAATGACGGCATCCCTTGGGGTGGCATTGGCGAGGTCTGCATCGGTGAGCGCACGGCCAATGAGAGAGCCCATTGTGGCCAAGGCAACAGCTCCAAGAAAAATTCCGAAGTTTCGGTTCATGGTGTAACTCCTTAGCTCAAAAAGTCGCGGTGCAAAACTGGACAGAAACTGAACTCAAAGCCGGGTCATCTGCCGCAGTTGAGTCCCCCACGCGCGCGGTGAATGGCACCAGGCCGGTCTTGGCCGTGAGGTCAGTCGTAGCCGAGGACCTATTCACGCAAGTTGTACCCGTGGCAAAAGTCGTCGATATCGCCGATGAAGCTGCTGCGATGTCGTACAGGTCCACGGTGACAGTTCCGGTTTGGGTACCTGTCATGTTCCCAAAGTAGAACAGCTTCGCAAACGTGTACCGGTCCATGTCCACGATGACGACATCCCCACGGTTGGACACTGCTCCTATATTGGTGGTGGCTTGACAAGTTGTAGTTGTGGTAGTCCCTGCGGTGATAGCGTGCCAACGATAGAGCGGGAAGAATATGCAATCGGTGCTAGAGCCCCCAGCAATGGTGTTACAGCCAAAGGCATTTGTTGCGATGGTGTAGGTGAGTGCGGAGTCACTCGCAGAGCAAGACGGTAACGCTTTGCTCTGCCACACGGTTCCGTTGGCGACCGTAACCGTATCATCGGTAACCGTGGTAAGGCCTAGCCCGCCATTTGATGCGGCCAAAGTTCCAGAAACGTCAGCGCTCGCAAGGTTAACGGCCGCACAGGTGAGATTGCCTGCGGCCACGATGCTCTGCGCGAAGGTATTGGCCCCACAGTCTGTGGGGTTGTTGGTGAGGGCGTCGGCGGTAGCTACCGCCCCAGAGATGTCTGCCGCTACCACAGCCGAGCAGGTAAGAGCACCACTGGCGTTTGTGGACCTCGCTACCGTGTTGGCTGCACAGGAACTTCCTGCGTAGATGCTCTGCACACCCGTCGTAGTGGCGTTGATGACGATGCCCGTGGCCAAGGCTCCCATGGCCTGCTCAGCAGAGAGTGAACCGTTCGCCGTTTGAGTGAGGTAGGTCGCAGTCGTAGGAGCGCCCCCGGATGAATTGGTTGCACATGAGAAAGCACTGGTCGCCGAGGTGAATTGGAGAACGGACTCTGCGCCAGAGCAACTCTGGAAATCTCCGGTGCGCACACCCGGAGTCGCCTCGGCTGAGAGCACGACAGCGAGAATGATAAAAGCGACGGTCATGGCCTACTGCCAAGTCCCGCGGACCTGCACGGTGCCAAGGATGGTGGGACCGACAGTGCAGTCCCCAATGGAGTTCACAGAGTAGGTGAGATTGGCAGAGGCCGGCAACGCGCAACCCGAGCCACCGGCCCCGGCGCAAGTGGTGTTGTAGTTCGTGGCCCCCGCACTGTTGCATGCCAGTGTACAGTCACAGATGTTGGTGCCGTCGCTGATACGGAAGGCGAAGCTCGTGGTGCCACCAGAGCCCGCGGTTGAGATTCGAAACGTCACCTGGGCCACGGTGAACGCCTGAGCAGGAAGCACATCGCCCCCGTAGTTGGTAGCCGCAAGGGTGACACCGTTTATGTATACAGAAGCTAAGGTGGCCCTCGTGGCGACGTAGGCGATTGCGGTCGCTGTGCCTGCTTCCGTTACGGTAAAGAGATTAGTGCCAACGCTGTCCTCGACATTGAGCACAAGGTCCGCAGCGGTGATGTCGGCAGAGGCGGCCAGGGTGATGGAGGCTACGGTTGCTGAAGTCGTAGCGTCGTTCGTCGGGGACGTGAGCTGCATCGTCGAGGTGGCTATTGTTGCAGTGATGGCATCGACGAATGCTGTAGACCAGTTCCCATTGGCGGATGTTCCGAGAGTCGTGCCTGATAGAGATGCGACGAAGTTCCTGGAGCCGGCAGCCCCAGTGTTGAACTGGAAATAGTTTGTTGAAGAACCAGACACAATTAAGTCCGCGCTACCGCTCGCGCGGAGTGCCATACCGCTGGCTTCGTTCACACCAGCGAAGCTGAAATAACCCCCTGTGGGAATGGATAGTCCAGCAGGGTTGCCACCAGTGCTAGACGCCGCGAGTGTCGTCACCGCCATGTCCCCTTCAACGTCAATGGTGGCGATATTCGTCCCGACACTGTTCTCCACATTCAGCAACAAGTCATTCGCATCGAGCGCGGTGGTCGGCGCCAACGTGTACGCCGCGACCGTCGTGCTGGCATTCGCTGCACTGATAGCGCTCTGGAGCGTCATGGTGCCTAAAGCAGTGCTGATGTACTGAGGGGCGGCCACGCCAGTCGAGAAGGCACCAAGAACAGTGGTGTCGCCCTCGGCGTCCACCTGCCAGACATAGGCTCCGGCTTCAAGCACGCCCACTACCAGGTCATCGGCGTCAAGAGTAAGAACAGTTCCTAGCTCCAGCGCCGCCGAGCCACTGGTGGTACTGAGCGCGGTTCGGTCTGCGCGCAGGAACGTCATGGTGGTGGTCCCGCGGCCCTGGATAGTCGAACCACTGTTTGTTCCGAAGCCAATGTTTCCGTTTTCGTCCACAATGAAAATGTTATTGAGGTCAGTGGCGTTGTCTTGGATATTGAATACCAAATCCAAATTGTCAAGGACGTTGAGCCCAGCGAGGGTGTACGCCGCGACCGCCCCGGTGGCATTCAGCGCAGTAATTCCACTACGCAAAGTCATGGTTCCAGCGGCTGAAGCAATGAGCTGTGGTGCTGCTCCAGAGAGCGTTGTCGTGGTCAATGCGCCATCTCCTTCCAGGTCAACCGTGAAGAGGTTGGTGCCAACGCTGTCCTCCACATTCAGCAACAAGTCATTCGCGTCGAGCGCAGTGCTAGGCGCCAACGTGTACGCGGCGACCGTTGTAGAGGCCGTAGCAGCACTGATGCCCGATTGAATGGTACAAGTCCCAGTGGCAGAACAGAGCCACTGGGGCGCAGCCGCCGCTGAGGTCACTGCTCCTGTAATCGTGGTATCCCCTTCCAAGTCCACGGTCATCAAATTCGTCGGGGTCGAGGACGTTACTCGGACCACTAAATCATTCACATCGAGCGCGGTGGTAGGCGTCAACGTGTAAGCAGCAACCGTCGTGCTAGCCGTCGTGGCGTTAGTGGTGCTGGAGAAAATCATCGATACCGTAGCGTTGCTCGTTGTCAGCGTGCCTCTCATGGAGAAGTCACCTACAGCGCTAAAATCCCCCTCAGCATCGACCGATGCTCGACGCAGTCCATCCGAGTTGTTGATTTCAAAAATCAGGTCATCTGCATCGAGCGCAATGGCAGGCGTGAGAGTAAATGCACCGACCGATGCGGTGGCATTAGCAGCCGAGATGTTGGACTGGATGCCGCATGTCCCGGTGTCGCTACAGATGAACGCATTGGTAGCGGCAGCATCCGTGATGGCGCTGTTGAACGTCTTGGCGCCCGCGAAGGTTTGTGTGCCCGTGTTGACGCATCCCGTTTGAGTGCCGGTGGCGTCTACACAGATGTTGTTGACGGAGGGGCCCTTTGAGGCAGACCCGGTGAACGCCATCATCGATTGAGCCGAGACTACCAAGGCAACGAGCACCAGCCCGATGACCAACGCCAGCCGCGTAAATAGAATACGAAGTCGGTTCATGCGCTCTTTCCGCCTACGGGCACTCGACAATCCGCACACTGCACGTTGCCGCGGTACAGCGGCAAGAGGGAGCTACGGACCCTGCGAGGTTATCGGAATACGAAGCGCCACTGGTGATTTGAATTCCGGCGGTGGCCGTAGCCGTGGTAGAGCCATCCGTCGTGATGGTAAGAGTCTCACCGCTTTGGACGAGCTGAATCAAAATGTTCGAGCGGCTTGTACGCTGAGTAGTCGGACAGTCTGCTCCCGTTGTCCCGATGTTCAAGGTCGTGTTGGTGCAAGCTCCATGAGTCCCCACCACCGTGAGAGAGGACGAGGTACTGGTGTTGCTGTTGGTGTAGATACGGCCAGAGGTATCCACGAGAACCATACGGGTGACCCCATTGGGGTCTTGGCCCGTAATCATGGCCTCTTGCTGTGCCCAAGCGATGAGCGGGAAGGCCCCAAGAGCTGCGATGACGCCGATGAGAAGAATGAACGGCTCGCGGAGGAAGTTGAACTTCACGATGGACCTCACTTGGAAAGAAAGACGACGCCCAGGTTGTGGGCAAGGTGCGCGAGCGTCGACAGACCCAATCCGCCCCTGTCATAGGCTCGCGAGTAGAGGTAGCCGCCTACGGCCGCATCGAGAGGGTTGGCGTGGCCCAAGCCGAATAGGGCCGCACCAGCAAGGCGTGCCGATTCAACAGGCAGCACTTGCCTCAGCCCAAACCGTTCTACCCCTGTGCGGTAGACCAGCTCTTCGGTGAAGGCGTCAGCGCCAAGAGCGGCTAGAGCATGCAACGTGTGCCGCGGGCCCTTCGAGCCATAAGCAATGGCCTTGACCGCGCCCAAGGCGAAGCCGGCTGCCACGTACCCGAGTCCCGCAAGCATGCGGAAAATGGTACTTGTACGGGGCCTCAAGTCCAGCTTTGGGGCGGGTCAAGGGTCTACCCCTCTGGGGGCTCTAACCCCCTCCAATACCTACGTAGTTCCATCAGCAAGACAGCCCCACCCGCGGCGGCCATCAAGATGAAAGCGTCCCCGTTGACGAGACTCTGCCAGCTCTTGAAGCCATAGATGGAGAGGCCTATGAGAATCCACCCGGCCATGCACGCGTGGCAGGTGAGGGGGCGCTTCGCCTTCCAGCTCTTTGGCCAGGGTAAAGCTCTGGTGAATTCGGCAACGAAGAAAATCCAGAGGGAATAGAGCGCGATTCGTTCCATGAGGAAGTTACTCCTACATCACCTCAAAGGAAGCCATCACCCATGAATTTGACTCAAAATACGCCTCGTTTTCGACCATAGCCACTTGTATGTCTTTGGCAAACGAAAACGAGTTGATAAATCTCTCCATCCGAGACACCGTAAAGCAATTCACGTGGTCTTTGCGTAATTCCAAATCCTGGGTTGAGGCATCGAAGAGACTCCAGTTCCCGTGAGGCGTTGTGATGAAAATTCTCCCACCCGGCCGAACACAATCACGTGCAGCTTCAACCAATCGAATACACTCTGAAGGGGCATTGTGCTCTAAAATTTCAAAAAGCAAAACCGCATCGAACTTCGAGATGTCGGATGGTGACCCCTTGAACCGCGCCTCTTCGGCAACCTGAACTCGCGTCGCGAACTGGCGAAAGTTCGAGACGTGGTGCAAATGGAATTTGTCCAGAAGCCCGTGCTTGAGCGCCAACGCTTTTCCGTGGGCTACCGCCTTTGCACTCACTTCGACCCCATGACACTCGATGTCTGGTGCCCGTTGTATAAGGGCAAAGAGACTCCCACCGTCGACCGAGCCCAGCTCGACAACACGCTTGAACCCCCGCGCACGACATTCACTCGCGACCCACCCCAGACGAGTGCTCAACGGTGCTTGCACGACCCACCAATCATTTATGGTTTCACCGGGACTCCCCTCGGCGTACCACTTGACTTCACCTTGGTCCAAGTGACACGTTTGGCGCTTGTATTGCGCGAACAGCTCGGCCACCCGTGGGTGCTCTTCGAGGTCATAGGGAAGTAATTTAAATACCTCCCCCATGCGCCATAGTTCTTCGTTGAGGCAGTAGTGTCGATAAAGCCGCTCGAAGGCCGCAAGCGCCTCGCACGTATTTTGGCCGGCCCTAGCGCGAAGCCGAACCCGTTTGAAAAACGCCAGCTCTCTGTATGGCTCGCTCAACGCCAGCGCTTCCTCGAAGCGCCCGTCTTCGACGGCTCGTGCCGCGTGGGGGAACTTCAAGACTGCCGCGCTTCCACAGTATTCAACCGGGGTACCTCCAGGGATGACGAAACCACGGCGCCCGACGTGGGGAGTGGTGTGAAATTTCTCCGGGCGAATGGCTCGGATGTCCGAAGTAAAGGTGAGCGCCGTTAGTCCCTCTTTATCCTCCACCCAAAAAGTGGGGACGAGGAGCGCGTTCGCATCGGGTGGGTTGTACTGTGCAAGCGCCGCCTCGGCGTCCAACCCCTCGGGCAGGCCATCAAGTGGGAAAACGAAGGCGACTTGCTGGTTGTCCTGAATACCCATCGGCACGCCCTCTGTCGCCCAGCGCCGACCGGCCGCGATGACTTGATGACCCGCGGGAGCGAAGCGCTCGTCATCGTCCATGAAGACGAGCCAAGGCCCAATTCGACGCGTGGGAGAGGTCGGGGTCACGGGGTTGGGGCCCTCCGGCAATGTTCTTCGAGAAGCTGCACGAACCTCTTGGCCACGTTGGACCAGAGGTGACGGTCATTTTCGACTCGAACGGGGCTCCAGAACTTCAACTGCTCTACGATGTACCCAGCGAGCTGTTCAGGCTCATAGGTACACGGTTGGTCGTCATGAACAGGAGGCGTCAACCAGAAGGTAAACCCGTTTTGGTCCAACACCTCTCGCAATGCACCTGCGTGAGGGGCCATCACGGTACAACCCGCGGCCTGAGCCTGGACCAACGCCACCCCGTAGCCTTCGGGCATCGGGCCGCCGGGGTAGCAGTAGACACGCGCAGATTTGAGTCCCTTCAACACCGCATGCTGAGACGCCCATCCATGGTAGATGATGCCGGTGGTCGCCACGTTGGCCGAGAGCGCACGCAGACGAATCTCCAACGCGCGTAGCTTATGGAACATCGGCATTCCGGGGGTCGACTGTGCAAGCGACATCGACACACTAAAACCGCAATAGACGTGTAGCTCGGCATTGGACTGGAGGGCTCGAACGTGCGGCCACGCATCGAGCAATGACTCCAACCCTCTACTCGGGTCACTTGCAGTCACCACGTGCATCGGTCTTTCATCGGGCCAATCGTCACGGCACTCAGGAACGATTCCGTTGCCAAGAACGACGTGGTTACGAAGGAAAGCATCTGCTGCTTGCTGGGTCTTTCCGTAACACTCACCGAGCAATTTGTTCATCGCCCACTTCGACACATGCAAGTTGAGCGCGAGCCGCGTATCGACCTCGGGGCTCCAGGTCCACGGATTACCGTAGCCATTGTCTTGATGCCAGCACCAGATGGGGACGGAGCTAGGCAAATCGGCCCTTCGCGCAATCCACGGCGCTCGGCAGCTCACGAGCACATCATGCTGAGCTACAAGTCTTGGACTGAACTCACCCAGGTCACGCTCGATGATGCCATCGCGCACTTCGCGAATCGGCCCTTCCCCATGGGGCGTGTACGTGGTGACGCGAACACCAAGTTTGAAGAGTTCTCTGACCAAATACGCGACGGAAGACTCGGACCCACCCAAGCCCTTGTCATAGAGACTACGTGGCCACCAAAACTCTAAGGCATGAGGGCAGTAGAAACCGACATCGAACTTGGGGTGTGGTGGGTCCTTCACCACCACCTCCAACTTCCCCTCGACCAACTTCGCGCTCTCGACAAGAGTAAGGGAAGCGCGCTCCACGTACCCTGCGGCGTCTTTGGGCTCGAGAAAGGTGGCCGGGAACAAGGTGAGGCGTTCCATCAGGGCTCTGTAGCGTGGGAGGCCTTCGACACCGCGCAGAGAGGTCACCGGGACATCGAGCAGGGTACGCGCCAAAGACACCTCACCCTTCTCGATGGCGAATTCCGAGAGGTCCAAGAACGCCGTGACCGCTTTCTTGCGCTGAATGGCCTCGGTGAGTTTGGCTACGCCTTCGAGAGCGAGGGCGTTCAATGGATAGAGCGCGAGAGCCTCTTGTGCCCACGGGAGGCCCTTCTCGGGTTCACCTTGGTTGCCCCACGCCATTGCCGCTTGCACGCGTGGCTGTACGAAGTGGTAGAGCGGCTGGTCTTTGGACAACAACGTCGGCTTCTTCGAGCGTCCTAGCTCGTAGAACTGTATGACGCTGTCCCACTTACCGAGGAGGTAAAAGCTCTCCGTTGCTACGAAGTAGGCGTCTTGAAGCTCGGGCAATGTGCCGATGGCCGCGAAGGCTTCGCCGAGAGCGCCCTCGTGGTTTCCACGCTTGGTGCAGAGTGTAGCCCGTGCGAGCCGGTACACATAGGTGTCGAGGGGGGACTGCGCGTTGGAAATGGCTGCGCGGATTGCGGTGTCGGCTTTCTCGTGGTCCCCAATGGTGAAGTAGGAATTCGCGAGGTCGTACTGATGGCGCCCGGTTTGGAGGGTCGAGGTGGTAGGGATTTTACTCATTTCAAAAACAATTTCGCGATTGCGCGTAGCTCGGTCGACGTCTGACACCTCGGGGTAGTGGCGGACCAAGAGCCCCATCGTCTCGACGGCCTTCTCGGCCACGTTGCCCAAAGGGTAGAGCACCTCATGGACACCACTCTGCTCTGGGCTCCACCAGATGAAGTTGGCGGAGCGCCGAACGATGCGCTTCATTTTCTGGCGAATGACGACGTAGCCATTCGCATCAATGGTGTAGTCGTAGGGAGCAAGGATGCAATTCACTTCCCAAGGGAGACCACGAAGCCAGTCTTTGAGTGATGGGGGTAGAGGGGCGTCTTTGGGTGGTGGTGCGATGCCGTAGTCCTGCTCACAGCGCTCGATGGCAGGAAGGTCATCAGGGCCCGGCTTACCAGCATCTGACACGTAGTCGTCGCTGTCGAGAAAAATGACCCATTCACCAGTGCAGTGTTTGAAGGACTCGTTACGTGCGACATCGAAGCGACCGGGCCACGTTTGAGGAATGACTTTGAGCGGAATAGAGAGCGAACGAGTCTGCACCTGAGCCAACGCCGAGGTCATCGCCTCTTCGTTCTTCCCGTTCCAACAGATGACTATTTCATCGACCATTGGGGTGTTGGTGGACCGATTGAGCACGGAGCGAAGCAGCTTCGGCAACGTACCCACACCTGTATCGCCGCAGATGATGGCCAACGACAAGTAGGGCTTGGTCATGGGTCTATGGGCTCCGGTCGAGGGGCAGGTCGTTCAGTAGCGGCGACGTAGGCGATTGCTCGGTCTGCGGCACGGTGCCAAGCCTCACTTGGGTTCTTGTCGTCGCACTGTCCAGCTCGATATGTACGGTAAACCTCACACTGGAGAGAGAAAGGGACACGCCTCCAGTGAAATCGACACATAAGCATCTCAGGTGGGCACTCCACCGAACAACCTTTCGCGTGACAGTGGTGCGCATTCGGGGGCATCGTGCTCATCGCTCGACCTTCACCATTTGGTCCCCACGAAGCTCGAACAAGAATCCATTCACACGGAGCTTGAACTCAGACGGCAGGGGAATCGGGGGCACTAGCTCTTGGGCCTTGAAGTGCTGCCAGACGTGATTGGCCTTGCGCTCCGAAGACCAAAACGCATTGCGCCAACGGGCCACCGCCCACGCCGCCACCCCTTCACCCTCAGTGTCCTCCCTCTCGTAGTCAGCCGAAATGCGTTGGTTGCCTGGGTAGCCCATGGTGCCTTCTTCGTGACGGTGGTCTCTGCACCACGAGCCCTCATGCCCCTTGCCGCAAATGGGCTTCTGGCAGCGAGTCAGAGTGATGCTCTCCGGCAACACCTCCGAGCAACGCTTGATGGCAACTTCACCGCACTCACAGCGAAGGTCCACGAGCTGAAGCGATGTCACAGGCCAGTGACCTTTCTCACGGGCCTGTGACCTTCCAATCAAGCCCTTGAATCACCCGGTCGAGCTGCACGCCGGCCATGTCCCAGGTGTACGGCTTCCAGCGAGCAAGGCGACCGAGAATCGCGTTCTGGTTGGCAGCTTCGCCTTTGAGAGCGGCAACCACCTGCGGCGCGAGTGTCTTTGGGAACTCCGTTGGACTCTCGTTCATCCAGTAGGCGACATCTCGGTAGAGTTCAGGCAAAGCGTCCTTTGGGGTAAGCATCGTGAAACACCCGGCTGCGAGCGCTTGATTCGCACTACCACAATTGTGAACGAGAAAATTTCCTACGTGATAGCTCTCGTCAGCCTCAACGGTGATGGAATGTACCGGGCCGGTGTACGGGAAACTGGCAATGTCAGTGACCTTAGGCTGAGGCTCAGCAACAGAGGCGCGAAGACCACAGAGTTGCATCCCGATGCGAAGTTCATCAGCCCGGAGCCACTCTTTGGTCTCCCTCAGAATTTGCACTGGATGGTCGTCGGTCATCTCCACACAGTTCACGCGGTACATCTTCCCCATGAACTGCCTGCGATGAACTTGAGTCACGTCACGCCAAACGCCTGAACCCCCTACAACTTGGGCCCCCGGCACGATGCGCTCCACCGACATTATACCACTCAAGGTCGGAATCATCGTCCCTGGTGGGTGACAAAACCCTTCGCAATAGTTCGTCGGGTCGTACGGATAGCACATGACCCGGCACTGGAGCTGCGTTTTCGACAACTTCTTCCGGGGCACCTGCCCGTGAAAGATGACCGAGGGCATATGCTTCGCCATCGTCAACAACGGCATCAGCTCCTGGGCCCTGGCGCCGTACTCCCCCGTTGCACGGCATACGAGCTGGAGGTACTTCTCGATTTCGTAGAAGACGTGAAGTTTGGCTGTGGGAATCTGCGCCACCACCTCTGGCCAAGCTCTCAACAAATGATGCAGCCCGCGGTCCGGGCTACTCCAATAGCCCACGTCCATCGGGCGGTCGTTCCACGAAAGGCCTCGTGAACTACCTCTTCTGTCCTCAAATCGGTAAGTCTCCACGTCACAGCCGTTGTGGACAACCCCGTAGGGCTTGCTCTTCCAACCCCAGCCCGCGAGTTGCTGAGCGTGCGATTCAGACGGGCTGATGATGCAGTCGACAGCGCCCCAGTCGCCAATTCCCCAAAGGTCGTTGAGTTGTTGAGCCATGAAGCGTCGCCCGTGTGAACTCTTCGGGGCCCATTCGAGGGCTCTCAAATCACTGAAGCTCACCACCGCGTCCCAGTCAGTGGCACGTAGGTCGTGGTGAAGGTTGTCTTGGAGCGAGCGGAACTTCACGCCTCGCCACTCACCTGGGGTTCCGTACCAGAACAGCACCACGTCGTGTCCGAGAGCTTTGAGATTGGCGGCGGCTCTTAGAGCGGCCTCTTCGCCGCCCCCACAAGAAGGTCCCTCAGTCGCATCGAGGACATCGGGCTTTAAGCCTTGCCAGTATGCCTGGAACCCGCAGTGGACAAAAACCTTCAAAAAATAGCTGCAACCGCGCGCGGGTCTTGTCCTAGCAGAAGTCTCTGCGGTAGAAAAGTCGAAAGGTCCTTTTCTCTTTGCACCCCTCCATGAAAAAACGTTTCCCTCCACTCAATCGAAACGCCCGTGCCTTTTTCCGAACACGGATGATGTTTCAAAAGTGGAATGGTGGTGGAAGCATCCTCGTAGAAAAAACAATGGCCAGCGTGGCAGTACCTCACCTTATGCGCGAATGGAAGTAGGCCAAAACCAAATCGCCTGGCAGCACCGTGGTGTTTGGGTTGAAGAACAAGGCCACCGACCCAGACCGCGTGATGAGCAGCGGGGCCAAGGTGCAGCCTCCGTAGCCCGCTGAGGTCGCGGTGAACGACTGCGCCAAGGCCCCTGGCTGGAACAGCGCCACATCAGGAGCCGACACTGAGGCCTGGCCACCGTTGATGCTGGCGATGTTGATGGCGGTCGAGCCCAGGTGTCCAAGGTTCAGCGCGGTTGTCAACAGAGTCTGCTGACCGGCGTAAATGAGATTTCCGAGAAGTGAGGCCATGGTGTATGACTCCGGTGAGAGATGAGCGGGGGACAACAGCTCGGTTGATTGACCCCCTGAGAATGCAGGAGTGAATCCTCAGCGCAAGAATCGGAGCCGGAGCGGTGTCAAGTGGATGAGGGCCTCTTCGCTCACGTAGGACTCGCGGTAGGAAATCTTTCTCTTCTACCGGCTTCGTGGCACCCTATCCCATGGCCGAACGCACCCCCACGTGGCTCAAGGTGTTCAATGCCCTCGGTGGGGTTGTTGGACTCGGGGCCCTTGGCGTTGGGAGCTACTTCCTCTGGCGAGCCATCTGGCCTCGGTTCAACTCCGAAGATGGAGAAGAGCCCACTCCAACCCCTCTACTCCCAACAGGTTCCATGATGACATCGGTGAGCGGCGCTCAAGTACGTGAAGCTGAAGGGTGGCACTTTGGTATTCGTACCGTGGTCCAACTTCTTGAGGTGCAATCGGGACATTGGCTCCGAGAGGATGCCGCGAGCGCATTCGATTCGATGAGCGCGGCCGCAAGTGGAGACGGTGTCACGTTGACCGTGAACTCCGCCTACCGCACGATGGAGCGACAACAGCAGCTTCGCGAAAAGTATGACCTGGAGATGGATGAATTCAAGCGTGGCCTTCGACCCAAAGCACCCAAACCCGTTGCGCACCCCGGTTGGAGTAATCACCAGATGGGCCTGGCGGCCGATATTGAATCGGCCAACGGCACCAATGCGGCATTTCATTGGCTCACGGTGAACGCCGGGCGATTCAAATTCAAACGTACGGTGGACTCGGAACCCTGGCACTGGGAGTTCGTATGACGCGCCGAAAATGCTCTCCCGAAGAAATCCCGATGGTCCGTATGGCACTGGAGCGGAAGAAGTGCCTACGCCGAAAGGGGCCCCTCACCTTCAGTCCCGACAGTACCGCTGCGTTTATCCACAAGCATTACGGCTGTGAGCCCCAGGAGGTATTTTTGGCCATTGCGTTGAACCCCCGGAGCGAGATTCTTCATGTCCAAGAGATTTCGCTCGGGGGTTTTGACGGTACGCAAGTAGACCCCCGAGTGATTTTTGGGGGAGCGCTGTGAGCGGGGGCTAGTGCGATTATCCTTGCACACAACCACCCCAGCGGTGACCCCATCCCTAGTCGCGTCGACCTAGCACTCACGAAACAATTGGTCGAGGGAGGACGAATTCTCTCCCTTCGAGTCTTGGACCATCTCGTGGTTGGCCGCGGGGGCGCGTACGTGTCGATGCAGGCCCAAGGGTTGATGCCGATTGCAGCTAGCTCTCTCACAGGCTTGGGGGACGAAGACCCAATTCACTATGGCGAGGACGAACGCGCGAACGAACATC
>ERZ1292623.3085-Hain-H51-01um-R1-3085-length-14441-cov-8_pt1 | contig 14441 bp, 17 predicted proteins | sample MGYA00564398_ERZ1292623 | MGnify/ENA primary metagenome ERZ1292623 (study PRJEB36523, sample SAMEA6512633) | groundwater metagenome | collected 2019-01-07 | study: AquaDiva: Metagenomics assemblies of 32 groundwater samples
GATTTTATTAAATTAAAGAAACTAAAGAAATATTTAAATAGGGATGAAATTGAGCTTTTGAAAGAAATTGCCAATATTAAAAGGAAGAAAGATCCTTTATGGGGCATTTAGCTTTTCTTTAGGAAAGAAAACCTAGGAAAAGAAAACGAAAAGGAAAAATGGAATTTAAATTTGTGATAAGTGATCCGAAAACAGGAAAAAGCTATCAGAAAGCTGTGAATAATGAGTGGTTTATTGGAAAGAAAATTGGAGACAAAGTAGAAGGGAATTTAATTGGCTTGAAAAATTTTGAGTTATTGATTACTGGAGGAAGTGATAAAGCTGGATTTCCAATGAGAAAAGGCGTTGATATTTCTGGAAGAAAAAAGATTTTATCAGGGAAAGGAACTGGTGTTAAAGTTAAGGGAAAGGGCGCAAGGATAAGGAAGACTGTAAGAGGGAGTGTTATTTCTGACCAGATTGCACAAATTAATTTAAAAATTGAGAAACATGGAACTGAAAACATTGATGCTTTATTAGGAAAGAAAGAAGAACCTAAGACTGCTCCTTAAAACTTTTAAAAAAATTTAATTAAAATAATTATTCTTTAATTTCTCATAAACAACTAAACCTAGTTTTATTAAAAGAAGAACAATAAAAATAGGCTTAAGGAAAAAAACAATTCCATTTCCGAAAATATCAGCTTTTGTTAAACATTGTTTTGATTCACAGGCTGAATAATCTACAAATATATGTGAGATATGTATCCATAAGTATATTGAAATTATGAATAAAAAAAGAATTATTAAAAGTATATAAAAATTATTTAATTTTTTATTTTTTACCAGAATTATCACTACTTTAATTCTTTGATGTTGATTAAATAAGAACCAGGTAATCTTGGTCTTGCCAATGACATTGCTTTTTTTGCTGTTTCCAAGTGTTCTTTGTTAACTGCAATTGACAATATTGTTTGACCTTTTTTTAACTGTGCTGCTACGCCAACTGGTTTTCCAAATGCATTTGACATTCCAGGTGACATTCTGTCTGCTCCTGCTCCTGTCAACATTTTGTGCTCTCTTAGAATATGATGGGGAAAAACTCTTATTTGGAACAAGTATTGTGAACCTAAGTTAATTTCTAGATGCCTGTTAACTACTTGACGAGCTGATTCAAGAGCATTATGCCTTATTTGCAAAGCTGCTTTTGGAGATAATTCAATTTCATAGCTAAATTTCTTGAACAAGTCCCCCATTTTGAATTTTGCAATTTTATTAGGGGGAATTGCTTTAATAAAAGCTTTAGATTTAAACTTTGACTTTCTAGTGTAAGCTCTTTTTACTTTTCTATATGCTCTTCCTTTTCTTAATCCTGCCATTTTAATTTATCTGTACTTTTTCTCCTAAACTTTGTCCGGGTAGGCCTTTTTCAAAAATAACTCTTAAAGCTCCTTTATTTCCGTGAGAACTTGCTACTTTTCCTAGGATTTCTTTTCCTGTTTTTGTTTTCCAGACTACTTTTTTACCTACTAATTTTTTAGAATCTTCTTTTTTTGTTATGTTGTTAACTAGAATAATCATTTGATTATTTGTCTGGACATGCCTGCTTCTTCTGAAATTTGCTATTAAGCCTTCCATTTTAAACTTTTAAGAAAAGTTTAATCAAAACTCTTCTAAACTTAACCAAGAAAATTGAGATACTGGATATAAAAATCTTTGCTTTTATCTTTAAAAGTTAAGGATTAATTCTGTATCATTCCCAAATATTCTTTTTAAATCCGACATTGTGTTTTCGTTAATAGCCACTTTCTTTGGGTTTTTCACTGTTTTTAAGAAATTTTCAAATTCTTTTAAGGAGCTTTCTTTTAATTCACCCAAGCAAGCATTATTTAGGAAAACTCCTTTTAACAGCTTGTCTTTCTGAGATAGGTCTTTTGTGATAAATGTTGTGTTGTCAATGATTAATACTTCACCTATTTTGTCTTTATTGTATTTTACCCTGAATTTTAATCTTTCAATGTCAAAGCTTCTTTTTCTCTGGACTATGTCAATTAATGTTCTCATGAACATGTTAGCTTCTTTTCTTATTTTTTCAACTTCCTGCTTTGTGATTTTTCCTTTTTCATAATCTTCTTTTGCCTTTACAACTGTTTTTAAAGTTCTCAGGAATTTTTCAGGAACTTTGCCTTGTTTTACTAATTCTTCAAAACCATCCAAGACATTGTTTTTTCTTATGCTGTTAACATTAATTAAGTCCTGGGCTACAGAGACACAGCCTTCATAAAACTCAAGAACTTTTTTCTTTTCCGATTTTTCCTCTATTTCCAAGAATAATTTATTCAGTCTTTTTAAATAATCATTAACATCTTTCAACAACTGGTCAACTTCTTTTCCTGAAATCTCTTTTGTTGTTCCATGTTCAATTCCTTTAAAGTATCTGAAAGTCTTGTCTAAGATATCAACATATCTTTTTTCAAGCAGTTTTTCTTTTTTAACAAAAATGTCCATTAATAATTTTATAGTTTCTCTGTGAGTTGGGGGGGGGATGCCGTATAACATCAAAGCTGCCTGGGCTGGATTTAAAGTTGCATAATACAAATCTTCACCAACAACACTTAGTAATTTTCCTTTTGCTCTTTGTATTAATTTATCTGCTATGTCCATGTGCATGTCAATTGCTTCTGGACTTGGCTTTATTCTGCCCATCTGTAACAATAATTTCCATGGCATGAAGACACCACGGTCATATAATGGAACACCGTCTCTTAAAAAAGTGAAGATTACAGGAGAAGCATCTTTCAAGCTTTCCCAGAAATCTGTCAATATGTGAACTTGAATATGGAAGGCTTTATTTATGCCAGTTATTTTAGATGCATCATAACCAAGGCCAATAATTATGGCTCTTAATTTGTCTTTTAGTTCTATCCTGGACATTTTTTTAACATCAGTATCATCAACAACAATTAAAACATCAATATCATTTGATTTCTCTCCCCTAAACAAGGAACCTATGGCAACATAACTTACAATGTATTTTTCAAATTTTTTCAAGGCCATTTTTTTATGGACTTCTGAAATCTTGAATGCTGCAAGAACATCTGCAGGATCATAGAAAATTGCTGACAAAGCTATTGCTTCCAAAACTTCATATTTAGCATCAAAACAATTTTCCTTTAATTCTGACATTAACATTACTATTGCTTTGAAATTTGGATCTACTTCTTTTGCACTTTTTTCTATAATTGCTACTAATTTGTCTTTTAATTCATATTTTGACATTTTTTTGCTGTCAGAATCATCAACTAGAACTAAGATGCCTATTTCTTTTGGATTTTGCTTTTCTTTTTCTTCTTTTTGCTCTTCTGGATAATCTTCATCCAGAATTCTGCTGTTTGGAAGAACTGCTATACCAGTTATGTATTTATCAAATTTTTTAAGAATATCTTTCTTGAATTTCGATATGTTATTTTTAACTTCCTTGAATTTGTCTTTTAATTCTTCTGGAACTACTGCGTTTTGCTTCTTTTGTTCTTCCATAGTTAAGAAAAGAAAAAGAGTATTTAAAACACTTTCGGAGAACGGCTTTAAAAAAAGCGTTCACGGAAAAAGAACCCTTTTAAGAAAAAGCTTCACCAAAAAAGAGTCTTGGAAAAGAAAATTATGAGATAGGTTTAAAAATTCTAAACTATATCTCAGGGGAATGGACAAAATTCAGGAATATAAGATAGGGTCTTTTATTATAGAAGGAAGGCAGTTTATTGGAAATGTAAAGATAGTTGAAGGAAAAGTCAGGTATTGGGAAAGACCTGAAAGCCAGAGCTTGGCAACTAAAGATCTTTTAGAAATGATAAACCAAGGGCCTGAATTTTTACTTATAGGAACTGGGGCTGCTGGATTGTTAAAAGTGCCTGAGTATATTAAACAGGAGGCTGCTGGAAAAGGGATTTCTTTATTTATAGGGAAAACCCAGGATATGGTAAAAAAGTTTAATGATCTTAATGCCCAGAAAAAGAAAGTTAATGCTATTTTATGTGCGGGGAGTTAAGTTTAAATAGGATTTTAGTTGAGATTTCTTCTTATGGGCCGGTGGTCTAGTGGCTAATTTCAAATCCACAAATGACAAGACGTTTACACCGTCTAGATCGAAGGTTCAAATCCTTCTCGGCCCATTTTAACCTTTTTGCGAAAATGTCACAAGTTTCTAACTTTGACATAGGTTCAACAAAGTTGAACCAAAGCGTTAACGGAAAATGAAAAGTTTAATCAAAGAATTATTATAAAGAAACAATTAAGAGAAGAATATTTATTAGGTAAATAAATGTGCATATTAGACAAAAATTTTTTAATTTAAAAAAAGAGAGATAAGCAAGATAAATGCTACCAAGAAAACTCAGAACAGCCAAATAAAATATGTAATTCTGAAAGTTGAAGGCAGCAAGAACAAATATCAAAATATAGAAAAAGATGCCTGCTAAAGAATTTGAAAAACCTGCAACATGGCTGTATTTACTTGAAAATGTTTTTGAACATGAAACTTCTTTGTTAAAGTCACAAAGTGCTTTGTACTTTTTGTGTTTTTTTATATTTTGCTCTGTTTTAAAAGCATAAACAGACAACAGAAAACCAAGAACTGCTAGTATTTGAATTGACATAGAAAAAAGTTAATTGATAAAGTTTAAATACATTTGGTATAGGAAAAGAATTAAAGCGCTAGTAGTATAGTGGTTAGTCTTAAACTTTTGAGAAAAGTTAATCAAAAATAAGGACTAATATATGGCCTTGCCAATAAGCTTTTAGGAAAAGCTTAAGCAAAAACTAAGCAAAAACTAAAAGAAAGCAATGAGGCTATGACCTGGGTTCGAGCCCCAGCTAGCGCATATTTTTTAAAAATGGTAAAGATAGGAATTATTGGGGGATCTGGATTAGATGATCCAGATATTTTAAGGAACAAGCAAGAAAAAGAGGTTAATACTCTTTATGGAAAACCAAGTTCTAATTTAATTTTAGGAAAAATTAATGATGTTGATGCTGTAATTTTAGCTAGGCATGGAAGGAAACATACAATACCACCGACAAAAGTGAATTACAAAGCAAATGTTTTTGCTTTAAAGCAAGAAGGCTGCACGCACATTATAGCAACTACAGCTGTTGGATCTTTGAAAGAAGAAATTGAAAGGGGGGATTTAGTTATTATTGACCAATTTATTGACTTTACAAGGCACAGAGAAATTACTTATCATGACAGTTTTGAGAACGGGCCTAAGCATACTCCAATGGCGGAGCCATTTGATAAATTTTTAAGAAAAATATTAATAGAAACTTGTAAAGAATTAAATTACAAAGTTCATGACAAGGGAACTGTGGTAACTATTGAAGGACCAAGGTTTAGCACAAAAGCTGAATCTAATCTTTTCAGAATGTGGGGGGCTGATATTATCAATATGTCAGTTGCTCCTGAGGCAATTTTAGCAAATGAATTAGGCATTCCTTATGCTGCTGTTGCAATGTCAACTGATTATGATTGCTTATTTGATGATCTCCCACCAGTAACTTGGGAAGAGGTTTTAAAAGTATTTCACGAAAATGCTGATAAAGTAAAAAAATTACTTATCTCTGTTATTCCTAAGATTCGATAAAAATGAATATTGTTCAATTAAATCTTTATGGTCTGAGGGTAGAATATTGAATTCTAAATCTTTCTTTATTTGACAGGGTACTTTAGTGCCGTAAATCCAAGATCGGTATGTCTCCCAATGTATTTTAACTTCTTTGGCTGATGCTCTTAAACTTTTTTTGCTTTTTAACCAATGTCTTAAAACACTCCAATATTTCTCTTTTTCATGCGGTTTGTGATTCTTTAGATAATCTATGGCGAGTTTCAATTTATTTTGTTTGTATCTTATAGAAAACCCCACTAAATTATAGTATTTTTCCATATTTTCGATTAAGGAAATAACTAATTTGTCTGAATCCTTTGGCTTTTTATATATTTTAGATTGAATCCCTATATCAAATAACATAGTCTTTATTTGTTTAAGCCAAGGAATATTTTTTTGTGTTAAAACAATTTGTCTTCTATGGTATTTTTCTAATACATCTACGCTCCCTTCAGAATCAAAAAATCCTCTAAGGAATCTCGCTTTAATATTTTTTGAACCACAAATTATAAAATTCGGAATTCTTTGTTTTTTATTTGTTAATTTGTTTATTCTACTGGCTAAGTTTATACTATGGACATAACAACATGGATAATCGTAATATTTGTATCTTGTTCCTATTCCATAAGTCTTTTTTATTAGGTTTGCAAAATTATTTATAAAATCATTTTCTCTAACCTTTAGTCTTATAGAGTACTCTTTTTTATTTATGTAACCATCTCCAAGGATTATTCCAATAATTTCAGCTTCATTTTCTAAATCTAATGCTTTTCTAGGAATTCTTATTTCTTTTTTCACTTTTTAGTTAAATATTTTTAAAATATATAAAGCTTAGGCGGGCATCTGAAATGTCCAGTAGATTTGTCCAGTAGTATTTATAAAGGGGAAAAGTTTTGATTGGAAAGTAATAAAGTGAGATTTTCACGTGTGACTTGGGAACAAATATTAAATGTTTTTCATTCTAATGCAAAAAAAGTCATTGATTTAATAGTTAAAGTAATACCAAAGATTGAGTAAATTTAATATGTTATAAGATAAGTTTTTATCATGGCAATAAGAGTAAAAGTAATACCGAATGCAAAAAAGAATTTAATTTTTGAAGAAAATGGATTATTAAAAGTTTATGTAAAAAAGCCAGCAATACAAAACAAGGCAAACAAAGAAGCTATTAAATTTATATCTGAGTTTTTAAAAGTAAACAAAAACAAAGTAAAAATAATTAAAGGAGAAAAATCTAGGGATAAAGTAGTTGAGGTTTTAAAATGAAAACAAAAAATAGAAAGATATGGCTTTTAGTTTTATTGGTAATAGCTATTCCTATTGCTTGGTATTTAATTTCACCTGCTTTTATTGTTGTAGAGAAAAATGAAGAATTTCCTATTCAAGAAATTTTAGAAAATGAAAATACTAAAATGGAAACTAAAATAGCTTTTAGTGTTGTTAAAGAAGCTGTTTTTTTGCCTAAGGCTCATGAAGTAAAAGGAAAAGCATTGGTGATTAATGACAATGGAAAGCTGATTTTAAGGTTTGAGGATTTTGAGACTATAAATGGACCTGATCTTTTTATTTATCTATCTAATGATTTAGAGGCAAAGGATTTTGTAAATTTAGGGGAAATAAAGGCTACAAAAGGAAATGTGAATTATGATATTCCTAATAATGCGGATTTAGAAAAATACAACAAGATTTTGGTGTGGTGCAGGGCTTTTAGAGTTCTTTTTAGCTATGCTGAATTAAAATAAAATGCAGAAACTAGAATTGAAGAAGGATTTTATAGAAAGGTACAAGAAGTTAACTGATTTTAGTGAGTATGAAGAATATTTGAACAAATTTCTTAGAAAGGCAATAAGAGTAAACACTATAAAGGCAAGCGCTAAAGATGTTGTAAAAGAATTAGAGTATTTAAATTTAAAAGAAATCCCATGGTGTGAAGAAGGATTTTGGGTTGAGAGTGAGAAAAGGAATTTAGGAAACTTAAGTGAGCATAAATTAGGTTACATAGTTGTGCAGGAATCTGCCTCTATGATACCAAGTGTTGTTTTAAATCCTTCTGGGAAAGATGTTGTTTTAGATATGAGTGCTTCTCCAGGAGCAAAGACCACGCATTTAGCACAAATTATGAAAAATAAAGGAGTAATAGTTGCAAATGAAAAAAATTACGAAAGGATAACTGCATTGACTTCTAATTTAAGGAGATGCGGGGTGTTGAATACTGTTGTTACCTTAATGGATGGAAGAGAAATAACTGAGAAATTTGACAAGGTATTATTAGATGCTCCTTGTTCTAGTTCTGGCACAATAAGAGGGCTAACAAAAGGATCTGAATTTATAGCAAAATCGTGGAACTTAGAAAGGATCAAAAGTACGGCTGGGCTGCAGAAAAAATTAATTTTAAATGCATATAATCTGATGAATAAAAATGGTGTATTGGTTTATTCAATTTGTTCTTTAGAGCCAGAGGAAGGGGAGGAAGTTATACAATTTTTATTAGAAAATACAGATGCAAAGATAGAGAAAATTGACTTAAAAATAAAATCAGGAGTGAATTTAGAGTTTAATGGAAAACGATATTCTAATGAAATTAACAAATGCATTAAATTATGGCCGCAATTTCATGACACAGAGGGATTTTTTATTGCCAAGATTAGAAAGAATTAATTTTCATTGAAGGATGTTTTGAAATGTGCTTATATCTTTCGCTAGTTAAATAAATCTTTTTTTTGTTTTTTGTCTACAAATCTTTAAAATTATTGTCATTCTTGGTAACTTACTTTAACTTCTACTTTTGGTGCCTTTTTCAAGTCTTTAGTTATTCTTGAGTAAACCATTGCAGCAACTAGTCTTATTTCTTCCTCTGTAAATTCAGAATCAACGTTTACAAAACCGAGATAATTTCTAGAGCCGTTATTTTCAAAAATTCTTAACTTGTTTGAACAAACTAAAGCTTCTAATTTTACTGTCATAAAATCACCCCGATAACTTAAAGATAAAATTCTTAATAATTGTTGCTGAGAAAATCTCGAAATGTTTACAGCATTTCATGTAGAGGTTTCGATTTTTGCACCTAGAGACTGAAAAGTATTCGATTTTGCCCGGAAATTTTTATAGAAAAATTTAATAATTTGGTTTTATTTCAGCTTATAATGAACGTTATTAACAGAATTAAGCCTACTGAAGAAGAGAAAGGAAATGTTGAAAAGCTAATTAAAGAAATATTTTCTAAACTATGCAAAATTAAGAGTGTAAAATTTGTTTTGGGGGGAAGCATTTCTAAGGACACCTGGTTAAGGGGAAATAAGGAAATTGATGTTTTTGCAAAATTCAATTGTTCTAAATTTAAGGAGAAGGATATTTCTGTTTTTTTGGCAAAAGAATTAAGAAAATATTTTAAAGTTAAATTAGTTCACGGGTCAAGGGATTATTATCATGTAAATTTCAAGGGGTTTACTTTTGAGATTGTTCCAATTTTAGATATAAAAAATGCTAAAGATGCTCAAAATGTTACTGACTTAAGCCCCCTACATATTAATTTTATAAGAAAGTATCCTAAGTTGAAAGACGAAATCAGGTTATTGAAAATGTTCTGCAAGGCTAACTCCTTGTATGGAGCTGAGTCTTATATTTCCGGGTTTTCTGGATATGCTTTGGAAGTTTTAACAATTTATTACAAGAGTTTCAAGAATGTCTTGAAAAATGCAGTTAAATGGAAGGAGAAAACTTGTATAGATGTTTTGAAAAAAGTTAAGGATCCTTTGGAAGAATTAAATAAGTCTAAAATTGTTTCCCCTTTAATTGTTATTGATCCTGTTGACAAGACAAGAAATATAACTGCTTCTTTAAGCAATGAGAATTTTAATAAATTTATTAGTTTATGTAAGGAATATTTAATAAATCAGAACGAGAAATTTTTTATTTTTAGAAGTGAGATTCCTAAAAATTCTTTTGTTTTAAAAGTAAAAGCTTTAAGCGGGAAAAGGGATGTTGTTAATGGGAAAATTGTAAAAGCAATGAATTTTGTTTTAAATGAATTAGAAAGAAATGGTTTTAATGTAATAAGTAAAGAATATGTCTGGGAAAAGGAAATATTTTGGTTTAAAGTTAAAAATGAGAAACTTGAGAGAATTGAAATTAAGAAAGGACCGCCTGAGAATTTAACTGATAATGTAAAAGAATTTAAGAAAAAATATAAAAAAGTATTTTTAAAGAAAGGTGTTTATTATGCCGAAGAGAAAAGAAAGTTTACAGATGTTAATGTTTTATTGAGAAAGTTAATTAAAGAGAAGTATGCTAGGGAAAGAGTAAAGGAAATAAAAGTTGAGAGGTGAAAATGAAAAATATTGTAAAATTTAATTTTCTTGTTTTTGGTTTTATTGGGGTAATTCATTTATTGAGAGTTTTGACACAGTTTGAGGTAATTGTAGTTGGTTACAGAATTCCAGTATGGTTTAATGCTTTATTGTTTTTATTGGCTGGATGGTTGGCTTATGAAAACTACAAACTTTACAAAGGAAGAAGTAAAAAAAGGTAAGTACTTGCATTATAAAGGGATTTTATGCGAGGTAATCGGGATAGGAAGACATAGCGAAACTTTAGAAGAATTTGTTGTTTATGTTCATGACAGCAAGGACTTTGGGAAAGGAGCTATTTTTATAAGACCAAAGAAGATGTTTTTAGAAAGTGTTAATGTTAATGGGAAGGAAGTGCCAAGGTTTAAGTTTATTGGGTAAGCTTTTAGGAAAGCTTAAGCAAAATGACTAAGCGAAATCTTTATAAATAAGTTTAGATGCTTAAGTTATAAATTGTTTAATTCTTCGAAGTTGAGGGAGAAGTTATATGGAAAACATAAATGATTATGTAAAAAAAGGTACAACTACTGTTGGGATAGTGTGCAAAGAGGGAATAGTTTTGGCAGCTGACAAGAGAGCTACTTTTGCAGGCAGAATAATTGCTGACAAGAATGTTGACAAGATTTTTAAGATATCAGAGAATATGGCTATAACCACTGCAGGCACAGTGTCTGATGTGCAGTTAATTACCAAGTTAATAAAAGCAGAACTAACTTTAATAAGAGTAAGAACAGGAAAAGAGACAAGCGTAAAGACAACTGCTAATTTATTAGGAGCTATAGTTTATCAGAATATTAGAAAGTTCAGCCCAATTTTAGGAATTACAGGATTTATTTTAGGTGGGAGAGATGAAACTGGATTTTATTTATATGAATTAGGGCCAGATGGAAGTGTTTTAGAACATAAAGATTATGCAAGCGACGGTTCTGGAATGGTTCATGCTTGGGGTGTTTTAGATACTTTGTACAAGGAAGGATTAAGTGTACAGGATGGAGTTAAATTAGGAGTGAGGTCAGTGAATGCAGCAATGCAGAGAGACGCTGCAACAGGAGAAGCTATTGATGTATTTACAATAACTAAGGATGGAGTGAAGAAAGTCTTGACAAAAAGGCTTGAAACAAATATTATAATATAAACTTTTTAGAAAGCCTAAACCCTTTTAAGAAAAGCGTTCACGGAAAAGAAAGCCTTTAGGGAAAAACTGAGAAAGTTTAGTAAAAAAATATTGAAAATTTTTATTTTTTTTTAAAATTTCTAAGAAAAAAACAAATGAAGAACAATGGCTGACATTATAGAAGAATTAATGAAATTTATTCCTGACAAAAGCAAGATTAGTGACACTTATTTTGAGGGAGCAAACATAGTTCTTTATACAAAAGACAAGGACTTTTTTTTAGACAATAATGGGGTGATAAAGCAGATAGTTGATGCTATTAAAAAGAGAGTTGAATTAAGGCCGGATCCTGCAATATGCATGGATATTGAAAAAGCTGAAACTATCATTAGAGAGATTATCCCTAAAGATGCTGGAGAAATAAATTTATTGTTTGACATTCAAAGAGCTTTAGTTACAATAGAAGTTGAAAAACCGGGAGTAGCAATTGGAAAACAGGGAGAAGTTTTAAAGGAAATAAGAAGGAAAAGTTTATGGGTGCCGATTATAAGGAGGACACCACCAATAAGGTCAAAGATTATTGAAAATATTAACCATGTTTTGTTTGAAAATAATGACTACAGAAAGAAGTTTTTGAATAATGTTGGAAAAAGAATTTACGGCGGGTGGACTAAGGGAAGAGTTGATGAATGGATAAGAGTGAGTTTTTTGGGAGCAGGAAGACAAGTTGGAAGGAGCTGTTTTCTTTTACAGACTCCTGAATCAAAAATTTTAATGGACTGCGGGATTAATGTTTCTGCCCAGACTAATGAAGAAATGTTTCCTTTATTAGAAGCGCCTGAATTTAAAATTGATGAACTAGATGCTGTTATTATATCACATTCTCATATTGACCATGTTGGATTTTTGCCTTATTTGTATAAAATGGGATTTACAGGACCAACCTACATGACAGCACCAACAAGAGATATAGCTGCCTTGCTTTGTCTGGATTTAATTAACATTGCACAAAAAGAAGCTAATAAAGCAATTTATTCTTCAACTGACATCAAGGAAATGGTGAAACATGCAATATGTCTAGATTATGGGGAAGTGACTGATATAACCCCAGATGTTAGACTGACTTTTTATGATGCCGGGCATAAATTAGGAAGCGCTTTATGTCATCTACATATTGGCAACGGATTGCACAACTTCGTCTATTCTCTGGATGGAAGCACAAAAATACCTCTAATTGATATAAATAATAATGTAGAATTTGTTGAAATAGGTAAATTTACTGATAATTTGTTTAAAGATCCTGGCTTTGTCGTCGATAATGGCTTTGTTCAGGAGAAACCTAATTTAGAGAAATATTCAACTATAGCCTTTAATCCTAAAACTTTAAAATCTGAGCTTGTGGATATAACAAGCTTTGTAAGGCATCCTATAAATGAGGAATTATTTAAAATAAAAACAGAAAGCGGGAGATCTTTAACAGCCACTAAATCTCACAGTTTATTTACTGCTAAAAACGGGAAAATTTTACCAGTCAAGACTTCTGAATTAAATGTCGGGGATTTTATTGCTGGTCCTAAAAGAATACCTTCATTGAATGTCGGGGAACCTATAATTGATTTAATGCCTTATTTTGGAGATTTAAGAATTTCAGTAGAAGATAATGAATTTATAGATAAGTTAATTTCAGATCAAGAAAAACATTTCGTTAAATTAAAAGATAGTGACAAGGAAATTGTCAAAAAGATCTTGCTTGATTATTATAATGGGATGTACAAAGAAGAAATTGCCAAGAAACACAAAGTACATCCAAGAAGAATTAGAAGAATTTTAACTGCTCTTAATCTGAAGAACCAACCTCGAGTAAAGGAAGCTTTTCAAGATAAGATTAGGATTACAAGAGATTTTGCAAGATTTTTAGGATACTATATTTCAGAAGGATCTCCTGCTAAAAATACCCAGACAGTAAGTATAGCTAATGACAACAATGAAATTCTTGAAGACTGTTATAAGATTGTAAAAAAGGAATTAAATATAAATGGGGATTTAAGATATCAAGATCATTGTATAATATTTAGTTCTAAACAGCTGAAATATTTATTATCTAAAGTCTTGAAGTGCGGTACAAATGCTTATGAAAAAAGGATTCCAAAGGAGCTATTGTTTACAAATAAAGATATAATCTCTGATTTGTTATATGGGTTATTTTCAGGTGATGGGGGAATAAGAAACAGAGAAAAAGGCAGAGAGATTAACTATGGAAGCAAATCAAAAGGTTTAATTGATGATATAATGTATTTGCTTTTGCAATTTAATTTAGTTCCAACTTTAGAATTTAACAAAACTTCTGAAATGAATAATTTACATATTTATAATTCTGAAAAAATAAGGCATTTTCTAGAAGAAATTAATATCAATAATGGGCAAAGAGATGAGCTGATTGACTCTTTGAATAAGAGAAAAATGTCAAAAGCAAGTTTTGATATGAGAATACCCTTATCAGCTTTATCAGACAAGGCGCACGAAAGCAAAATTGTAAAGAGCTGGAATAAAGTAAACTCTTTTGGGGCAAGCAAATTATGTTTTGAAGAACTGGCAGAAGAAGATTTAAGTTTAATTTATTCTGATTTGTTTTTTGATAAGATAAAAACAATAGAAAGAATAGAATCTTCTGGACAGTATGTTTATGATTTAAGAATAGATGGTTATGAAAATTTTATTGCTGGGGACGGATTTTTATTTGCACACAACACAGGAGATTATTTGTATGAGAGCTCAAATTTATTGAATGCTGCTGAAACAAGATTTCCTAGATTAGAGACAATAATGATGGAAGCAACTTATGGGAGCAAGAAAGACACGCCGCCTACAAGAAGAGAGTGTGAATTATTTTTTACAGACATAATAAAGAAAACTTTAGAAAGAGGGGGGAAAGTTTTAGTTCCTGTTTTAGGGTCTGGAAGAGCACAAGAAATAATGGTTATTTTAGACAAATTAGTCAGAGAGGGAACTTTACAAAAAATACCAGTTTATGTTCAAGGACTTGTTTGGGACATAACAGCTATTCATACTGCTTATCCTGAGTTTTTCAACAGCAGAGTAAAGAAACTTATTTATCATAAAGATGAAAATCCTTTTTTAAATGAAATGTTCAAGAGAGTTGGATCAAGAAAAGAAATGCTGGATGTTGTAGAAGAGAAAGGACCTTGTGTTATTTTAGCTACTTCTGGAATGTTAACAGGAGGGGCTTCTTTAGAATATTTTAAAATGCTAGGAGATAATCCAAAAAATTCTATTGTGATGACCTGTTATCAAGGGCCAGGATCTATTGGAAGAAGACTAGAAGAAG
>ERZ1292623.3086-Hain-H51-01um-R1-3086-length-14437-cov-6_pt1 | contig 14437 bp, 11 predicted proteins | sample MGYA00564398_ERZ1292623 | MGnify/ENA primary metagenome ERZ1292623 (study PRJEB36523, sample SAMEA6512633) | groundwater metagenome | collected 2019-01-07 | study: AquaDiva: Metagenomics assemblies of 32 groundwater samples
AAAGATGGATTTGAAGGAGTTAGCGTTTTTGTCCAAGAGTCACAAACGGCAGCGCATCTCTTAGGTAAAGAAAGAATCCTCCAAGCAGTTGAAGAGAACGGAAGGTATCATGTAATTGATCCAAATGATCAAGAAGCTTTTAGTAAAATTGTTAAAATTCACGGAGAATTTCGAAGGCTCGTTCGAGGCAGAGCTACTGCCAGATTAGGGTAGCAATGAAAAGAGTTGTAGGTTTTGGGGCACTTAACGTCGATAATATTTATCAGGTCGAAAACTTACAACTTGAAGAAAACTCTGCAAAGTTGATAGCTAGCCAGCCGGGCGGGTCAGTCGCCAATACCATATCAGGTCTAGCAAAACTAGGTATTGCCACAAGTTTTGTCGGAGTAGTAGCTCAGGATAAATATGGAGATCTTCTTCTTTCAGATTTTGCAAAAAATAAAGTTGACACCAAAAAAATAATTAGAATTAGTTCAAACTTTCTCTCCTCTGGATTAGTAGAAGCCTATGTGGACAAAAGAGGTAGAAGACTTTTATTTGTTAAGCCTGGCATCAACGACACTCTTTCGTCAAAGGACATCGATATTAACTTTTTGAAAAAAGCACTGTTAGTTCACTTTTCTTCATTTGTTGATGACAAACAATTCATTCTGCAATCCCAAGTCATGCAAAAGATTTCAAATTTTACCAAAGTCAGTTTTTCACCGGGCAGTTTATTTGTCGATCGAGGTTTAAACAAACTAAAATCAATGATTAAAAATTCAAATATTTTATTCTTGAATAGACGAGAAGTTTTCAAACTTGCCGCAAAAAACTTCAAACAAGGTGCTAGTGAACTGGTGAAACTTGGACCAGAAATTGTTGTAGTAACTCTTGGAGCAGAAGGCTGTTTTATTGCAACCAAAGATCAAAAATTCCGGCAAAAAACAAGAAAAGTAAAAGCCCGCGACACCACAGGAGCAGGTGACGCTTTCGCAGCAGGTTTCCTTTTCGGAATTATCCAAAATTATTCTCTGGAAAAATGTGCCCAGATCGGTAATGCGGTTGCCAGCTTTTCCATTCAAAGATTCGGGGCCAGAGCCGGACTTCCAAATAGAAAAGAATTAGCTTCTGTTGTAGAATTACCCAAATGATTTTTGAGGTAAGGGTAGCGGCCAAAGGCGAAAAGGATGCAAAAGGCGATGATCTTCTTGCGGAAATAAAAAGAACACTTCAAATTAACTCCGTTAAAAAAATCAGAACTGCTAAAATTTATCGGTTAGAAGGTATTAGTAAAACTGATGCTCTTAAATTCACCAAAAAAGTTCTTTGGGAACCAATAGACCAAAAAGTTTCCTACACAAATTCCATCTTAAGAGGCGCCGATCAAATTATCGAAGTGGCTTACAAACCCGGTGTCATGAATCCCGAAGGAGGCTCACTCCTCAAATCCGCATCAGATCTTGGCATAAAGCTCGCAGCCGCCGATTCCTCCTGGGAATATGCCTTTTTTGGTAAAGTTAAAAAAAGCGATTTACAAAAAATCGCCGGACGTCTATTGGTTAACGAAACCATAGAAACAATTGTCGATAAATCCCCCAAAACACTTTTAATTTCCGGCAGCCCGGGTCCGGTTGAGATTATCCCAATCAGGAGTATGGATAACGGCCAGTTAATGGAGTTGTCCCGCGACAAACTTTTTTTGAGTCTAGAAGAAATGAAGGTCATTCAGAATTATTTTCAAAAAATCAAAAGAGACCCCACCGATTGTGAAGTCGAAGTCCTGGCTCAAACATGGTCAGAGCACTGCGTCCATAAAACCTTCAAGGCCCGAGTTACAATCGACGGTCAAGTTAAAAAACCTTTCATCGAAAGAATCAAACAAACCGTCAAAAATAATCCCAAACTTGTTGTTTCTGCCTTTGTTGATAACTCCGGTGTCATCGATTTTTACGACGGTTATGCCATAAACGGTAAAGTTGAAACTCACAACTCGCCTTCCGCCATCGAACCATACGGAGGCGCTATGACCGGGTCCGGTGGTGTTTTTAGAGATGTTTTAGGAACTGGAGTTGGTGCCAAAGTAATTGCCTCAACCGACATCTTTTGTTTTGCTCCGCCAAACTTGCCTGCTTTCAAGATCCCGCCCGGTTGCTTACCCCCGGATTATCTACTGCGCCGAGTTGTTGCCGGCGTCAGAGATTACGGCAATAGAGTTGGCATACCGACCAATAACGGCTCCATCCATTTTCATCCCGATTTTCGCGCCAAATGCACTGTTGCCGTTGGTTCTTATGGAATCATTCCCGCGAGACTCGCCAAAAAAGGCACACCCAAAATTGGTGATTTAATAGTGACCATCGGCGGACGCACCGGCCGCGACGGCATCCATGGTGCAACTTTCTCATCTGGTGAAATGACAGATAGAACCGCGAGTGTTTCAGGCTCCGCTGTTCAAATCGGCAACGCAATTGAAGAAAAACGAATCATCGACGCAATTTTGGCACTCCGCCATCAAGGCTTAATCAGAACCTTAACAGATTGCGGTGCCGGTGGTTTTTCCTCAGCGATCGGCGAAATGGGGGCAAGAGTTGGTGCCAGGGTTTATCTAGAAAGAGTTCCACTAAAATATACTGGCCTTTCTCCTTGGGAAATTTTCCTTTCCGAATCCCAAGAGAGAATGATTCTGGCAATCGCCAAGAAAAATATCAAAAAAGCACTTGCTATTTGCAAAATTTATAACGCCGAGGCGACTGTTATCGGCGGGTTTGACGGCAAAAAGCACTTATTGGTCACTTACGGGAAAACGTTGGTTTGCGATTTAGAAATGAAGTTTTTGCATGAAGGTTTGCCCCAAAGAAAAATGGTTGGTAAATCCCGCGCCCGTCATTCTGGCTTGTCCAGAATCCAAAAGATTCCCCCCAAAAACATTGACATCACAAAAGCTTGGCTCAAAGTTATGTCTCATGGGAACGTTTGCTCCAAAGAACCGATTATCAGAATGTACGACCACACGGTTCAGGGGACGAGTGTCCTGCAACCGCTTGGCGGAGCAAAACTGGATGGCCCCAATGATGGTGCAATTATCCGTCCGATTCTGGGAAAACCCTACGGACTGGTTATAACTCACGGTCTCAATCCGGCGCTCAATATCATTGATCCGTATAAAGGCAGCGTCTGGGCAGCCTTAGAAGCTGTTGCCAATTACGTTGCCATCGGCGGTGATCTCAAGGATGCAGCCCTAATCGATAACTTCATCTGGCCATTACCAGACGAAGAGTCACTGGCGGATTTGGATAAGTCAGTTGACGCATGTATTGACACGGCAAAAGCGCTTTGCATGCCATTTGTATCCGGTAAAGACTCTCTTTCATCAACCTATCGCTATCCCGACGGCAAAATTCTAAAGATTCCGCCCGTTCTTTTAATTTCCACCTTTGGCAAAATACCGGATGTTGTCAAAACCGCAAGTTCTGATTTCAAAAAGGTCGGCTCGACAATTATCCTGGTTGGTAAACCTGATGTTAAAAATCTCGGAGGCACTACATATTTCGATATTACAAGCTCAACGAGTCCCAATATCTCAAGTCCCAATCTTAAGTCAGCAGCCAAAGTTTTGTCCTCAATTACTTCAGCAATTCGAACCGGTGAAGTATTGTCGACCCACGATATTTCCGAGGGAGGCATCGCCGCATCTCTTGCCGAAATGTGTTTCGGTGGGGACTGTGGCGCAAAAATTGACTTAAGCGTTATCATTCCTAAACGCTTAAGTCATCCTGAACAAAGTGAAGGACCTACTCGCCCCGACTTCATTCTTTTCAACGAAACCCCAGCGACATTTTTAGTCGAAGTTGAAAATCCCCAGATCGCCAAAATTCTCTTTGCCAAAGTTCCCCACTTTATCCTTGGTCAAACAACACAAAATAAATTTATCCGTGTTCATCAAAATTCTAGCAAAATCTGTGAATTATCCGTGCCAGAATTGAAAATTTCTTGGCAAAAACCCATGAAAGATTTATTCCACTATGAAGCCTAAAGTCTGCATTTTAAAAGCTGATGGTATTAATTGCGACGAGGAGCTTTTTTACGCTTTCGGAAAATACGGAGGCTCTTGCGAGTATGTTCACGTTAACGAACTAAGATCTAAAACCCGAGAGCTCAAAAATTATCAGATTCTTGCCATCCCCGGCGGTTTTGCTTATGGCGACGATGTTTTTTCCGGTAAAATTTTAGCAGTCGAACTCATCAGCTTTTTGAAAGATCAAATCAGCGAATTCTTAAATAAGATTGGTTTGGTAATTGGTATTTGTAACGGCTTTCAAGTCCTCGTAAGGACTGGTCTTTTACCTTTTAATCATTTAGGCAAAATGGACGCTACACTTGCCCAAAACGCCAGCGGCCATTTTGAATGCCGCTTTGTAAAAATAAAAATAGAAAACAGTAATGCCAAGTTTTTAGAACCTTACGTCGGCCAGACTTTAGATATTGCTGTCAACCATGGAGAAGGCAGGTTTTTTGCGTTGCCGATAGAGCTCTCAAAGATCGAAAAAGAAAAATTAGTTTTTTGCAGATATATAAACGGTACGAGCAAACCTACTCAGAAATATCCTGACAACCCTAATGGAGCAATCAATGCTATTGCAGGAATTACTGATCCAACAGGCCACATTTTAGGTCTCATGCCCCATCCTGAAAAAATCATCGAAACTGTCCAACACCCAAATTGGCGTCGCGGAAATATAGAAGCCAAAGGCAGCCTTATCTTCGAAGGTATGGTGAATTATGCAAAAAAAAGCTAAAATGCCTTAAAAAGGCTTTATCTTCGAAGGCATGATAAAATTCGCCCGCCAGTCATGAACAAGATCACTTACGAGAAATCTGGCGTTTCTTATCAAAGTTTGGATCCCGCTAAAAAACTCGCGCAAATTGCTGCCCATAAAACTTCCAAAAACTTAATAAAAGCCGGCTTTAAAGAAATTACAGACACCAGGGGAGAATCTGCTTATGTTTGGCAACAAGGGACTGTTTTTATGGCATCGGTTATCGAAGGTTTGGGTACAAAAAATCTTGTAGCGGATCATGTGAGTAAAATATCACCAGGCCGAACTTACTACGACGTAATTGGACATGATACTGTCGCCACTATCATCAATGACTTAATCGCAGTCGGTGCCCAACCACTCGTCGTCCATGCATATTGGGCCGTAGGCAGTGATACCTGGTTCCAAAATGACCAGAAAGTAAAAGATCTAATTATTGGTTGGGGAAATGGTTGCCAAGAATCGGGAGTCAGTTGGGGAGGAGGAGAAACACCAGCGCTTAAAGGAATCGTAAAGGAACAAACTATAGAACTTGGTGGATCAGCAGTAGGAATAATTAGAAATAAAAAAGATTTGATAACAGACAAAAAACTAAAAGTAGGGGACAGAATCATCCTTTTAAAATCAAACGGTATTAATTGCAATGGATTATCGCTCGCCAGAGCTGTTGCTAAAAAACTGCCAAAAGGTTATGCAACAAAACTTAAAAATGGCAAGATGTACGGCGAGGCACTTTTAACAAAAACCAATATTTATGCAAAATTAGTTCAAGACCTACTTGGTGCTGGCATAGACATTCACTATATCTCCAATATCACCGGCCATGGTCTAAGAAAAATTATGAGAGCCAGAGGTAACTTTACTTACATTGTCGAAAAAATCTTTGAGCCCCAAGAAGTTTTTGGATTTATCCAAAAACATGCTAAACTTTCTGATAACGAAATCTACCAAACTCTCAACATGGGTCAAGACTATTCTGTCTTTATTCCACCAAAAGACGTCAAAAAAGCCCAAGCAATAATTAATAAAAATAAATTCCAAAGCCTTGACGCCGGCTATGTCGAAAAAGGCCCGCGGCAAGTAATCATTAAGCCCAAAAATCTCACCTTTAAATCTGCAACGCTGGATTTGAGGTGATTAAATAGTTTTAAAATTAAGGAACAAGTAGTGGCCTTACCTAATCGACTATACATTGGTGTACTTGTAGTTATTACTCTTTTGATTCTTGGCTACTTAGGCTTAAAAGAAACACCTCAAAGGCAATTACAACAGAAATCGGAATCCTTACTATCGTCTGATCAAGAGTCTAAGACAACCAAAGATTGTGACGGTAAACCGACGCCATCTTTAACCGAAGGTCCGTATTACAAAACCGGCTCGCCAGAGCGTACAAATCTTCTTGACGAGACTTCAGTAGGCACAACACTTACTGTCACCGGTTATGTTTTTGACGTCAATTGCCAACCAATTGCCGATGCTTGGCTAGATTTTTGGCAAGCCGATGGCAACGGCAACTATGACAATGTTGGCTATAAACTAAGAGGCCATCAATATACAGATGCTTCTGGAAAATATACTTTGGGAACCGTCGTTCCCGGCAGATACCCCGGCCGCACACCGCATATCCACGCCAAAGTCCAAGCCAGTAGAACCTCACCAATTTTAACCTCTCAACTTTTCCTGCCCCAAGAACCCCAAAACCAACAGGATGCCATTTTTAATCAAGCACTGGTAATGGCGGTCCAAGATACACCAAAGGGTAAATCCGCCACCTTCAACTTCGTCATCCGATAATTTTGCAATTTCGCCAAAATGTGTTTAGAATACATCAATGGCGGCGGGAAAAGCTTATAAAATCGCCACTTTAGGATCCCATTCAGCGCTGCAGATTTTAAAAGGCGCCAAAGACGAAGGCTTTAAAACATTGGTTATTGCCACACCGGACCGCGTAACTCTTTACAGTCGTTTCAACTTCATAGACAAAATTTTAGAAATTCCCACTTTTACCGATTTTCCCAAAATCGAAAAAGATCTGATTCGCGAAAAAGTTATCCTAATTCCTCACGGTTCTTTCGTTGCCTACCTCGGTCTTGAAGAACATAAAAAAATGAAAGTTCCATATTTTGGCAATAAAGCCGTTTTGGATTGGGAATCGGACAGACTCAAACAACGTGAGTGGCTAGAAAAAGCGCATGTTCCAGTCCCCAGAAGATTTAAAAACGCCAATGAAATTGATGCACCAGTTCTGGTCAAAGCTTATGGTGCAGCCGGCGGTCGCGGTTATTTCTTTGCTAAAAATAAAAAAGAGTTTAAATCAAAAATTAAAAATTTCAAGCCTAAAAATTACATTATCCAAGAATACGTTATCGGAGTCTCGGCTTACGTCCACTATTTCTACTCTCCGCTTTCCAAAAAATTAGAAATTCTCTCAATCGATAGACGTTATGAAACCAACGTTGATTCCTTAGGTAGAATTCCTTCCCACAATCAACGCGGACTTGGTATCGAACCGTCTTTTGTTGTTGTCGGCAACAGCCCCTTGGTTCTTCGCGAGTCACTCCTCGCCGATGCTTTTGAGATGGGAGAAAGGACAATAGAGGCATCACAAAAGCTAATGGATGGAGGACTCTGGGGCCCGTTTTGTCTTGAGGCCATCATTACGCCAAAACAAGAATTTTTCGTTATTGAACTTTCTTGCCGTATCGTTGCCGGTACTAATTTGTTTATTAACGGCTCACCTTATTCAGCTCTTTACTACGATAAAGAAGTTTCAACCGGCAGAAGAATTGCCATGGAAATTAAAAAAGCCATAAAAACCAGATCATTAAACAAGATTCTGTACTAAAGAACAATGAGAAAGCATAACTTACGAGAGTGGCAAGGAACAGCCGCAGTAATCGGTGTCGATTGGGGTGATTCCGGTAAAGGCCGACTGATAGATGACTTAGCCCAAAGAGCTGATATTGTCGCTCGCTACAACGGTGGATCAAACACCGGTCACACCGTCAAAAACCACTATGGAAAATTCGCGCTGCATATTATACCGTCCGGTATTTTCAATCCTCGCGCCCAAAACATAATCGGCAGGGGAGTCGCAGTCGATTTAGAGTCTTTAATTGATGAAATAAATCTTCTTAAAAGTGCTAAAGTTTCCTGCAAGAATCTAAAGATAGACGAGCAAGCAATCTTAACTACGCCCTGGCATAAAATGCGCGATGGCCTGCGGGAAAAATTTCGCGATGCCAAAATCGGTACGACCAAAAAAGGGGTGGGTCCAACATATGCCGATAGAATAGAGCGGGTAGGTCTGAGAATTAAGGATTTATACGAGCGCAACTTCGCCAAACAGTTAAGAGACGAAATCTCCTTCCAAAATAAATTTTTTAATTTCAAACTTTCCTATCCAAAAATTCTGACAACTTTCAAAAAGTATGCCAAGATCATCAAACCTCTCGTCAGCCAAACCATTCCTATAATCCAAAAATCAATAAAAGATGGAAAAAATATTTTATTTGAAGGTGCTCAAGGATACTTTTTAGACATTGATGCCGGCGCCTATCCGTTTGTAACTTCCTCAAATACTGGGATAATCGGTATTTGTCGATCTTTTGATATCCATCCCTCGCAAATCGAAAGCGTAATCGGTATCACCAAAGCTTATACAACCAGAGTCGGCGCCGGTCCCATGCCAACAGCCATCGCAGACCTTAAGACCAGAAACTGGATTATCAAAAAGGGTGGGGAAATCGGTACTACTTCCGGTAGGATTCGTGACCCTGGTTGGTTAGATCTGGTTCTGGTCAAAAAAGCGGTGGAGACCAATCATGTAACTAGTCTTGCTGTAACCAAAATAGACGTGCTTTCCGGTCTTCCCCAAATTAAACTCTGCGTTGGCTACACTCAAAATGGCCAAAACGTAGGCTATGTTTCAGGCGATGCCGACTATCTCGCCCGTGTCAAACCGGTTTATGAAACTTTACCCGGCTGGAAAGATGATTTACGGGAAGCGAGAATTCTTTCCGATTTACCCAACAATGCCAGAACATTTATCAGGAGAGTTGTGGATTTTGTCAAAGTACCTGTCAGCTACATTGGCGTTGGACCCGAAAGAACGGAGGCTATCTATGTCTAAACCAACCATAGCGACAATCGGCAGTCATAGTGCTCTTGACATTTGTCGTGGTGCCAAAGACGAAGGTTTCCAAACTTTGGTCATCGCCCAATCCGGCCGCGACCAAACTTATGCCAAGTACTATAAAACAACTCGCCCTTCGGCAAGCTCAGGGCCGTTGGGGTGTGTCGATGAGATTTTGTATGTCGAAAAATTTAAAGACATACTAACGCCCGCAGTCCAAAGAATCCTCAAAATCAAAAACTGCATCTTTATTCCGAATCGTTCTTTCGAGGTTTATATCAACAACTACGATGCCATAGAAAACGATTTTAGTGTTCCTATGTTTGGCAACCGCAGACTTTTAAGGATCGAGGAAAGAACCGAGAAGCCAAACCAATATGATCTCTTGGAAAAAGCAGGTATCCGTTATCCAAAAATTTTTAAAAAGCCGGAAGATATTGATAGATTAGTGATCGTCAAAGTTTCGGAAAAAGAAAGAGTATATGAAAGAGCTTTCTTCTTAGCTTGGTCGCTTTTAGAATATAAACGGGAATCAACCAGATTAATTAAAGAGGGTAAAATTACATCAGGTGCGCTTGAAAATGCAGTAATCGAAGAATTTGTCCTTGGTGCGCAAGTAAACTTTAACTTCTTTTACTCACTAGTCGCTAGTCGCCTGGAGTTAATCGGCACTGACACCAGACGACAAACAAATCTCGACGGTTACCTAAGACTTCGATCAGATTACCAATCGCGAGTATTAGATAAGGTAGATCTCAAATTTGAAGAAGCAGGCCATATCGCAGTTACAGCTCTCGAATCACTTTTGGAGCCGGCTTATGAAATCGGCGAAAGTTTTGTAAAAGCCAGCCGAGAAATGATTCCACCCGGAGTCATCGGCCCATTTAGCCTGCAATCTGTCATTACTCCCGGACCACCGAAAAAAGAAATTGTTGTGTTTGACGTTTCGCCCAGAATGCCAGGCTCTCCGGGAATTTTCGCCACACCGTACGGCAGTTATTTATTTGGAAAACCCCTTAGCATGGGCAGACGAGTTGCCATGGAAATTAAAGATGCTTTAAGAAAGAAGCAACTATCAAGTCTTTTAACATGAGGCCAATTACAGAACTAACTGCCATCAGTCCTCTTGATGGGCGTTACAGAGAGCGCGTCGCAGAACTTGCCCCTTATGTTTCCGAGTACAGTTTGATTAAAACAAGAGTTGAGATAGAAGCGAAATACCTAGTCGCCCTATCCGATGTTGGCCTAGTTAGAAGATTAACTAAAAGCGAAAGAAAAAAGCTTGAATCAATTGCCTTCGATTTTGATCTAAAAGAAGCCAAAAGAGTCAAAGAGATAGAAGAGGAAACTCGTCATGATGTAAAGGCGATGGAAAGAGCTTTCCGCGCTCTTGTCGCCAGTACATCTCTGGCTGATGTCATAGAAATGATTCATTTTGGCTTAACTTCTGAAGATGTCAACAATCTTGCTTATAGGTTGATGTTGAAACGAGCAACAGAAGATGTGTGTATACCCACTCTAGATGGATTTATCGAAGGACTTATAGAAAGAGCAGATAAATTTAAAGCAACACCAATGCTTGCAAGAACACACGGCCAGGGTGCTGTACCAACAACAGTTGGCAAAGAATTAATTGTTTTTGCGACAAGATTAAATACTCAAGTAAGAAAACTTGAAAGACAGCAACTAACAGGTAAATTAACAGGAGCTGTCGGCAACTTTAATGCTTTGGAATTCGCCGCCGCAGACATTGATTGGATTAAGCTCTCACATGACTTTGTCAAAAATCTAGGTTTTGCTCCAAATCTAGTAACAACTCAAATAAACCCCTACGAGGACATAATTGAATACTTTCAGACATATCAAAGAGTAAACTCTATTATTATAGATTTCGATCAAGACATGTGGCGTTACATTTCTGACGATTGGTTTATTCAAGAGGTTCGAAGAGGAGAAGTTGGTTCTTCCACTATGCCTCAAAAGGTCAATCCAATTGATTTTGAAAATAGTGAAGGTAATTTAACAATTGCAAACGGTGTTTTGGAAACACTTTCAAGAAAGCTTGCAGTATCAAGACTTCAGAGGGATCTTTCCGATAGCACCGCTATCAGAAATATCGGCACAGTTCTTGGTTACTCTTTAGTCGGATATAAAAGTGTAATTGCGGGATTGTCCCGAATTAGGCCAAACCCTGAGCAAATTGAAGCCGCCCTCAATGAGGATTGGACAATTCTGTCGGAAGGAGTCCAAACTCTTCTGAGAAAAGCAGGTGTTGAAGATCCGTACTCGATGGTCTCCCCTTTGACAAGAGGAGTGCACATAGGAAAAGACCAGTGGCAACAATGGATTGAGCACTTACCCGTAACTGGCGATCAAAAAGAACAACTAAATAAACTTTCACCTGAAACCTATGTCGGTTTAGCTGCTCATCTTACAGAAAGAGCAATTAAAGAAATAAACCCTCGCTATCGCTCGGGACTGTTTTCTTCGAAAATAAAATCATCAAGAAAGAGAAAAAAATGAAAAAACCGCAAGTTGGTATAGTAATGGGTTCTGACTCTGACTTGGAGGTGATGGTTGACGCAGCCAAAATTTTGGATGAACTTGGAGTAGAGACTGAAGTTGTGATTTTGTCAACTCATCGTGCACCCGTTGAGACAACCAAATTCGCCAAGGGTGCAAAAGGAAGAGGCCTCAAAGTGATTATTGCCGGCGCCGGCGGTGCTGCTGCTCTTCCCGGTTCTATCGCCGCGATGACTTCCCTTCCGGTTATCGGCGTTCCGGTGGAAACGAAAACGTTAGGCGGTGTAGATTCTCTTTATTCAATCGTTTCCATGCCTCCGGGGGTCCCGGTTGCCACTGTTGGAATCAACTCTGCCAAAAATGCCGGGATTTTGGCAGCCCTTATAATTGGAACGGGTGACGCAAAAGTCAATCAAAAAGTTTTAGAGTATAAACAAAAAATAAAAGTTGAGGTCTTAGCAAAAAACAAAAAATTGCAGAAAATAGGCTGGGTTAAGTACTTGGCAGAAAAATCGAAGCAATGATTGGCACCAATACCATAATCGAGAACATTCCAAATGCCACGAGCACCATTAATTTTGCAAAACTTGGCAAAAAGTCAAGTGGTAAGGTACGCGATTGGTACACCAGAAATAACCTGCGAATTTTAATTGCCACAGACAGGATCTCCGCCTTTGACCGGGTCGTAGGTCTCGTCCCATTCCGCGGCGCAGTACTGAATAAACTTTCGGAATTCTGGTTTGATAAAACCAGAGATATCATCCAAAACCATATGATCGGCGTAATCGACCCTAATGTCATGCTGGTTTCCGAATGCAAGGCACTGCCTATAGAAGTGGTCGTACGCGGGTATATCACCGGTGTAACTTCAACATCTCTTTGGAAAAACTACGCCGATGGCAAAAGAGTTATTTACGGAATTAAATTTCCGGAGGGTTTGGTTAAAAATCAAAAACTTAAAAAACCCGTTATCACGCCGACAACTCGAGGAACAGGTCCTGGTGGCCATGATGAGCCGATCACAGAGCGCGAAATCGTCAAACTTAAGTTGGTTCCACCAAAAATTTACAAAACAATAGAAAAAGTCGCCATCCGCCTTTTTGCGCGAGGGACACAAATTGCCCAGAAAGCAGGGTTTATTCTTGCCGACACTAAATACGAATTTGGCCTGGATAAAAACGGCGAGTTAATTCTAATTGACGAAATCCACACCCCGGATTCAAGTCGCTTTTGGCTCAGGATTACTTACAAAGAAAAATTTAAAAAGGGAGAAGAAGTAGAAAATTATGACAAAGAATTTATGAGAATTTGGTTTACCAAGCAAGGCTATAAAGGCACAGGCAAGGTCCCCAAATTGCCAAACGATTTCATTGCCCAAATTAGCAAGAGGTATATCGAAGTTTACGAAAAACTGTCCGGCGAGAAATTCACCATAGATCTTTCCATCCCACCAAAACAGCGAATTGCTAATGCACTGTCAAAGCTGATCTGAATTTGTTCTTTAATGGGGTCCCCAAAATCGAAAGATTTTGGGGTAATAAATATGATTGCCGTATTTAATTTTGGTGGCCAATATGCCCATCTTATCGCCAGACGCGTCAGAGACCTGGGTGTCAAAAGCGAGTTGGTTTCTCCAGAAATAAAAACAAGCGAGCTACAAAAACTTTCCCCCGAAGCGCTTATCTTTTCCGGCAGTCCATATAGTTGTTACGACAAATATGCCCCCAAAGTTGAAAAAAGAATTTATCACCTCAACTTACCAATTCTTGGTATTTGTTATGGCCAGCAACTCATGGCCTACCAGTTGGGTGGAAAAGTTTCATCTCACTCCAAAAAAGAATTCGGGAGAGAATTCCTAAAAATTGACACCTCCCCTCTTTTTGATGGACTTGTCAAAAACCAGTTAGTCTGGTTCTCTCATGGAGACCAAGTCGACAAATTACCACCAGGATTCAAAATCATTGGTACTACAAAAAGCGCCAAAATCGCTGCTATGGAAAACGCCAGCCAAAAATTATTTGGCGTCCAATTCCATCCGGAGGTTACCCATACACCAAGCGGTACACGAATTCTTTCCAACTTTTTGTTTAAAATCGCATTTGCCGAAAAAGACTGGAGTCTTGAAAAAGTAAAAGACCAAATAGTAAACGATATCAAGAAACAGGCTGGAAATGAAAAAATCCTAATGGCAGTCTCCGGTGGCGTCGATTCAACTGTCGCTGCTACCTTAATTAAAAAAGCAAACCCCAAAAATCTCCACCTTGTTTTTATAAATACTGGCCTCTTGAGAAACTATGACATGACCGACTTAAAAAACGTCGCAAAAAAGGTTAAGTTCAAAAACTTTAAAATTCTCGACGCCACAAATGTTTTCCTAGAAGGTCTTAAAGGAACAGTTGACCCTGAAGAGAAAAGGAAAATAATTGCAAGGCTATATTTCCAATTCCTGGATCAAGAAGCAAAAAATACAGGGGATGTTAAATTTTTAGGACAAGGAACGATTTATCCGGATAGAATCGAATCAGCGGCCGCAAGTAAACACGCTGACAAAATTAAAAGTCATCACAATGTAACTTTGCCAAGCGGCATGAAGCTTCGACTGGTTGAACCCCTTAAAGAATTATACAAAGACGAAGTAAGGAAAATCGGCAAATTACTTGGTATACCTAAAGAATTTGTAGAAAGACACCCATTTCCCGGACCGGGTTTGGCAATAAGAGTCTTGGGTGAAGTAACCGACGAGAGGCTCGAAATTTTAAGAGAAGCAGACGAAATTTTCATCTCCCAGCTAAAGTTAAGTGGTATATATAATAAGGTAGGACAATCACTGGCAGCACTACTTCCGGTAAAGTCGGTCGGCGTAATGGGAGACGCCAGAACTTACTCTTATATCATTGCCCTGCGCAGCGTGGACACTCAAGACTTTATGACGGCCGACTGGTCAAAAATCCCACATGAGGTCCTAGAGAAAATATCCTCA
>ERZ1292623.794-Hain-H51-01um-R1-794-length-32114-cov-7_pt2 | contig 14433 bp, 22 predicted proteins | sample MGYA00564398_ERZ1292623 | MGnify/ENA primary metagenome ERZ1292623 (study PRJEB36523, sample SAMEA6512633) | groundwater metagenome | collected 2019-01-07 | study: AquaDiva: Metagenomics assemblies of 32 groundwater samples
GTAAGCGACAAAGAAGGATTCATTGTTGTATACCCTCAAGCAAGCGGTGAAAAAACAGTACGAGGTATAACAAGGGGCAGCTGGAATGCAATAAGATGCTGCGGCACTGGAAAAGAAAATAATGTTGACGATGTAGGCTTCATTCGTGAGCTAGTAAAAGAAGTAAGCAAGAAAGTTAATATTGATCAAAAAAGGGTTTATGCAATTGGTCATAGCAATGGCGCCGCATTTACTGAAAGACTTGGCTGCGAAGCTAGTGATATCTTTGCTGCTGTTGCAATGAACGCAGGAAGAGACAGCCTTAATTCTTGTACTGGAAAAATACCTTCTCTATTTATGCAAGGAACTGCAGATCCTGAAGTAACTCACCTTGCAGGTACATGCGGTGGTAGAGTTGACCCTGGATGGAAATGCAGATCTTTTGATGAATATCTTGATGTTGTAGCCACACGTAATGGATGCGATGATACAAAAGAAGTTATCTTATCAATTGGAGATGCAACATGTTCATCTTATAATTCTTGTGATGAAGAAGTAAACTTCTGTGTTATAGAAAATCATGGCCATCATATCCCCGGCGGAGAAGCTAACCTTCCTGAAAAACTTATTGGTCCATTAAACAATGATCTTGATGGAGCACAATTCGTGTGGGATTTCTTTAGTGATAAAATATTATAAAAAAAAAATTTAACGGTAACTCTTAGTTCTCTTGGCACGGGGTTTAGAATCATTAGGCTTAGACCTCTCATTAGCACGCGAATCTTGAACAAGCAAATGCCTGTCATAATCTAAAAAACTACTCTTTAAGCTTGGGTTCGATTCAGCAAGTGATCTAGCAATAGCCATGCGAACTGCATCTGTCTGAGCGCTCCAACCACCACCATGAACACGAACAGAAATATTAACCTTCTTAGAAAAGTCACCTGCAAGCATCAAAGGCTCATGAATACGCATACGAGCATGCTCATTGCAAAAATGATCTAATAATTGTCCATTAATTCTAACAATACCCTTGCCATCAATCAAAGTAGCACGAGCAATTGCCTTCTTTCTAGATCCTGAAACATGAACGCCTTTAGTCATAGTAATTCTGATATCCTCTGCAATGTCATAAACTTTATGTGATCATCTTTAAGTCTAGCACGATCCAAAGGAATGGTGTCTTTACCTTTAAATTCTGCAGGAACACCCTTGTAACATTTTATCCCGCTAAAAGCAATTTTTCCACGACCACGCTTATGGGATAACATACCACGAATAGCACGTTTTAATATTCTTTCAGGAGTACGCGGATAATAAGGACCATAATGAGGATCACCACGGCTACGGCGTGCTTTGTATAACTCTAATATGCTCTGTTTATTACCAGTAATAACCGCTCTTTCAGAATTTATAATATCAATGGTCTCACCTAACAAAGCCTGTTTAGCAACAAAAGTTGCCAATCTTCCTACAATCAACCTGTCTGCATCAATAATCATGCTATTATCCTCACTTTACTGCCCTTAGGATTTTCTTTCATTAATTCATAAATAGAAACCGCCTTACCGGATTCATTAATCTTCTCCTTAGCGCTGTCAGAAAAATTCCAAGCAGCAATTGTAATCTTCTTAGAAAGACTACCAACAGCTAGAACCTTACCGGGAACAATAGCAATTTCATCATTACGGATAATACCATCGATCTTGTCTAAATTAACTTGAGCCCTAATTCTTGTAGGTTTAGATAAATCTTTGGCAACAGCCCCCCATATTCTTACTTTCTTTTCAGTGGATAAATGTTTTAAATCATTAATTAATGTTTTCAGTTTAATATTAGAAGATCCTGTTGGTTTCATATTAAATACCGCCCATCAATAGTTATATGATTCATTTTAAGCTCTTTAACTCCTTAACAAATTTATCAGTTTTTTCATCGAAAACTTTTAGTGCATAAACCACCATCTCATCAGGAGACAACTGGCCCCATGCTTCAACAAACATAACAAAATCCTTTTCAGAACCAACAACTTCAATATTATCTGGACAAGCCTCAACACAGGCCATGCACAAATCACAAGCCATCAAATCATTAACAACAGCTTTATTATTGTCTAGCTTAAACACATGCTTAGGACACACTCGAACAGCTTCTGCAGTATCCTTCTTTGGATCAACTTTAATACTTGGAGCACCATAATAATAAACATGCCCTGGTGAAAACTTAGCATGATTCTTTCCGCAACCTAGAACTGCTTTAGCCTCAAACTCAATTTGTTGATTCTTTGCAAGCTTAGCTATAACAGTCTTAGGAAAAACTGGAACAATTTTAGTATCAGCACATTTAAGCATATCAGCATAAACAGTGCATGGACCTTCAGCAGATAAAGTAAAATCAACAGAACATCTAGCGCAACCCTTACCCTCACATTTACAAGACTCTATTAATTCATAGCTAGACAAATCAGTTTTCAAAACAACCAAACCAAGACGATGCGCAAGAATCTCGTCATATAAGGCAGATGTGTTTTTTGTAAAATGAACAGTTTTAATAGCCATTGCAGGAACCTCACCGGTTATTAGCCTACGAATGGTATTCATATAAGCAGGGTTAGTACCTTTTACAACAAATGACACAATATTCTTTCGCTTATTAAGAAGTTTAAGCTCCATCAAACTCGCCTCCCCCTACGAAACGATTTTTTTCTGCAACAATCAGAAGGCAACGCTGTAACATCTTCAATATTACCAATACGCAAACCAGCACGAGACAATGCACGCACTGCAGCTTGAGCACCAGGTCCTGGAGTATTAAAACCAGAATGCCCGCCAGGAGCACGAACCTTAATATGCAAAGCATTAACTCCTTTCTCAATAGCACTTTCTGCAACCCTTTTAGCAGCATTCATAGCTGCAGTAGGACTAGATTCAAGACGATGTGCTTTAACAACCATACCACCGCTAGCTACAGATATAGTCTCAGATCCAGTAATGTCAGTAATATGAATTATTGTGTTATTATAACTAGCATAAATATGAGCAATACCCCATCTTAATTTTACGTTCTTTGCAGACTTGAACTTATCATTTTTTATCATACCATACCCCCGACATTAGGATTATCTTTTTCTTCTGATTTTACTTCTTCCTTAACATCATCAACAGCTTTAACAACCTCTGGTTGAATTCTTTCTGGATGATCATCACTAGATAAAGATGATGTTGGATTAAACACAATGCTTCCTTCTTCTAAAACCGTCAATAAATGACCAGGAACATTCATCTTACGCCCATTAACAAAGATATGGCCATGAGTAATAAACTGGCGTGATTGAAACATAGTACGAGCAAGATTTTTCCTAACAACTTGAGTCTGTAAGCGCCTTTCTAAAATATGCTTAACCGACAAATCAAGAACTTCAGCAAGATTAATATTTGAACCAGCAAGTCCAAGACGCACCAAACGATCACGTAACTGTTTAGATTCGATATCAGATTGTTCACCAGGCTGAGCAAGCAAGTTTTTAGCCTGAACCTTAAATCTTCTTAGCACTGACTCAACCCTCAAAATCTCTTTCTTATTCATAAGCCCATAACCATCAACCAAAACACGATCTTCTTCAATACGTTTTCTGTTCCACGGATGCCTTGGCGTTGCATATTTTCTTCTTATTCGTTTAATATGACCCATTTTATACCCTTCCAGCCTTACCTTTCTTTTTTGTTACTCCAAGAGAAGCACCTTTTCTAAAGTGAGCTCTAGTTCTTTGCCCTCTAACCGGCAAGTGTTTACCATGACGATAACCTTTATAGGTTCTGATCATACGCATACGCTTAATATCAAACTCCCTTGTTAGTTTTAGATCACTAGAGACAAGATGCTTATCTTCACCAGTATCATAATCTTTCCTTCGATTTAACATCCATGCAGGGATATTATGTTTTGATGGATCACGAATGACTTTTTCAAGCAATGAAACTTGATCATCAGTCAACAAACCGGACTGGATATTACCCTTTATGTTAGTGATTCTACAAATAGCATTTGATAATGAATGAGACACTCCTTTAACACGGGTCATAGCAATACCAATTGGTTGCTTTCCGGGTAAATCGGCGTTTACAAGTCTTACCAACTGCTTCATAGCTGTTTCTTCAACCATACCGGGCAAAAAAGAGGATGTTGCTTTAAAAAGGTATCGGAATTCTAGGCTGTAAAGTAAACGTCCATCGGTCATACAATCAGTTATATGGATAGAAGTATACAAAATCTCGTTTCTTAGCCTATTTCTTACTATCAAACGAATATTTATCTCGCTTAATAGTTGTTATATCCATTTTGTATTTGAGAACCGAGAAAGAGCCAGTCAGAAACAGTTATAACCTTCTTAATTTTATCTATTTATATGACAGAAAAATATCAAAAAATCACAGTTGGGGGATTGCTAGCAAAAGATAACAAAGTTCTTGTTGTTAGAAGATCTTCTGCCGAACCATATTTAACCGGTTATTATGAATTACCCGGAGGTAAAGTTGACTTTGGAGATCACCCAAAAGAAAGTCTTGAAAGAGAATTTATGGAAGAAGTAAATCTCAAAGTCATAGCATTACATCCATATCGAGTATTCACTTACATTTCGGATAAAGGAAATTGGCATACAGTTGAATTAGTATATTTTGTTCAATTAGATGATGATGTTAAAAATATTAAATTAAGTGAAGAACATGACGATTTCAAATGGATTTCGGCAGAAGAAACTGATGATTTACAAATCAGTGATGAAATTAAGATGAACATTAAAGTTGGTTTTAAAGAAATTGAAGACGGGGCTCTTTCTAAAAAATAAACTCCCTTCAGTAGAAATTAATAATGGTTCTCAAACACAAAACTCAAAAATTTTCTTTCGGAGCGTTGCACTAAATTTTTGTCCTTCGGAGAATATAACAGCGATTAAGAGGTTACGTTTAGTTGCACATCGCTCCATCTAAATGCTCGACCACGTTGCGCTCTCACTCCGCTACGCTTCGCTACCGAAAATTCTGATGTTGTTATCTTCGTTAAAATCAAAAAAAAACATAATTAAACTGAACTCTATTTTATATTGCTGCCAACAAATAAATGATACTTATCGCTGCCTGCAAGCTCAATAAGAATACGTTTAACAATAGCCATCCTTGGATCAGGCATTAATTTCACACGTTCACGAAGATCTTTAAAACTCTCAAATGGCTTTTCTTCACGCTGACTGATTATGTCCCACATATGCTTTTTGCCAACGCCCGGAAGCAACTCAAGTTGATGCCTGCGTGTATTAATGGGCAGTGCAGTGTTAAAAAACTCAACAAACCGTGATTCATTATCTGCTACCATTTGCTGCAATAATAAATCCAGTTCATTACGCGCAGTTTGAGTAAGCTTGTCCAAATTAATTTTACCAGAGATATGATGAACTTGATCACGCTTACCAGTACCGATATATACTTCGTCGCCGGGCTGTAAGTTTACACCTTTTTTAGGCACTAACTCCAATAAGAAAAATAAATTTTTTCCGATGGCTTGAGCTATAGACGACTTCCGGTGCATTGGCCGAGTATCAAATGGATACCCATACTGAAGGAAGTCCAAAATAATTGCATGTTCCTCATGTTCTGCTTCTGCCATTGTGCTTTTATTATCATATTTATGTTAATGCTGAAAGGATCTTTTCAAAATCCTCCTGTTTAAGCGTGATGTTTTCTGTGCTGAATAATAGTTTTAAACTATCCATATCAGCTGGGTGCAAGTCAATAAGCTTTGCAATATGTCGATCTTTAAGTCTTGGAATTTGAAGATCATTAATCTTTTTCTTTAAAGCATCTGCTTCCTTTAATGTAGGAATCTCAAAAGCATTAAGATACTCTCTAAGTCTTTTACCACGAAAGTTTAGCTCTCCATCTCTCTTGCTTAATGAATCAAGAGCTGCACTTAATTCTGAAAGATTAAGCGGGTTTTTGTTAATAACCTCAATTACTGGCATTATTAATCCTCCTCAAATGAACTGGGTGAATAATAACATGTTTTGTTTTGTGACCGTCCTTTAAAGAAACCATATAACACTTACCCTGTTTTCCTATTACCTTGCCAACAAGCCCATGAAACCTTGGAAAATACATGCCTGTTTGAATAGCAGGTTCAGCCTTAAGGCTAACAATATCCCCGTCGTTAAAAGTTTGTAAAAACCGTCTTATGCTTATCTTACCACCATCTCTCACATTCTTTCTAAGCTTAGAGCGAGTCTTCCTTCTAAAGCCACCGACACGTTTCATAGCTTAAACATGAATACGGCAGGTATATAAAACTTCTGTTAACCTGCGCTGTAAAAGCAAATATTGCATATAAATATCACGATTAAAAAAAGTTGGACCCACCAATCACTTATTTTAATCAGATTTAACCACCGTCCAACTGAGTCTGCCATGAATCAAGAATGTTAAAACTAGACTGCCAAAATGACCTAGATGTAATATCAACGCCAACTTCACGAAGAACTTCCTGCGGATCTTTTGAGCCACCATAAGAAAGAATCTTCTCAATTTTATGAACAAAATTACTGCCCTCTTTCTTATACCTAGCAAATAATGCAAGAGAGAGCAGCTCACCAAAATTGTAGGCATAACAATAAAATGGATTAACCACTATATGGGGGATATACGCCCATTCATATCTAAACAATGGATCAATATCCACAACATTACCAAACTGTTCCTTTAGAAGACTAAAATAACTATTTGAAAGCTCTTCAGGAGTAATACCCTCTTTTATAGAGCGATGAGCAATAAGCTCAAATTTAACAAAATAACATTGCCTAAGGATTGTTGCATAAGAATCAGCCATTTTTTCAAAAAGCAGAGCCTTGCGTTCTTGAACAGTCTTAGCATTGTTTATTAGACTCTCAAAGACAAGCATTTCAGAAAATGTAGAAGCAGTCTCACTTAGAGGTAAATTTGCATGATATGCGCCTAAACGATTTTTATTAGAATAAATCCCATGAATACCATGACCTAACTCATGAGCCATAGTCATGACATCTCGTTTCCTGCCGGTAAAGTTAAGCAAAACATAAGGAGTAATATTTGGAGTAACACTTGAACAAAATGCGCCGCTAGTCTTGTTAGGCCTTGGATAAACATCAATATGGTTTTCATTAATAATCCTCTCTGCATATACCTTGAATGTATTACAAAAATCACCTAAAACACTTAAGACAATATTAACTGATTGATTATATGAATAAGATCGTTCTTCATGTTTTGGAATAGGAGCATAAATATCAAATCTTTTTAATTTTTTAACTCTGAGCTCTTTAGCCTTAAACTCAAAATAGCGATGGAATAAACTTTTGTTCTTAACACAAACATCAATTAGTTTAGAGGTTACCTCATCCGGAATATTATTAGCAAAATTTCTTATTGAGATTGGTGATTTATAACCTCTAATATTAGCCTCATTATTCCAGTTCTTAACAACTGCCTGGTAAATTAAAAAAAATTTTTCAATATTCTTTTTATAAGTCGAGAGCAATGAAACATAAGCAGCTCTTCTAATCATAGGTTTTGAAGATGTAAAATGCCTAGTAACCTCATCAACTGTTCGGTAAATTTTTGCAGGCTTATTTCCCACCTTAACTGGAAAAACAAGATCTGTTTCAATTAGAGCACGAAGATCCAATAAAGGGGACAAACCAGTTGAGTCTTTTTTAGTGATTATCCTTTCCTCAAACTCAGACAAAGTATATTTTGCTGCGTCACGAGAACGTTTTAAGGCATACTCCAGCCCGGGAACAGAAAGAAATAGACGCTTAGCGTTTTCATCATCAAGAATATTTTTACCATCAATTTTTTTACCACGAATCCATAAAGTTATCTTTCGTGAAGCATCTTCAGCACGAATGCTAAGCTCTTGAACACGCGCAACTTGTTTTTTAGCAACCTGATCTTTATGGTTAACTTCTTCTAAAAGCGCGTACCTTGAATAAAGCATATGAATCCTTTCTGAAATTTTTTCATTGAAATCAACTGCTTCATTAAATTTCTGCTTGCTCATATTTGGATGCATCTTATTAAAAAATCTTTTAAACTTAGGAAGATCTAACTCTACACGCCTAAAAAGTTTATCAAAATCATTTTCATGAACAATATCATTGACATTCCACCCCTGCTCTGGCATATACCTTACATCTTAAGCGGCTTATTAAATATTTCTACTTCAACGGCTTTGTTCGATAAGTCCCTGAAAAGTTAGATATTTCGGGCAGTTATGGAAACTAGCAAAATAATTTTGATCTTACCTTAAAATTACTTTTTTGATTCTTTTACAACCTTCATAATGTTTGAAACGAAGAACTTTGCATTCTTTAATGAATCTTCTGCAGGTTCTTTGTTTGCCTAAGGTATCGTTTGATAAGTAAAATGTCCACGCTTCCATTTCTCATCTTTGAACATTTGTAATAATTCGTCTGCTCTGACTATCATTTTCTTGTATATCTTAAGAAAGTTAATATCTAATTCATTAGTATCAACAAAATTTTTCTTAAATTCCTCAAATGTCTTCTTATGAACTTCCGGTGTTTTTGTATCAATTTTCTTAGTCAAAAGAAGAGCCTTTGCTGCGTAAAAAATTGCATAATAAGAATGAGAAATAACTGCGCTATAAAAACTGATATCTTCTGGAAGATCAAAATTTTCTTTATCTTCTCCCTGTTCAGTTAATCGCTTTAGAGATTCTGCTATCATTACCTCGTTATTTGACCTATCTAGATATATTTCAGTAAGTGAACCCATTTTTCATTGCCTCAATCATTATTTTATAGTAAGCCTCTGCTCCATAAAAGATAAGATTATTTTTAACAAATTCCTTTCCATAATTGTGTTTTTCATCTAGTAACATTTGCTTAAACTCATCGTCTGTAAAAACATACAAATGAATCTCTGGTATACTTAACTCACAAAATTGTTTTAATCTTGCTGTAACCTTCTTAACATCTATTGGAACAATTAAAACAAGATCAAGATCTGATTTTGGAGTTTGCTTCCATTTTGCATAACTTCCTGTTATTAATAAAGTTAAAAAGTTAATTTTTGCTTTTTTGATTACTTCAATTATGTTATCAATAGGAATGCCTTTTCTATTCCATGCTTTATATTCAGCAGCCATTGATAAGAATGAAATCGCTTTAGGAGAATCTGCGATTTTGTAGATTGCTACTCCTCCCTTTTTGTCTTTAGTTAGTATTCCTTCTTTCACAAAAGACTTAAGAGAATTATACGTATAACTTTCTGACTTACTATCAATATATCTTTTGACATCCTTAAATAGGTAGGTAATAGTTGGATTTGTTACAAATACGTCCAGGACTTTATATGATTTTTTTAACATTTTTCTTTTTAGGTTTAATTTATCCTAAAAATAGGATTTAACTATATAAAGCTTTGCATTTTATTCCCTTCTTAAAAAGATACTCTACTATTCTTCTCCACCGAACCACTGCGAAGGGCAGTAAATTATTTCCCCAACTATAGATGTAAAATGAGTGTGCCCCTTGATGTATGTTTCAGGCAGAGCCTACTTCAACTTTTTAAAAATTGTTCCTAACGCTTCATCAAGACCAAAAAACAAATTACGATTATCAACCTCATGATCAATAGGCTCATGCCCATTAAATTGAACTACTGCCTTCAACTTAAAGCTGGTCTTATCAGCAGATTCATCAAGCCTTAAAGAAAGTTCCTGGAACTCAGCAACAGCATCATGCATCTTACGAACATAATTTCCAACTAATTTCTTAACAACAACAAGCTTAGCAGGATCAAGATCATTAAACCCATCAAGTTTTATGTTACCACCCAGCTCTATCATGTTAGCATATCAAGAAACACTGATCATTAATATTGTTTTCTATTTTTGAGCAGTAGTGATTATAAACTTTAATCAAGAATTAAACTACCAAAAACTAGCTTACAACTTCATTTTAAAAGTTTTGAAACATAAACACCATCTGGAGAGTACCCTAACTTGTAGTAATAATGTCTAACACCTATACCACTGATAACAATAAGTTTCTTAGCATCAAATTCATCTAAGGCTATAGTTTCAGCCGCGTCCATTAACCTACGACCAAGCCCATGATGCTGGATTTTTCCTACCTCTCCAAATTGTGTAGCCTGGCCATAGACATGCAGCTCTCTAACACCGAGGGTATTAGCCTTTATCTCACTGCGAAATGGTTTTGAAGGACACCTCAAACGCAAAAACCCAAGCAGTATATCATTTTTAACATCTTCAAATGATAAAAAAACTTCGTCTCCATCACTGGACTTATAATCCAACCTGTAAAGTTTCACATGATCCCAGCTAATAAGACGCGATCGAGGCTCACGACAGCGTATACAACTGCAAGTAATACCCCGTTTCTTCATTAAAGCATGGACATACTGTCTAAAATTAGTCATACCAACACCATCAATTGTAACATGCGTGGGAATATCACGCTGAATCCTCATAATCCTACAATACTTAGGGACGAACTTCTTTGCCTCAACTAAAACTTCTGCTGCCTCTTCAGTTGTTAAAGGAGTAAACTTATTGGATAAGTATTCATTATGCAATTCAGTGCCTGGCAAAACCATGCAAGGATAAATCTTTAACGCATCAGGACGAAAATCCTGGTTGCTAAACAGCTCTTTAATCATTGAGGTACTTTCATCAACACCTTCATATAACCCTGGCATGATTTGATGACATGCTTTCAAAAAAGAATCCTTAACAAGTTTCGTTGCAGCTATTGAAGAATTGACATCATGCCCCCGTTTCACCTTTTTTAATATTTCATCTGAAAGAGACTGAACCCCTAATTCAACACGGGTAGCCCCAAGAGAAAGCATAAAATTAATTTCACCCTCATAACAGCAATCAGGACGAGTTTCAATCACCATTGTAACACAACGCACATTACTTACTTCATTACGACATTGCTCAAAATTCAAAGAAGATACTTTTTTTTGAAGAAGCTTATTCAGAATGCGAGACGTGCGGATTGGATCATGAACATCAGCAGGAAGCTCAAAAAAATTCTTAAATGCATTGAAGTCAAAAACATTATTCTTAAAGAACATATCAGAAAAATCATTCATAGCCTGAAGAGCTTCAGTAATAAAATTCTGTTGATACACCTTCGGCAAAGCTGAAAAAGTACCGCCCATGATTATTAATTCAACTTTTCCAAACGAATGGTTTAACAAAGAATACTGCTCCAAACGGTTCATAACCTGAGCATATGCAGAAAACTTATTTCTAGCAGCTCGCATACTAGCAGGTTCATTACCAGTGTAAGATTTAGGAACACTACCAAAAAATGAATCAGGACCACCAGGGCAATAAGTACACTTAGCCTGAGGGGGGCAAGAAAATGGCTGAGTCATAATAGCAACAGGAGCAACACCAGAGATAGTACGGGACGGTTTCGATAACAAAACAGGGCTTAACTCCGGTAAATTAGTTAAAACCTTAATGATGGAAGGAACATTTTTAAGTTTGTATTTCTTGACAAGCTGATCTCTTAATCCCATAAAATCTTTTTTAGACAAAATACCAACAGAGCTGGTCTGAAGCTCCTTATAAAAATCTTCCATGACATAAGCTATAAGAAAAAATTTATATACGTTAGCTTTTACTGATAACAATATACCTTTAAGAAAAAAATGAAAACACAACCAAATAATGAAGCAGCACCAATATGGAAGAGGACGATTGCTTTTGTTGTAGATATAATAATTGTGAGAGTGATTGCTACACCAATTTATGACATCATTGAGAAAAGAATGTTTTTAGGAGAACCACCCACATCATTAAGCGCCATGCTAAATGCTAAAATCGCGCCAATAGGCACGGAAATAACACTACTAACCGCACTGGTTGGATTAATCACATTAGCATACTTTGTGTTCATGGAAAAAATGTTACAACAAACTATTGGGAAGATGATACTTAAAATAAAAATAACAAGCCAAACGGGCACAATGGAATGGTGGCAAGTAATTGTAAGAAACTTAACAAAAGCATTTTCATTGTTTTTACCATTCTTTTTATTAGCTGATTTTGTTTATCTGCTGTTCAAAAAGACACAAAAATTTACTGATATACTTAGCAAAACCGAGGTAACATCTAAGTGATAGACTCAAAAAAGATACTAACTGTTATATTAATAATAGCAGTGCTTTACATAGTTAGCCTGGGTGTATCATCAATCTTATTTAGCGGGGCAAATGCAAAAAATAAAATAGCAATAATCCCAATTAACGGACCGATAAGCTTACAAGACACAGAATCATTTGGAATAATTCCAAGCACTACAAGCTCAGAAACTATATTAGAATTCATTAAAAAAGCTAAGGAAGACGACTCCGTAAAGGGTGTGCTATTGGACATAAACAGTCCCGGCGGAACTGCTGTAGCAAGCAAGGAAATAGCAAAAGCAATAGGAAAACTAGAAAAACCAGTAGTCGCAGTAATAAGAGAAGTTGGAGCATCTGGAGCTTATTGGATAGCAAGCGCAAGTGACTACATAATAAGTGATGAACTAAGCATAACTGGCAGTATCGGAGTAATAGGAAGCTACTTAGAATTCTCAAAATTATTTGAAGAATATGGAGTAACATACCAGCAATTAGTTGGCGGAGAAGAGAAAGACATAGGCATACCCTACAGGGAGTTGAAAGCAAATGAAAAAATAAAGTTACAATCAAAGATAAACATAATCCATGATGCATTCATACAAGAAGTAGCACGAAACAGAAATATACCACTTGAAAAAACAAGGGAATTAGCAACCGGGATATTCTACTTAGGAACAGAAGCAAAAGAACTTGGACTAGTCGATGGATTTGGAGATAAAGAAAGCGGCATAGCAAAAATAAAAGAACTTGCAGGTATACAAGAAGCAGCTATAATAGAGTTAAAAGAAGAAAAAACAATACTGGATATACTATCATTAATATCCTCAAAATTGTTTTACTCACTTGGTATGGGTTTTGCTAGAGAACTAAGCATCATCTCTACAGAACAACAGTATTCAATAAAATTATAATGATACTTCTTTTCTTTCAGACTCAGAATACTGATATAACTTACCTTCCTCTTCATCAAAAGTACTACAATGAGAACCATCACAAAAAGGTTTCTGATCAGACAACCCACACTGACAAAAAGACTTGCCTACCATATCAGCAGTGATCATAAGAGGACCACTCTTTTCGTGAACTACTACTCTTGCCATGTAAAGCATAAATATAAGCAGTTAATAAAGATTGTGTAACCATTATATTGTTAAGTTAAAGGGGCTTATGAAACTAAAAAAAATTATCTAATTCCATATTCAGGCAATTTTTGTGGAACATAAGAATCAACAGGTTTTCCATCTATTTCTAAATATGCTCTATTTCCATCAACCATATAAAACTTTTCATACTTGTTATTACCTATAACATCTTGTATCATTATATTCAATGGGTATGTTCTTCTCAATAGCTCGTGAGTTCCCTTGCACGATTTTGTTGCTCCGGCTCAAAGAACTTTACGATTGACGCTTCCGTGTAAACAAACCCAAAAACGACGAGTAGAGGCTAACTTAACGGAAAGATTTATATGCATAATATAATGTATTAAAGTACATAATGAAAACTGAACTTAAAATCATTAAGCGCTTTATCGAAAATAAAAAACCAAAAACTATTAGGGAGATCGCCCAACAAATTAAAGCCGATTACAGAATAACTCATATTGCTGTAAAGAGACTTATCGAAAAGAAGATTCTCAAAGTTCAAACCGTAGGGAAAAGCTCTTTATGTTCTTTAAATGAAAAATGCTTCGGAACCAACCTCTACGAGGCAGAAAACGAAAGACGAGAAGAAATTCTCAAAAACAAGAACATTAATCAACTCTACAAAGAAATCATGTCCAAAGTAAAGACTAGTTCTTTTATCTTACTCATATTTGGTTCTTATGCAAAAAACAAACAAACAAAATCCTCAGATATTGACCTTCTATTTATATCAAATGAGAGTAATTTTGAAAGCAAAGTTTCAGATATCCTCTCATTACTTCCATTAAAAACTCATGCTCTGATATTTACAGAAGAAGAATTTATCAGGATGAAAGATTCTAAAAAATCGAATGTAATCCAAGAAGCAATAGAAAGTAATATTATACTGTATGGGATTGAAGCGTATTACCGATTAAACAATGCTTGACGAAAAACGGATTAAAGAAGCAGAATCAAATGTGAGACAATATGTACAAGATGGTCTGCTCAAGAAACAAACGAATGAAACAGCCAAAGCCATGTATATTGAAAACGCTGATCTCTCACTGGAAACAGCTAAGAAACTTCTTGCGTTGGAAACTAATGATTATCACCCTTAC
>ERZ1292623.809-Hain-H51-01um-R1-809-length-31851-cov-6_pt3 | contig 14430 bp, 15 predicted proteins | sample MGYA00564398_ERZ1292623 | MGnify/ENA primary metagenome ERZ1292623 (study PRJEB36523, sample SAMEA6512633) | groundwater metagenome | collected 2019-01-07 | study: AquaDiva: Metagenomics assemblies of 32 groundwater samples
CATGAGAACATGAGAACATGAGTTCATTAAATCAAAAAAACGAGAGAACACAAGAGCATAAAATCACCAGAACATAAAGGCACGAGAATCTAATGGTACCACGTGCTACACGCCTATATTTCCTGATCAAATACGCCAGTACCTATACACCCCTAATTCGCGCGAATTAGGGGTGTATAGGTACTACACGCGGATTATGTGGATGCTCCGACAAATACAAAAATGACGTACTCCCCGCACTCTTTTCGTTCGTGCGGGTCTTCTGTCCTCACCACGAGCTACGCTCGCGAAAACAGCAAAAATCTCTTCAAGATTTTTCGCATTCACCCTTGTGCGCCCTCTGTACACGCACCCACCCCTTATCCCCGATGAGTATCGAGCGTACAGGGTTTTCTAGAAGGAAGTAAAAAACAAAGCAATTTCTCGCTTAAAAAAACAAAATTATTTTAGGTTCAAAAGCAAATTCATTTCACGTGCCAAGTGATGACAATGCAAATTGTTAGTACGCTCGGTGTTTAGCGCTCTCGGTGTGATGAATCTTACTCGTCGCTAGACGTTTTTTCCTTACATCTGTATTTTCAGCACCACTGGGCAATGATCCGATCCCATTACGTCTGGCAAATGAAAACAATCGATAACGCGAGACACAATCGTTTCGTGTACAAAAAAATAATCTATGCGCCAACCGACATTTCGATCACGCGCGCGCGACTTCATGTCCCAGTACGTATATGCGTCTCCCTCCTCGTGGAACATTCGAAATGCATCCACAAATCCTGCGTCCACCACACGATCAATCCATGCCCGCTCAATAGGAAGAAAACCTGACAATTTTTCATTCTCTTTCGGACGCGCAAGATCAATCTCTTTATGTGCGGTATTCACATCTCCACAAAAGATCACTTTCTTTCCATTTTTTGTGAGTGTAGTGATGTAATCAATAAACTGATCATAAAACGCGAGTTTATATTGGAGGCGTTCGTCACCGCTACCACCATTTGGAAAATACACATTCAAAAATACGACGTCCCCATACGTCATTTCAATCACTCGCCCTTCCTTTGAAAGCAATGAATCACCAAAATGTGTTCGCATTGAGTCTGGTTCTTCCTTTGTGTACACCGCCACACCGCTATATCCAGGGCGCTCACCACCCGACCAATGCGCGTGGTATCCCGTCGGATGAGAAAATGATGTGCCGCTGTTATTTGGATCCTGCAATTTCGTTTCTTGAAGCGCAATGATGTCGTACGCACCAGAAAATATCCACGCAAGTTCCCCCTTACGCTCCACCGCACGGATGCCGTTTAGGTTCCAGGAAATAATGGAGCGTAGCCGCATATGATTACACCTGTGGGTTATGCCCTCCAGAATTTGTTTGGCGACCCGGATGAATGAGTGATGCTCCAAGGCGCAACGCCTGCGTTGCAGATCCGCCACGTGAAAGGAGTTGAAGCTCTCGCTCGCGCATGTGAAGCAGGCGATCTCTGTCAAATGTGCCGGATACCATATTGCCGAGCGCATGTCCGGAAGTAAAATGCGGCAGGAGTACATATGAAGCGCCGCGCCGATACAGCGTAACCGCATCACGTTCATTTTCTGCGCGTACCACCAGCGTGATTGGACGTCCTCCCGTACTTCCGCGCTCGTGATTCACCCGTCCAGTTAATTCCAGTAGCGCAAGATTATCTTCAAATGTCGGTACCGTAGAAATAATAAGCTCTGTCTCCGTCAGATCCACGTGCTCAAATAAATCGTCGTCCGATGCGTCGCCATATAAATACGCATATCCCTCGGACTTGAGCGCATGAATAATTTCAGGGTCTTGGTCAATCACCAGGAGCTCATCTTTTTTGAGATGCATCGCAATACTCTGCCCGGTGCGAGTAAATCCGATAAGGAGCACACGTTTGGGTGCGATTTCGGAAAATCCTTCTTCCGCGCGTGTACGCGAGCGCTCAAACCAAAACAACACTTTGCGTAATCGGCGATAAATTGTCTCGTTATAATTAATGAGATAGGTACTTACCGTAATCGTAATAATACCCACCCACGTAATGAGCGAAAATTCCCTATCTCCAATGTGCCCAAGTCCTCTCCCCAAATTTGCAAGCACCAAACTGAATTCGGATATTTGCGCAATGCTCACCGCAGTTAAAAAACTCGTGCGGCTCGTATATCCCATCGCGCTCATCACTATCATCACGATAAGTAAATTACCGATAAGCACAAACAATGAAAATACGATCACAGGTAAGAGTAGCCCTCCGGCACTGGTAAATTGCAGATAGGAACCGAGAATCACAAAAAAGATGAGAATAAAGAAATCTCGGAGTGAACGCACGCGGCTTGCTATTTGGTAATGTTCCGACGCATTTGCGAGCGCAATGCCCGCAAGAAATCCACCGATCTCTATAGAAAAATCCATCCACTGCATTACTGCCGCCATTAAAAACAACCATGCAAGACTCATGAGGAACAACAGCTCCTGTGACCTCGCGAGCAGATCAAAGAGTGGCGGGAACACGCGCTTACCAAGTAGCACCATTACCACAAAAATAACAATGCCTTTAAGTGTAGTGAGTATAATGGGCAACGTTGATATATCGGTACCTGTTTTAATTCCTGCCAGCGCAATTAATACAAGAATCGCAATAAAATCTTGCACGAGGAGTAGCCCAATACTGATTTTTCCATACAGCGAATTGAGCTCCTTTTTTTCCGAAAGCAATTTCACCACCACGATGGTGCTCGAAAATGTGAGCGCAATACCGATGTAGATTGCAGGTAGCGGCGCAAATCCAAGGAGTATCGCGAGCCCGTATCCTACGACGGTGGTAAATAACACCTGTAGGAGTCCCACAACGAGCGCCACGGCTCCCACATAACGAAGCGCGGTATAGTTCACCTCAAGACCCACAAGAAATAGCAGGAACATGATGCCAAGATCGGCAAAAATCTGGAAGGTTTCGCGCTCGTGAAGACCCGCAACGCTTGTGACAATGCCGTTTGCGGCGAGTATGGAGATCACCACACCTGTGAGAAGATACGCCAATATGGCCGGTTGACGAAATACCCGGGCTATGATACTCAATATAGCGGCGAGTACGATGATAGTGGTCAGCTCAAGGAGTCCCGCGGACATTCCATAAGTGTAGCATATTGGAAATTCTCTTTATTCTATAAGGGTTTTTGGCTACTCTGGATCTCGCCCGGTCTCTTGACTTCTACCGCTTTTTATTGTATAGTTGTACCACACTGGCTTAAGGGGAAAATGATAAATGGCTGGGCAAGGTCGCCATGTTCCCCACAGTGATTACTCATTGACACATCATATGCAGGCATTAGTGACTGGACTCATGACGTTCGCGATGGCGTTCGCAGGAACATCACCGCACGCTTCGGAAGCACTCTCACCAATCCTACAATCAAATGCTGATCTATCTACAGTGAAGCAAGTAGATGCAACCATATTACCAAATAGCGCAAGTTATCAGGTGTGGGTCACTGCATACTCGAGCACTGTAGATCAGACGGACAGCACGCCGCTGGTCACTGCATCAAACACAAACGTGCGCGATGGAGTGCTCGCGGCAAACTTTCTCCCCTTTGGGACTCGGGTACAAATCCCTAATCTCTACGGAGACAAAGTATTCGTCGTAGAAGATCGCATGCATCGAAGATTCCGCGACCACGTGGACATCTGGATGCCAGAAACGTCAGAAGCAATGAAGTTCGGAAAAGTACCAGCGACCATCGTGGTACTGGACTGATTCAAAAAACTGCCCCTCGGGGCAGTTTTTTGAATCACGATAATTATTCATCCTTATTGCGAGGAAGAAAGCAGTAAACAGCAAAACTGATAATAAATATTAGAATTAAAATAAATAAAACAATCGCAAACCTGATAATTTCACGCTCTATGTCCGTATTTATTCCCATCATATTGTATTTAAGATAAAAGAATTGCCTTTTCTTTTTTTAATAACTGCACCTTTTTCTTAGCCCCTCGATTATATCCGCCAATACTTCCGTCCGCGCGAATCACTCGATGGCACGGAATACGCGGATCGTAATTTGTATTCAAAATATTTCCCACTGCGCGATATGCGCGCGGCCGCCCGGCGCGACGCGCCACCTCGCTATATGTGAGCGTTGTTCCTTTTGGAATACGGCTCACCACCCTGCATACCCGATCGTGAAATGTTACGGCCGCCACGTAAGGTACCACAACCCAATAATAATGACGAGAATTCCAAAAATGACTGCGCGTTTTCGTTTTGCGGTTCGTGGCTCCACGACCACGTCATGACTGTAGAGATAATTCCACCAATATGTTCCTTGTACATATCCGAACAGCGTTCCTCCAAGAAACCAGAATAGAAACACTCCGTAGCGCGCATAGTCCCATTCCGACGCAGTAAGCCCCATAGTGAGGAAATGCATTTTCCGCTCAATCGCAGCGAGCATCGCAAGCTCAAGGAGCAGGTGAAATACAAATCCGAGAAGCGCCCCCAGAATGGTGAATATCGTGATATAGATCACGCGGCGTGTTTCCATAGTTCAATGATAGCAAACTATTCACATACCCGCGCACGCTGCACTGTTTACAAACGCACCTTATATCCAATCTTGAAGAGATGCTGGACAAGTACGAGTAGCCCCACCAGCAGTCCGCCGGTCAGTAATGCCCCAACAAACATATTCGATTCGGAAAAACCAATCATCGCGTAACGAAGTCCGTCGACAAAATAGAAAAATGGATTTGCGTGCGCAATAATTTTCAGTGCCGGTGGGAGCATTTCAGTGGTATTGAACACCCCTCCAATGAATGTCAGCGGAGTAATGACAAATACGCTGAGCACCGAAAGCTGTTCAAATCCATCTGCCCACAATCCTACAAGAATACCGAGAAGTGAGAAGATGGCCGACACCGCTGTGGCATACAGCAGAAATAGGAAGAGATGCTCAATGGTGGCAACCGTAAAAAATATTGCAATCGCATATACTCCAATACCCACAACAATGCCGCGCACCACACCTCCGAGCGTATATCCGATAATCATTTCCATATATGAGAGCGGCGAGACAAGCACTTCCTCAATTTGCCGCGTAAATCGCGCAAAATAGACCGAGGAGGACGAGTGCGCAAATGCACTCTGGATGATGTTCATCATCACGAGCCCCGGAAGTACAAAATCAATGTACGAAACGCCACCAATACTTGAGATGCGAGATCCAACTACAAGCCCAAATATCAGAATATAGAGAAGCGCACTAATCCATGGACTCACAAGCGTCTGCACCACCACGCGAAACATGCGTTTGATTTCTCTCTCGATCAATGTGTATAGTCCTGCGGTATTCATGTTACGATTGTGTCGCGGCATTTGCGCGTGACTGGCTGGTAATGTCGAGGTATTTTTTCTCCAGCGTGCTGCCGTCGGCAATAAATGCCTCTTTTGTATCAATGGCGACAATAGTCCCCTGGTGAATTATTGCAATGTGGCGCGACAAGAGCTCCACCTCTTCTAAATAATGCGACGTAAGCAAAATAGTTTTTCCCTCTCCATTCAGTTCCTGAAGATATCTCCATAATTCTCTGCGAAGCTCTACGTCTACACCGGCAGTTGGCTCATCAAGAATCAAAAGTTTTGGATCATGAATGAGTGCTCGCGCAAGCATCACACGACGCTTGAGTCCTCCGGAGAGCTGCATAAATCGCTTCGCGCGATGCGGAACGAGTTCAAATTTTTCGATAAGATAATCAATGCGCTTCTGTCGATCTGCCCCACGCATTCCATAAAATCCCGCCATGTAATACAACACCGCATCGGTGCTTGAAAAAATATCCACGTTATATTCTTGCGGAGAAAATCCTACGAGTGAGCGTGCGGCGCGGTAATTTTTTACCACATCAACTCCGTACACCTCAATGGTACCGGAAGTAGGTGTGGCGATGCCGGTGATACAATGAATGGTAGTGGACTTTCCCGCCCCATTCGGTCCCAAAAATCCAAAAAACTCTCCCGGAGTAATTTCAAACGAAATTCCCTTCACGGCCTCTGTGGCGCCGTACCTTTTTACAAGTTTTTCGATGCGGAGTGCTGGTGTATTCATCGTTATACCGATATGCCAAATACATCACGGGCGACAAGTCCAATACCATACGACACAGACACCGCAAGCGCAATGAGTATGACATTAGTAAGAATACGCTTCCGCACGTCCATTCCACTGATAAATGCAAGAATGTATGAGACGCTCACGACGCACACCACGCTCACAATAATTGAAGTGCGTATTCCTCCAGGTAAAAATCCCGCGGGAAGGAGTGGCACCATAGACCCCAATATATAAGAAATGCCCACGACTACTGCATTGCCAAATGCACTCTCCGCAATCACTGCACCGCGCTTCCCACCAAGAAACTGCTGCTTGCGCGCTTCCGTATATTTAATCTCCTTCTCTGATCCGGCACTCACAAACACCCCTGCCGCCATTGACAGTGCGCCCGCGACAGCAACCGTAAATCCGGCCATCATCACACTCGCTTTGTCGGAAAATGCAGCAGTAAATCCGCTCACCGCTCCCAGCATTTCCACCAGTCCATCGTTGAATCCAAGAAAAATATCGCGAATACGTTCTGGATTCATCCGGCGCTCGATACCCTTTGCAACAATCAATTTCTCGTGGTGCATCTCATCTTCAAGAATTGCGCGCACTTCCATTCCAAGCGGCGTGTCCTTATAGAGATCCCATACCGACAGATATTTACGGATGCCATACACCTCAATCGCATCAAGCACAATATGCATTGCAGACTCCCCGAATACTCTGCCCGCAAATACCAAAACCCCGAGTCGCATACGGCGCCGGAGATTGAGTGTTACTCCAGACACGCCAAAAAATGATTGCCAACGTTCCAGATGTTTCTGCTCAATCGGAATGAGCTCGTCTAGGAGTGGCGCTAAATGCCCGCATGGCATCGCACGATATTTTTTATAGAGCGTTATATCAAATAACTCGTCACGCACGAGCGTGCGCCCGAGTGCATGATTGGTCGCTACGTTCCCCGCGTTCGCCATTTTGTATGTGTAGTTTTTGCAAACTGGTTTCTCACAACTCTGACTCGCGCCGGCGTTCGATACGCCGGCTTCCCATTCCGATTTCCCACTTTTGCGTGATTTTTCATGACTACGGTGTATTCACTGGCGTATTCCCTACGGCGTCCACCACAAGATCAAGAAGCTGTTGTGGGCTTTGGACGGCCGCTCGCTTTCCATTCAGGAAAAAAGAAGGGGTACCGGTGACCTGGAGTGTCCCGCCAGATTTCATGTGCGCGATGATGAGCGATTCGAATGCTTTCGCATTCTTAAAATCGGCATCGTATTTTTGCATATCGAGACCAATCTGTTCTGCATACGTACGAAATGTTGCTTGGACATCTTCTGCAATCACCCATGTTTGCTGATTCTCATATAACATATCGTGCATTTCCCAAAACTTTCCTTGCGCGTTCGCCGCCTCTGAAGCAATTGCCGCTGGGGTCGCGAGTGGGTGAATATTCACGAGGGGAAAGTGTCTGTAGGCAACAACGACATCATTTGGATATGCGGCTTTGATTTGTTTGACCGCCGGAAAGTACGCCGCGCATGCGGGACATTGAAAGTCGCCATATTCCACAAGAGAAACTTTTGCGCCGATCTGACCGCTTACCCTGTCATCTGCAGTCGGCATCGCGGACGCGTCCGCTTCTCCACCCACAGAACCACTTCCTCCACTCATCACGAGCCAAAACACACCGCCGAGTACCAGTATGGCGGGAATGAGCCACGTGAGCAGTTCTTTCATTTTTCGAGACTTTTGCTGACGCGAGCGAATTGCGTCTTTCATTTCTTTTGTAAGCACCGGTTGTGTTGATACCGGGACTCCACTGTCTGGTGCCCCTGAAGGAGTAGGTGTTTCCATATGAGGGGCATTGTAACAGATGAACGCTCTCGAGAACAGGGATAGCGCTACGAGCTCGGATGTCCTTGCTCCTGTTCCAAAAGATACTCGGGTACCCCTTCGACGGGCACCGCGTCTGCAATATAAAACTCCCCTACACGTGTGCGTACGAGTTCAGAAATGTACCCACCGCATCCCAAGCGTTCCCCAATGTCGCGCGCAAGCGAGCGAATATATACTCCCGGGCCTGTCACCACGCGAAGCGATAATTTCGGCCATGCATATGAAAATATTTCGATGGACATAATCTCTACCGACCGAGCGCCCAGTGTCACTACGCGTCCTTTGCGCGCGTGCGCATATGCGGGTATGCCTCCCACCTTCACCGCGCTGAATGCGGGCGGGAGTTGCTGAATATTCCCGATATATTCAGGAAGTATTGCTTCGATGTCTGTGCGTGTTGGTGGCGTGGGCACATCATGATCCGTTCGCTCACCTTCCGCATCATCCGTTGTGGTGGTTGCCCCAAGCGTAATTTCTGCTTCATATTCCTTTTCTTTGAGCATCTCGTTATGCAACTGTTTTGTTGCAGACCCAATTCCGATGACAAGCACTCCGGACGCAAGCGGATCAAGCGTGCCTGCGTGCCCAACACGGCGCGCACCGACCATACGGCGTACCGCGGCAACGATATCGTGTGACGTGGGCCCTTTGGGCTTGAGTACGGGAATGATGCCTTGCATGCGACTATCCTACTCGGCACGCAAGTAAAAAGAAACCGCGCACCTTTGGTGCGCGGCGTGTTGTTTGGCGAGCATCACTCTCCCATTGTATGTTTGCGCGAACCGAGTTTTTTTCGCAGCATCTCGAGCACAACGACACAAAGATGCACGAGCAGAAACGAAAACATGAAGATGAAGTAATCCCGGACAAGCTCGAGATCGTCGAAGAAGTAGTACGTGGCGTAGGCAAGAATCGGAGTCATCGCAAGCCCTACAAGTATCGTACCTTGCGAATCCTGCTTCAAACCAAATCCTATGTCAGAGGCCCCCTCACGACGCAACTCTAGAGAGGATTTACGAACGTCAATAGCGGCAAGCAGAAACCCAAAAACCATAACGAATACTTCCACGGTACCTCCTCCAGTTCTTCCTGCCACGTGATACCACTTTTTCAGTGATATAACAAGACAGATCTACGTGCCCCACCAGTCGGCCTCCGCCATCCGCCTCCGCCGGTTGGCGGATGGCGGATGGCGGATCGGGACGGGTGTTGGACTTAGGCCTGTTGAAAAATTCGAAGTGCAAGTGCGTTCTGCATTTCTTTCACCCGCGTGAGCGCTGACTGAATCCGCGCGTGAGTACTTGGAAATCGCTGACACCGGCGTGCAGCCGTCTCCATGTCAATGATTTGGTTACGAGCAAACTCATGACCAAGCTTCATACCGCCAATGATCGCGACCGCACGTACCGTACGTTCTCGCGTTTCAGCAAAATCTGCAAACGAGATACATCGCTCCCGACGTTCCGTATCGTCGCTCATGCCTTGCGCTCCCATCATGAGTAACCAAGTTGCCGCACCCGCATACAAAAACAGCTTGATACCCTCTCTCACAGGTCACCTCCAGTATGCGTCGCAGTCACGGAGGGTTTCGCACCCACGAAGCGCGTCACGCAACCATAGTTGGAATTCAAGCACATCAAAAAGATGGATTGGTGTGACTCTATAGACACCCACTTCCTGATCGTGACACCTCACATATCCCTCACTTAACCAAAACACCAATTCGTCAGACGCGTGTAGGAGCACTTCGTAGTGGATTTCTCCCGTGCGTTTCACCGCGCGGATCTCGTCATCGAGCAGATCGCGGGCACGAATAAACTGTTCGGTACTTTCCGCGCAGTCGCACGTCGGCCCGTCTTGTGCACGCGTGCACGTGATGAGTAGTGTTTTCATATCACACCTCCTGTTGTAGCCTACGCTTTTTAAAGAACCTTGCCAATACAAAACACCCCCCGCTACGCGGGGGCGTTTTGGCACTACGGTATATTATTGGCCCGTAATCTTCACATCTTCAATTTCCACTTCCTCGGAGGTGTCAGACATACGCGCAACAAACCGCACTTTCAACGCGGAATTTTTATGTGCGCTGATGTTGACAGTAATTTTTTGCCACGTGTCGTTATCCCCGTTGCCATTCGTCCATTTCTTGACTTGCTTCCAACTACTTCCGTTCCATACGTCTACACGGAGAAATTCTCCGTAATCAAGCGAATTATCAACGTATTTATAAAATGTAAGCGTTGTTGTTGCGTATCCCGTTGTGTTAATGCCGTTCTTCATCGTGAGAAAGCATCCGGACGATGTGGTGCATTGATCTGCGTGTGCAACGGTATTGCTCGACGTTTTACCCGAAGGTTGTTTTTCTGCTGGTACTTCAATATTCCAGTCCGGCTCATTAGATTCCGTCCATTTTTGACCAAGGGTGCCTGCGGCAAATCCGTCTTCAAAGAGCGTCCCAAGATTATCCGGAATATTGTCTACGGTAATGGAACGAGCGGCTGACGTAGTGGTCTGCCCACTGGTGTCGACTGCAACTGCAGTAATGGTGTGCACACCATCGGCGACACTGGTGCTATTCCAAGCATAAGAGTATGAGCTGGTTGTATCAGATCCCACAGTCACTCCATCAACTTTAAAATCCACGCGCGCCACTCCTTTATCATCAGACGCATTTGCCCACATGGTGATCGTACCTTTTACCGTTGCACCATTTGATGGTGCGGTGAGCGTAACAGTGGGAGGCGTATCGGTAGCAGCATATGTCATCGCTCGTCCCGCATTGATGATACCATTGCCGTAATACTGATCCCAACCAGCGGCTCCGAGATTATCAGCCGTTGCCGCAAGTACGCTCTCAACTGCCACCGGTCCCGATGCAATTCCCTTCCCAATAATCATTGCCGCAAGCGCAGCTACATGCGGAGACGCCATTGACGTGCCATTCCAGAAATACACTGCAAAAGTTGTGGGGTCTACTATAGAAAATGACACTTGACCAATACCATCTCCGATGCCATCTCCATTTTGATCAACACTTGCATCGCCCCCTGGTGCGACAAAGTCAAGCGCAGATCCATAGTTTGAATATGGTGCGCGTGTTTCGTCATAGCGTGTAGCTCCGACGGCAATGATATATTGATCGTACGCGGCAGGATAATACACCGTTCCTACGTTATCATTTCCTACAGCGGCAACCATGACAACACCCTTATTATATGCGTATATAATTGCATCCAAAATTGTCTGCGACTGACTAAGGCCAGCAAATGACATGTTCATCACTTGCGCGCCGTTGTCCGCTGCAAATCGAATACCGTCTGCAATCATGTATGCCTCTCCTGATCCATCATTGCTAAGCACCTTGACAGGCATAATACGTGCTCCATGCGCAAGTCCCGCAACGCCAGCAGCATTGTTTGTTTGCTGCGCAATCGTTCCTGCTACGTGCGTGCCATGTCCAAAATCATCATTCGGGTGTGAGTCATTATGAATAAAGTCATAGCCCGGGACAAATACGCCCGGCGCAAAATCGGGAGCCCGACGATATGGACCATAATCTTCGTATGCGACGCCCGTATCAAGCACCGCCACAATGACTCCGGATCCATTCCCGAGGTCCCATCCCTGTTCGGCTTCAACCCCCCCGTACGCCGGATTGTCCATATTCCATTGATAGGGATTATATAGCGTGTCATTTGGTACAAACGCAACCGAATATATATAATTCGGTTCAACAAATTCGACGTCTTCATCCGACGAATATTCTTCAATAGCGGTATCAATATCTGTTCCTTCTAACGTAATGCGACGTACGTGATCCTCGCCTTTCATTTTAACGAGAATTTCATTGTCCTTGCGACCGCCATGCGTGGTGCGAATAGTGCGATCTTCAATGTGCTTCAGTTGTTGCTGCACACCTACAGAAGATTGATTAGTAGATTGATCGATGCGCTCAACTATGCGTTCAATGCGAGACGAAACGGTTTCAACGACGAGGGTCGTTGAAACACCCTGGGCAAACACCACCGTCGCGGGTTGTACCATGAGCGTGGTCGCAATGATTGTTGCAAGCACCCGATACGCGAGTAGATTTTTCATAGCCGGATTATACCACAGGTTGATAAAAAATACAAGCCTGAAAACCCTTACGCTGGAATGATATTTTGACTAGAGCGGAAATGCCCGCCCCGATCCGCCTCCGCCATCCGCCAACCGGCGGAGGCGGAGGCGGAGGCGGAGGCGGAGGCGGACTAGGACGGGGATTTTGTTATGCGCTCGCCATGCGGCGCAATCGATACCCGCCCATCAGCGCAAGAAGTGCGAGGAGTAACCACAGAAGGTCCCACCCTCCAACGGTGGGTGCCACCGCCGCAACGGCGGATTCACCGCCACTTGCTTCTGCTTCTTCAATACCTAATGGATTACTGATTGCATCGAGTAAATCATTCGCACTGGAAAGTTCTGCCGCGCTCGATGCCGCTATGAGTTCAATGGCGTCTTCCACCGGCCCTTTCACAACAAGCGAAGCGACAGATGTTGATGAGGCCCGCAGTATTGTTCCAGAGGCAGTGGTGCCTTCGAGCGACGCGGTGTTGATATACACGCCGTACGGAGAAGTCGAAGCAAACTCCACCGTATAATCAAGAAATATTTGTTCACCCGCAAACACTTCTTTGAGGTCCCACTGCTGCACATTCACAGGAGTGCCCGCTTCATTTTCCATCACGTCGGTTATTACCACACCAAGAGCAGATGCGGTGCCATTATTTTCAACAATGATTTGATAGTCCACATGGTCTCCCGGATTGATGTCCCCAATAGTTTCGCGGGTTTTGGTCAGTGTGAGTATTGGTGAACCTGAAGTTGCACCACTCCCTACGCTCCCACCCGAGCCGCTCCCAGACGAACTGGATCCGCCGCCGCCCACATAATAATCACCGATACCGCCCCCTCCTCCTCCGCTCCCACCTCCGGAACTTTCTGGTGCGGGATTGCTGATCTCAAGGGTGAGTTGTTCGGTATTGTCTTCCATTGTGGCTTCCGGCTCCAAAGGATCAATCGTTGCAATGTTGTTTACGCCAAGCGTTCCATATGGAATATCCTCGAGCACTTGTGCGGTATACGACACTGCGCCGTCGATATTTGGATCAATGCGTGCAATATTCCAACGAATGCGATTACCCTCGACTGCTCCTCCGCGCGAATCCGTGATGCGAAGCCACTCACTTACGTCGTCAGTGAGCACCACGCCCGTTGCGGGTGAATTTCCGTTATTGCGATATGTATAGGTAATTTCCAGTGCGTCCCCTTTGCGGAGCGGCGCATATTCCGTTTGTGCGGTACCCCCGATCCAGAGATTTGGCTGACCAAACGAAATGTCTCCTTCCCAATTACCAAACACATTGATCATCGCAAGTAGCCAATTCATACCAATGACATTTGCGTTCACTAAGTTTGCAATATTTGCCGCCGCGTATGCGTCTCCGGTGGAAATAGTGGAACCGTCGGTTGATGACGCGGTGTTGTCCCCCGTGAGCGCGCGCACTGAAATTGTGTTGTTTACAATGGCGGTGTTGTTATTCGTAATTTCCAGCGTTTGTCTGCGCCCGCGACCCTGCGCGCGCTCCTCTTCCGGAGTCAATGGCTGCGGGCCTATTGCGATTTGATCAAGAATACCAAATGAATCAATGAGAATGCCTGTTGGCGTTTGAATGACTTTCACGCCATCCGGAAGTCCAAAGATTTTCCCAGACCACTGCCCTCCCGTGTGCAAGAATAGGAGCAGTGAATTTGATCCCATGAGATTCATATTTGCAATCGTCATGAGATTGGCGTTCGCCATTGCGTTTCCCGTGTTGATGTTTGCGGTACCATCGGTACTTGACGCGGTATTGTTTCCGGAATCCGCGAGCGCGCCAACACCATTATTGATATCCGCGGTGTTGGTATTTGTGACCGAGATGTTGCCTCCGGTACATGTGCCGCACAGTTGCGGACCAAATAGATCCGCTGCGGTCGGGAGAATAAGATCTCCAAACCATGAGCCAAATGAGTTATACACGAACGCGAGGAAACTTGAATTGATGACATTTGTGTTCACAAAGTTCACCACATTCGCGCCCGCATGTGCGTCGCCCGTCACAATATTGGCACCGTCCCCGCTCGCGTAGTTGCTGCCGGTTGAGGCCAAAATATCTATCGCGTTATTTACAATCGCGGAATTCGTATTCGCGATTGAGATATCAGTAATTTCGCAACCAAATTCCAGACACGGTGAGGGAGAGCCGAAATCTAGTTCAACGCTTCCATATGAATCAGAGAATGTGTTCAGGAATTTCGCAAACACGGACGAATTAATAAAGTTTGCGTTGATGAAGTTGATGAGGTTCACAAAAATGTTTGCGTCCCCCGTGTTGA
>ERZ1292623.3088-Hain-H51-01um-R1-3088-length-14427-cov-8_pt1 | contig 14427 bp, 13 predicted proteins | sample MGYA00564398_ERZ1292623 | MGnify/ENA primary metagenome ERZ1292623 (study PRJEB36523, sample SAMEA6512633) | groundwater metagenome | collected 2019-01-07 | study: AquaDiva: Metagenomics assemblies of 32 groundwater samples
AATGCCGCCGCCGAAAAATCCGTCCGTCCGAGCGAGGGCATGGCGGAAGGGGGGTGTGGGGGGAATTCCGCCATGCCCGAGCGGATAGAATTGTCGCCCCGCCACCTGCCCGAATACTTGGAGGGCAGAACACCAAAGAAAAATGTCCTTTCCTTTTTAGAAGAAATTGGTCGCGCGCAAATCCGAAAAGTAAGGAACATTTTTCTTTGGTGTCGCCGAGTGAAGCGAGGCGGTGGCGGGGCGTCCTCATTCGTGGGGGTTCTCCGCAAAATGGGTTCTGACTTTTTCAAACAAACACCATTAGTATAAAAATCAGCCCCGTGCAATCGGGGCTGATTTTTATTGAATGGACACGCGCTTGACGCCCTGTAATAATCTGATAAATTTAATGAAACTCTTGGAACCTTGATATTTTAAATAAAGGTTCTGAATTCTGAATCGCTTTCATGTTAAAAGGAGGGAAAGATGAATTTTTCAAAAGAGCTTTCAGTACTATTGGAAAAGGAGTTTGAAGAATTTCATATTTTTAAGAAAAAAGGAAAAATTAGAGCGGCGATTTGTATCGGGAGCACGGTTCTTTCCAAAAGCTTCTTATTTAATAAAGGCCAGCTTCTGTCTAATACCGCTATCGGGGGAATAAGAAGAAAAAAATATCCTAATTATGAAACGATGCTTGAAGATGTTCGGAGACTTGCCTACGAAGGCATGACATTTAAAGCCGCTTTCATAGGATTGAAGGTCGGCGGAGCTAAAATGGTTTTCAGAAATGATATTTATGATGAAAACCCGGAAGAATGTTATGAGTTTATTGACCGGGCAATAAACAAGTTAAACGGATTATATTTGGGAGCCGAGGATATCGGAATGCCGGAAGAGAATTTGGAGTGTTTAAAAACTCCTTATATTCTCGGCCGGAGCTGCGGAGAAATGTCCGGTGATCCGGCTCCGTTTACAGTCAGAAGCGTTTTTGTTTCTCTGGAAACTTTGCTGAAATTTCTGAATCTGGTTTCGGACCCAAAAGACTTTTCTCACCTGACATTTGCAGTCCAGGGATTCGGATCGGTCGGAAATCTTGCGGTTGCCGAATTGGTAAAAAGAGGCGCTAAAAAAATTTTTCTTTCCGATAAAGACAGAAACAAAATAGCTAAAGCGCAAGATTTGTACGGGAATAAAATTAAACTTTGCATCGCTTACGACCCGGAAACGGATTATTTTTCTGAAGATATGGAAATATGCCAAAAAGCTGATATTTTTATTCCTTGCGCAGTCGGATTTATTATAAATAGCAGAACAACGCCTTGTCTGCAATTCAAAGGAATCTGCGGATCGGCCAATAATCTATTTGCCGTGGACGATGATGCCGCCAAACTGCATCAACGCAAGATTGTTTGTCCCGGAGATTTTCCGGTAAACAACGGCGGGTTGGTGTATACTTTCACTTTGCTCGAAAATCGTGGAACAAAATATGATCCGGCAGCGGCTGAAGAAATGATTGATAAAAATTTCGGAAGGATTTATGATCTTTTGGAAAAATCCCGGGCCGAAAAAAAAGCGCCGCAGCAAATAGCTGTGGAAATGGCTGAAAGAAAACTGGCCGAAGCCAAAATCGCGCCCAAAGAAGAAATTTATGATTTTAGAGATGAGCAGATTATAAAAATCCATAATCTCTAAAATAACTGCAATCACCCATTTTTGTTTCTAAAAATGGGTGATTCTATTTTTAATGCAAAATTTGACTTTCGCTTTTTATTTATAGAAACTTGGGATAAGAGTTCGTTAAAAATGGAGGCGAAAAAATGGACAAAATGACGGAAAAAAACGGCATTATTTATATTCCGGCGCTGGACGGCGTAGCGCCGGTGGAAAGCGCCATATCATTGCCGGATACTGAAAAAGGAATGCTTTTTTTACGAGGATATCCGATTGATATTTTGACTAAAAAAGCAAGCTTTGAGGAAGTGATTTATTTATTGCTTTTCGGAAAACTCCCGACCCAAAAAGCATTTTCATCTTTTCAAGAAAAGATGAAAATAGAACAAAATGTGCCAAGCAAAACGATTAACGCGCTTAAATTTTTGGGATTGAGAACCTCTCTGTTTGATATGGCGTCGATCGGCATTCTCAGTCTCGCCCAATACGACAGCAATTTAAAAAACACGACGCTCCAAGCAAATTATGCAAGAGCGCTGACGCTTATTGCCAAAACTCCGATTCTTGTCGCAAAATCCCTGATGATAAAATCAGGAATAGAACCGAATTTTATCTCACCAGAACTTTCTCCGGTAGCCAATTTTATGGCTATATTAAACATTCCGGCGAATGAAGAAATAATAAGAGCGATGGAGGTCGGGCAGATTCTTTGCTCCGAACACGAGATGAACGCTTCAACCCTGGTAGATAGAACAGTAGCATCTACCGGGGCAAATATATATTCAGCTGTCGCGGCAGGCTTGTGCGCTTTTTCCGGAGAGTATCACGGAGGCGCAAGTCAATTCATTATTGAAATGCTTCGGCAAATCGGCAATCCGGCCAATGTCCAAAAATGGGTTGATGACAAACTTATGGCTAAAAACAAAAAAGACCAAATAATTATGGGTTTTGGCCATCGCCTTTATAAAGGCGCGGGCAGCGACCCCCGCACGGCTATATTCAAAAAATGGGCTTTACGTTTGGGTAAGAAAAAACGAGATGAAGCCCTGCTTGAAACAGCTCAAGCTCTGGAAAAATACGTTGGCGAAAAAAAGAATTTATGCGCCAATGTTGATTGTTATTTTGCGCTGGTGAACCATTTCATTGGCTTTTCTCCGGAACTTTCCCCGTTAATCTACGCAATGGCCAGAGTAACCGGCTGGGTTGCTCATTACATAGAGCAGTTTCATGATCCTAACGGCCGAATTTTAAGGCCAAGGGCAATATATACCGGGTCCGACCCTTCAAACCTGAAATGGGTTGATATAAAAGACAGATAAAAAAACATAAAAGCTCCCGCTTGTTAGCGGGAGCTTTTTAAATTTATCAATCTATATTTTTCTGAAGCGGGCCTGAAAAAAACGGAGCTGTTTAGACTCAAAAATCATTTTCAGTCCGCGGATGGATTTTCGTTTTTTGAAAAGCCGGGTAATTCCGTCAGCCGCGAAACCGAGATGGTCATTGGTGTAGACGCGGCGCGGCACGGTCAATCTCACCAGTTCCAATTTTGAGCCGTGTTCTTTTCCGGTTTTAGAATCCCGGCCGGCTGAAACCGAGCCGCGCTCCATTGAACGCACGCCGCATTCCTCGTAGATGGCGGCCGCCAGAGCTTGCGCCGGATATTGCGTTGAAGGAATATGAGGCAAAAATCTTTTGGCGTCAAGATAAACTGCGTGCCCGCCAATTGGCAAAACAATCGGCACACCGGCGTCTTTGAGCAAATTTCCAAACCACACTACCTGTTCAACTCTATGCCGGATATAATCATCATCCGCCATTTCCCTGATTCCGCGAGCCAAGGCCTCCATATCCCGGCCGGCCATCCCGCCGTAAGTATGCAAACCTTCATAAACCACCACCAAAGCCCGCGCTTCTTCAAATAATTTTTTGTCGCGCGTTGCCAAAAATCCGCCGATATTGACCAAATTATCTTTTTTGGAACTGACGGTAACGCCGTCAACCAGACTCGTCATAGTTTTCAGAATCATTTTTACCGGCTGATCGCTCCAGCCCGATTCGCGGATTTTTATAAAATAAGCGTTTTCAAGCGCCCGGGTGGCATCCATCATCAAAAGAATTTTATGTTTACGAGACAGAAAGCGCAGAGCTTTTAAATTTTCCATTGAAATTGGCTGGCCTCCGGCCATATTACAGTTGGGTTCAACCCTGATGAAAGCGATCTGCTCCGGCCCGAATTTTTTGATAAAAGCCGCTGTTTTGGCAATATCAAAATTACCCTTGAAAGGATGTTCGTTTTCGGAATCATAAGCCGCTTTGATAATGCAATCGCGCCAAATTCCGCCTTGGCGTTCAACATGTTCGCGTGAAGTGGTAAAATACATATTAGAAAGAACATTCTGCCCTTCTTTAATCAATGCTTTGGCCGCCAAATGCTCGGCGCCTCTTCCTTGATGGGTCGGCACCAGATAGGGAAAACCGTAAATGTCTTTGACCGCTTTTTCCAAATTATAAAAATTTTCCGACCCGGCGTAAGCCTCATCGCCTACCATTAAACCGGCCCACTGTCCGTCCGACATCGCCGAAGTTCCGGAATCAGTCAGAAGGTCAATGAAAACATCGCGCGATTTGAGTAAAAAAGTGTTAAAGCCCGCGGCTTTAACGGCTTTTTGGCGGGCGCGTGGCGAAATCAAGCGAGCCGGTTCCACCATTTTTATTTTCCACGGAGGAGGGAAAAACACCATTGCCTTTATTCTAAACAATAATTAAAAAGAAAAACAAGGGTAACGCGTACTAATCGGGATGAGTTGATTTATTTGACAATAAGCGTTATGCTTAAAAAATCTGACAAAACAGATAAGAATCAACAACCGGATAACCGCTCCCGAACTTAGAGTTATAGGGCCCGAAGGCAAAAATCTTGGGGTTATTAAAACCAATGAAGCACTGGCTCAAGCCAAAGAACTCGGCTTGGATTTGATAGAGATTGCGCCGACTGCCCAGCCGCCGGTCGCCAAAATCATGGACTACGGAAAATACCGCTACCAGGAAGATCAAAAAACAAGGCAAGCCAAAAAAATTCATCAGTCCGAAGTGCGTGAAATAAGGGTCGGGCTCGGCACTTCAGAGCACGATCTTGAAATGAAAGCCAGACAAGCTTCAAAATTCCTGCAAAAGGGCGATCGGATTCAAATTGAATTACGGCTGAAAGGCAGAGCCAAATATCTTGATCCGAAATTTTTAAACGAGAGATTAAACCGCATTTTGAGTTTTATTTCAGTTGAGCATAAAGTCGTGGACGGGCCGAAAAGAGGCCCGCGCGGACCTTATATGATGGTGGAAAAAATAAAATAATGGGCAGAAAAACCAATAAATCATTAATAAAGCGACTGAAGATAACGAAAGGCGGCAAAATTCTAAAAAGAAAAGCCGGCCAGTGTCATTTCCGGGCGAAAAAGCCGCGAAGCAAAGAACTGGCGGCCAAACGCTGGGAAAATTTTAATTTGTCCAGAAAAGAATTAAAACAATATCTGCCTTATATTTAATTTATGACCAGAGTCAAACGAGGAAAAATATCGCAGAAGCGCCGCCGAAAAATCCTGACATACGCCAAAGGCTTCCGCTGGAGCGGCAAATCAAAAGAACGCCAAGCCAAAGAGCGGCTGCTGCACGCCTGGTCGCACGCTTTCCGCGACCGCCGGCGCAAAAAACGCGAATTCCGCCGGCTTTGGCAGATAAAAATCAACGCCGCCGCGCGCGAAAACGGCCTGAGCTATTCAAAATTTGCGGCTCTTCTTAAAAAAGCCGACATTGAGCTTGACCGGAAGATACTCGCCGAGCTTGCCGAAAAACATCCGGAGGTTTTTAAAAAAGTGGTGGAAGCCGCGGTTTCCTGAAATTTATTGCCTATTTTGCGTTGAAGACCACAAACTGATTCCGTTGGGCATTTCCCCCGCTTCTATTTTTGCGATTTCTTTCCCGGCGCCAGCATCAATAACAGACACATCGCCGCTGAGCAAATTGGTCACATAAACAAATTTTCCGTCTTGAGAAACAACCACTCCATGCGGGGCCGATCCTCCTTGGACGGTTTGAATTACTTTCATTTCCTGTAAATCAATTTTGTAAACTTTATCGCCGACGGGCTGATCAAAATAATATCCTTGATCGGCAACGTAGATATAACGGGAATCGGGTGTTGGATAAATCTGCACCGGACCTTTGGCTTCTTTCGGCAAATCAACATAACTCAACTTGGCGGAAACGATGTCATAAACAGCCAAGCTTTTGACGTCATAAACCGAAGCCAAAGCGTATTTCCGGTCCGGCGTAACTGCGGTTTGAACCGCCGCTCCTTTGAGCGGAATGTAACCGCTGAAACTGAAACTTTCCATATCAAGAACTCCCATGCTTTTGTCCCCAATCATCGCGATATAGGCGGTTTTGCCGTCCGGCGAGACGCGAAGTCCGTGAGGCTCGGCGCCTTTTTTGGCAACAGCTTCTTTTTCTATTTTGAAAGAAGCCGCGTTTATCTTGTAAATAATCCCTTTTTCCTGCGAGGCGGCAATTGCGTAAGAACTGTCCGGAGTCAAAACAATATGAGAAAGATGGAGACCTTGCCCGATTTCAATTCTTTTTATAATTGTATCCGTGAAAGGATCAATAACGATCACTTCATCATTATTTTCCTCCGCAGCCGCGCCTTCTCCATGCCCGTCATGCTCGGACATTTTCATTTCTTTGTCATTTTTATCCATTGCGTTGGCAGTCAGCCATACGCTTTGACCGTTTGAAGCCGCTTGAACATTATGCGCCATGTAGCCGACATTTTGCCCGTTTTTATTTTCCGAAAGATCAATTCTTTTCAAGATATTATTAGTTTTGGCGTCAATCACAACTATTTCACCGGTTCCTTCAACGGCAACATAGATTTTTTCCGCAACTCCGGAAAATATATTCAGGTTTTCCTGTTTTTTGTTGTATAAAAAGAGCGCTGCTCCTAAAAATACGGTTAATGCGACGGCAGCTGCAATAAATTTATTTTTCATATTCTATGATATTCTATCATATTTTGACAAAAGGAATTCATAGGCTGATTTTAAAACATTTTTGGCGGTTTTGTGATTTAAACGTTTCAAAGCGTCTTCATATTCCAACCAGTCAAAATCGCTGTGCTCGCTGGAAAGTTTTATATCTTTGGTCTTGGTTTGGGCCAGAAAAAAAGCCACAAATTTCAGCCGCCACTCTTGTTTTTTATTTTTCGCCAGCTTGTTTTTCGGCGGCCATTTGAAAAAATATTTGATTGTTTCCTTAAAACTTTTGATAAATCTGCAATCGGCGATGCCTGTTTCTTCTTTAACTTCGCGCTTTGCGGCTTCAATTGTTTTTTCTCCTTTTTCAATATGCCCCTTGGGAAAATCCCAATGCCCCAAACCGTATTTCAATATTAAATACCGGATTTGTCCTTTTTCTTTCCTGAAAATAACTGCTCCGGCCGAGCGTTCAACTCTCGCCCCGTTAGAAGTTTTCATAGATATCTTCCGGTTTTAGGCTTTTTGAACAATTCCATAAGTTTTTTTAAAGGAAGAGTGTTGACAATATCGCTTTTTTCAGCCCAGCCGCGCCGTGCCTGAGCAATTCCATATTCCATATAAGCAAGATCGGCGGCTGAATGGGCGTCGGTATTGATCATAAAGCGGACGCCGTATTTTTTGGCGGCGCGGACCAGCTCGCCGTTCAAATCAAGCCGCCAAGGATGGGCGTTAATCTCAAGCATCGTGCCGGTTTCGGCCGCGGTTTTAAAAACTTTGTCAAAATCAAGTTTAATCGGCTCGCGTTTTTGAAGGAGCCGCCCGGTCGGATGAAAAATAATGTCTATATGCCTATTACTCATGGTTTTTATCAGCCTTTCGGTCTGTTCTTTTTCAGAAAGATTAAAATGAGAATGAATCGCCGCGCCGGCAACATCAAGTTTAACCAAAACCTCATCTTTGATATCAAGCGACCCGTCTTTTAAAATATTGACTTCGGCGCCTTTTAATATCTTAAATTTGGAATTTGTCCGCCAGTTGGCGGATTGTAATTTGGAATTAATCTTGTCTATGATTACCATTTGGCGAAGCAGCTTCTTCTCATCAGAACCGCCGGTTATAGCCAGACTTTTGGTATGGTCGGTAATGGCGATATATTCCAATCCAAGTCGCTTCGCTTCCTGAGCCATTTCTTCAATTGAATTTGCGCCGTCAGTCCAGTTGGTTTGAATCTGCAAATCGCCTTTAATGTCGCCGTAGCCGATCAAGTCCGGCAGTCTGTGGAATCTGGCGGCCTCAATTTCTCCGGAAGCGGTGCGCAATTCGGGCGGCATCCAATCCAAACCCAGTTTACTGTAAATTTCTTTTTCATCGCGGCCGGCCGCGAGCTTCCTGCTTTTGAATAATCCGTATTCGTTGAGTTTGTATTTTTTACTGATCGCGATTTTCCTCAATTCAACATTATGGTCTTTGGAGCCGGTAAAATACTGCAAAGCCGCGCCGAAAGATTCGGGCGGCAGAACTCTGACATCGGCGTCAATTCCGCCCGAAAGCCTGACCATTGTTTTGGTTTGGCCGCGGGCGTAGACATGCTCAACCTCGGGCATGGCTGTAAATTTGGTCATAACCGCCTCCGATTTTGACGAAATAACCAAAAAATCAAGGTCGCCGACGCTTTCCTGCCAGCGCCTCAAAGAGCCGGCGACTTCAACCCGGCTGACTCCCGGAATTTTTTTTAAAAAGTCAATTATTTTGCGGGCAATCGGCAGAGCCAGGCCAATATTCATCCGGCCATGGAAACCGGCCTGAAATTCAATACCTTGCAATATCTTTTGCTCAATCTTTTCGCCGAATCCGGGCAAATTTTTCAACTTGCCGGCTTTGGCCGCCTTTTCCAAATCTTTTACATTTTTTATCTTTAATTTTTTATAAAGGGTTTTTATTGTCTTGGGGCCAACGCCTTGAATTGATGTTAAGCCAGAAATATCAACCGGCATTTCTTTTTTAAACCGTTCATAATCTCTGATCCGTCCGGTTTTTACAAATTCTTCAATCCGCCGGGCAATTCCTTTTCCCACGCCGGATATTTTTTCCAAACCTTTCAAACCTTCTTTTTGATAAATTTCAGCCGCGTCTTCTTTTAATTCTTCAATGGCCCGGGCCGCTTTTTCATAAGCCCGCGGCTTAAAAGCCGCTTCCTGCATTGCCAAAAATTCGGACATTTCCAGAAAAATTTTCGCCAATTCTTGATTCACCCCGTTAGAAGTTGCCACTGTCTATGTTCTTCTGCTAATGCTGCGGCTCACGGCTTTTAACATGCGCCATGGTTATTTTTGACGGCGTTTTTTTCGGCGCAAGATGGGGATATAAAAATATCAGTAAAAGAGCGCCTAAAAAAGAAAGGGCACTGGCGCCAATGAACAAAACATTGAAACCGAATTTAGTGACAACAATGCCGCCGACGGCTCCGGAAGCCGCCGTCGCGACGCCCACGGAAAAAACACTCTCCAGACTCCATTCAAAACTGGTCTTGCCGCTGTCAACGTGACGGGTAAAAATGCCATACCAAGCCGGAACGGCGATTGCCATTGCTATTCCAAAAAGAGCCTGAATCAGATAAATATGCAATGGAATCTTGGCAAAAACAAAAAGCACAACAGAAATGCTGGCCATTAAATAGCCGATAAGTAGAGCGTAAAAATCGTCTTTCTCGCCGTCGGTTCTGTCCAAAAATCTGGCGATCGGCAGTTGAATAATGGATTTAGTCACCCAATAAGCGGCCACGGCAAACCCCACCACTTCGGCGTTGCCTCCTTTTATTTTATCCGTCAGAAAAATGGCAAAAACCGGGCCGAACGAACCAAGAGCGGAGTTGAACGCAAAATCGGATAAAATCATTATTTTGACGATTTTACTGATCATACTTTTAAAATAGCAAAATTTATCTTAAAACGCCAAAAAATTAAGATGCGGGGTATTCGGAAAAAAATAAGACTACCCTAAAAAGGATAGTCTTGTGCTGACTGAAATATAAATTTTATAAGAACTTTGGCGGCAGACAAGTGAACAAAAGAGGTTGAGCTGTTTTATTTGATGCTTTTTTGGAAGCCAAGTGCTTCCTCTTTTGCGCAATCATCTACTTTTAAAACCTAATCTGATTTAATGATAGAAATATTTTAAAAATGATGCAAATAGGGGCTGTGGATAACTATCCGTGGCAAACTCTTCAAAATAAACTGTTTTGCGGCTCTTCTATTTTTTCACCGTCTTCAAAAATTTTTATTTTGCCGAACTCGCCGTCATAGCCGGGACCAATGCTGATCCGGCCGGCTCTGACGCGCATTATGCCTTCGGCGACTCTGGTTCCGGCGGCCTTTGCGATTTCTTCGCGCGGCGCTTCCAGCAAAACCTTAAACTCGGCGCCGATTGAATTTAAAAGGTCTTCATAAATTTTTTTAACCCCTTTAGTTTCGCCGGAAACGCCCAAAGCCTCCCGTATTATTTCTGAAAGCGGAACTAATTTTTTAAAAAGGGCGCGGTTTCCGGCCGAGTAGCTCTCTGGCCGGTCTTTGGCCGCCAACTCTTCAACTCTTGCCATAACGCCGACTGTTATCGGCTTGCCGCAGGTTTTGCATTTGCCGCCGGCTTTTTTGCTTTCTCCGGGCGACTGGGAATGCCCGGCGTCGCAGTGGCCGTCATAATGATATTTTCCCTCCTCCGGAAAAAACTCAATGGTAAACAAAAGCTTTTGCGGATCGCGGCTTTCAATCGCGTCGAAAATATTGGCATAGGATAGTTCCGAAACCTCAACCACTGTGGCTTCGCGGCCGAGTTTGGGGAGGGAATGGGCGTCAGACCCCGAAACAATCGCTTTTTCATCCAAAAAAGGAATGCGCCAATTCATCGGCGGATCAGAACTAAGTCCGGTTTCAATCGCAAACACTTCGGGAGTCAGCTCTTCAAAACATTCTTCAAGCGAGTCAAAACCGGATTTTGATCCGAAAATGCCGAACCACGGAGTCCAGGCATGAGCCGGAATCAGATGGGCTTCGGGCGAAGCTTCCAGAAGAATTTGCAGAAGCTTTTTGGAATCCAGTCCCAGCATCGGCCGGCCGTCGGCTTTTAAATTGCCGATCCAATTGAGCTTATTGTTTATTTTCTCGGCAATCTCAAAAGAAGGGGCGTAAATCAAATGATGAACCCGCCGGATTTTGCCGCCTTTGGAATAAATGCAGGAAATTTCTCCTGACAATAAAAATCTGGTCCGGCCGGCTTCGGGCGAAGCCGGCTCTTTTAATTTGAAAAGCCCGGGCTCGGCCGGCAGAAGCGCTGCTTTGAGTTCTCCGAACCAGCCGGGATGAGTAAAGTCGCCGCTGGCGACGACATCAATCCCTTTTTTGGCCGACCAGAGGGCAATATTTGCGGGAATCATGTCTTTTGACACCGCCCGGGCGTATTTTGAGTGAATTTCAAGATCAAAAACTGCGCGCATGCTATTTTGCGAGCCACTCCATTGTGATCAAAACCGGATCACCGCCCTTGGCTTTGTGGATTTTGGGCTTTGAAAAACGGTTTTTGAAGGAATGTAAAATTTTTTTGGAAATTTTTTGAGCCAGCTGGTTTTCGGAAACATAAATTTTTATTTCATCTTTTGCAGTTTTCATATCCAAAATGCGATGCATCGGATCGCGCCGGTATGCCTCGCGCGAGACGCCTTCAGCGGTGCTGACAATCTGGCTCTTATATTTTTCGGGCGGGTTTGAAATCCGAATTTCACCCTCCCACTGGCGGTTTTTTTTCATTTGGTGGAACGGACAGAGTTTGAAACGGAGCGGTTTGGTTTCTTTCAAATAATGATAATTCCCGAGATTATGATGCCAGGATTTAAAATAGTAAACCTCGTCGCCTTCCGGACAAAAGATAACGTCAATTTTGCCCGGGCCGAACTCTTGGGCTTCATGGCGCGAAATAATCGGCCCCATTTTGTACTTGGTTGAAAGGCTTCTTCGTTTTGACTTAAATTGCTTTTTCATAATAAAAAAATATTTTACAACAAATTCAACAAATAAGCGATCTCCAGAAAAACTCCGGCCAAAAGGCAGAGAATTAAAACCCAGCGCAGCCATTTTTTGGGGCCCAAAAGAAAATGGCGATGCTGCGGGTAAACGCGGTGAAACCGCCGAGCCATTTCAATTACAAAAATTCCAAAGACCCCCAAGCCGACGGCGCCGGTAACTTCCAGCACTTTAACCAGATTGGTAACGCCTGAAACGAATAAAACCGGCGCGGCTAAAACCGCAAGCCACCACGAAAAAAAGCGGGAGCGCCCGTAATCAAAAATATAAATATTCTGCAAATCGGCGGCTAAAGCGATGTATGAGGTAAAAACAGCAAAGAAGCCGACCAGCGAGCCGGTCAAAACCGCGATCCGGCCGGTTCGGCCGCCGAGGCCGGTTAAAGCGTCTTGGGTCGTGGCCGCGCCCGACGCTCCCAAAACGGCGACGATAAAAATCAGATAAAAAATGGAGCAAATCAAAAGGCTCCAGACAATGACTTTTTTAAAATCAACGAGGGTTGCGCCTTTCATTATGTCTCTGGCTTCGGGGATGGCGGCAAAACCGCCCAAAGCAAACAGCCAAACTCCGTAGGGCAAAAGCCACGATTTTGCGGACCCGGTTAAAAAATTTCCAAGTTCAAAGGACGGCGCCGATAAAAAAAACAAATAAATAATAAAGATAAAAATCGGAATAGTCAGATAAAAATTAAGCGTGCCGATGCTTTTAAAATGAAAAAGGCTGAAAGCGGCCGCGGCCGCGAAAAATAAAAGAGAGGAATTTAAAACAGAAATATGCGGCAAGAAAACTTTCAAAAAAATTCCTCCCAAAATGCCGTAAGCCAGCAGCGCGCCGTAGTATCCGAAAATAGTGGTCAAAAATGCCAGAAATTCGGCGCGCCGGCCTAAAAACTTTCGGACATAGCCGGTAAAACGCATCTGGCCGTCGGTTAAAAAAGCGATTTCGCCGTAGGTCAAATGAAAAAAAAACATTAAAAATAAAGCAATGCCGAAATGCAAAAAACCCCAGAAAATTCCGGCTTGGGCAAAAGCAAACGGCAAGCCGAAAATGCCGGCGCCAAAAATCATTCCGACCAGAGTTCCCAAACCGTCGCGATAAATCTTGAATTTAGCCGCCATGGGTTATATCTCAATCACTTTTTCTTTTCGAATGAGTTCAATTAATTTTTCAACCAATTCTTTGGGATTGGAATTATAGATAATTTTTCCCGCGCCGCGCCGGGATTTTTGAACGATTTCTTCAATCAAATCGGCTGTTCCGCCGGTTTCAATCAAAACTCCGATCGGCTTTTGGTCTTCAAAGGCGATCGTAAATTCATTGAGAGTCCCAATTCGGCCGCAACCGACAACCACGGCGTCGGCCGCCCGGGTCATAAATAAATTTCTTCCCGAATAATCAAAACCGGTGTAAACAATCATATCCATATAATCCACCGGCAGGTCGTATTTCTCAATATGCTCTTTTTCAGTGGCGGCCGGAGAAAGGCCGATGGTAAAACCGCCTTCTTCTTTGGCGCCGATGGCCGCCCAATAAGGAAAACCAGTTGTCGCTCCGTTGACTAAAACGGCTTTGTGCCGAGCTATTTCGCGGCCAAGTTCTTTGGCTTTTTCCAGCGCCCCGGGCGCGCAGTGTCCGGTTTCGGCCGCTCCCGAAACCGCAATTTTAAATTTAAGATGGGAATGAGGAGATGGTTTCATGTTTCAAATTATAATTCATATTCATCGCCATATCTAGGCGCTATGGCGTCAATGCCGAGATAGTCGCGGATACGCTGGACCAAAAACAGCGCCGCGGCCGGCTCGCCCTGAACCACAAAAACTTTTCTCAAAGTATCGGCCGAATTTCTGACAAAATTCAGAAGCATTTCGCGGTCGGGATGAGCCGAATAGCCGGAAACGGTCTCCACCCGGCATCTGACCGGAATTTTTTCGCCGAATATTTCAATTTCTTTAGCGCCTTCCTGCAGCCGACGGCCGCGCGATCCGGCCGACTGGTAGCCAATCATTAAAATGGCCGAATTCGGGTCCGGCAAATAGCGCCGTTCGTGGTGCAAAATCCGTCCGCCGGTTGACATGCCCGAGCCGGCAATGACGATTTTCGGACTGGGGGCGTCATTGATGATCTTTGATTCTTCGGTGGTTAGAGTAAAACGAAGCATCGGAAATTTAAAAACTTCGTCTCCGGAAGAGATGATATAGCGCGCCTCCTTGTTGTAATAATTCTCGTATTTTTTGTAAATGGCGGTGGCGCGGATTGACAAAGGCGAATCAAGAAAAACCGGAATTTGGGGAACGCGGCCTTTTTCAATCAAATCATTCAATTCAAAAAGAAGTTCCTGGGTTCTTTCCAAAGAAAAAGCGGGAATCATCAGAACTCCGCCGGCTTTAACGGTATTTTCAATCACCCGCTCAATTTTTAATTTCCGTTCCTGCCGGTCTTCGTGCAAACGATTGCCGTAGACCGATTCCAGCAGCAAAAAATCGGCGTCGCTGACTTTTTCGGTCGGGCGCAGAAGCGGAGTCGGCGGGTTGCCGAGATCTCCGGATGCCACCAATTTTCTCCCTTCAACCTTGATCTCTATCATAGCCGAACCCAAAATATGGCCGGCGTCCAAAAACCGGATTTTAAAACCGCCGACTTCAAATTCCTGATGATAGGGAATACCCTGCCATTTT
>ERZ1292623.3090-Hain-H51-01um-R1-3090-length-14422-cov-6_pt1 | contig 14422 bp, 29 predicted proteins | sample MGYA00564398_ERZ1292623 | MGnify/ENA primary metagenome ERZ1292623 (study PRJEB36523, sample SAMEA6512633) | groundwater metagenome | collected 2019-01-07 | study: AquaDiva: Metagenomics assemblies of 32 groundwater samples
CCATGCAACACGACGATATCTACAATCTGCCAGTATCCGATCTCGCCGCTAAGGATTGCGTTTTGTTTTTGTGGGTCGTCCAAACACAATTACCACAAGCGGTTATGCTGCTTGAGCGGTGGGGCTTTGAATTCAAGACATGTGCGTTTGCGTGGTTCAAGGGCGAAGGATTGCCGCTATTCCAGGATGATATCAGAGTGCCAATCGGTTGCGGTTATTGGACGCGGGCTCAATTCGAGCAATGCTGGCTCGCGACCAGGGGGAAACCGAAGCGCCTCAACGCCGATGTCCGCCAGGCCATCCTTGAGCCCCGAAGGGAGCATAGCCGCAAGCCGTCCTGTGTGTATGAGCGGATCGAGCGGCTGGTAGCTGGGCCGTATCTTGAACTTTTCGCACGAACGACGAGGCCAGGATGGACAAGCTGGGGAAACGAAGTGGGGAAATTCAAAACATGAGCGGCCTCACACTCAAGAGCGAGGGCAGAGACCGGAGGCTACGGGAGTTGTGGCTTACGAATCGTTCCAACGAGCACATAGCAAAAGAGTTGGACGTGAGTCCGACCACTATTAACGAGTGGCGTAGACGACTAGAACTCCCAGCGCGACGGGGCCGACGAACCATGCCAAATGGCAAGGTCATAACCGCAATGACCGAGAAGGAAATTGCGCACATCAAGGAGTTGCGGGCGGCCGGACACACCTACCTTGAGATCATGGCCCGCACCGGACGAGGAAATTTCGCAATCTACAGGGTGTGCCACGGAATCCATCTCGTGCCTAGACGCATTCTTCCAAGCGAGGCGGGTGAATGGGGGGAGCGCAAGTGCTTACGGTGCAACCGAGAATTCAAAAAACGCTATCAATGGAATTTTGTTTGCGTATCATGTCAGACCTCATCGGAATGGCAGTCTGGTAGCCCAATGGCCGTATGATTTTCCCCTTGACCTCTCCCCTTCCATTAGGATAGTAAGGATTCGTTATGGGCGCCTTGCACGGCGCAAAGGAGTTGCCACCCTGGATCAGTTTGCTGGGGGGCCGCGAAATAAGGTCCGACAGGACACGAATAAGCGGATGCCCCACCGTTGCAGCATTCCAACCCGCCCAGCACCTTCCAGGGTCTCCCTGGAAACATGCAAGTCGCCCTTGATGGCGAACCGGCCCTGCGACGGACGCAAGAGCACCAGCGTAGCGAGACCGGACGTAAATGGGTTACTGGGGGGTGCGGCCTAGCCCAACGCAGTCCGAAAGGCAGAAGCGCGGTCGCCGATGGTTCAACCGCTGTCGTAAGTAGCTGCTGACCTTGAGAGGGGTTGACTATCTCAGGGGCCTATTGCGGGGGTCGGCTCCGACCAGCATGGGCATAGGGACTAACCTCACTCGACGTGGGGCTAGTCTTCCTATGCCTAATACAAGGGTCTCACCAACCAGCATGATAGTAGAAAGATAGGTCTAGAATGGAGGCAATACCATACAGGACCAATTTCTCGCAAGATTGCCGGAGCCGAAGCCATGACTACTCCGCTCATGCTGCCGCTGACCGATGAGGAATTTGAAACCGTCGCCACGATTGTAAGTGGTCATACGCGGGATGACTCATTCGCGAGGAAATTAGTCGCCGACGATCGCCTGCACCGGGCCGAACTCGTCAAGGCGCAGACGGAAATAGCTCGTTTGAACCGCCCACCGAAGTTCGGCGAAATGCACTACAAGTATGGCTGCTGCTGTTGCGCCTTTGAAGATGAAGGCGAGTGCGAACCAAAAGACCGGGGTGATGAGCCAATCCGCTGGTGCTCTTTTCATGGGGAAATTCGCGACTCACTCGCCACGGCGCGGGCCGAGATCGGCCGTCTCCAAGACGCCTACTTTGTCGATCAAACCATCGCACCGGATGGCGAGTTGAGGCCGACGATTTCAAAGCTCGTCAAGCGAACTGACGAAGCCGAGGCCGAGAACGAGAGGCTGAGGGAGGTGCTTCGGGGGATAGAGGCTCGTTTTTCGGCTCTCGAATTTGTTGGGATCAAGCTGAACAACGACGCGCAATGCACCTTACATGAAGCCCACGCCGCCCTCGCGCCCGAGGGGAAGGAGGGGGGATGAAGATTTCCTTGTACCCGTTGACCGTCGAACAAGCCCTGCGGGCTATCTTTGCGGTCGGCTCAATTGATCCTATGAAGGCAGCCGAGCGGCGAGGCTATGAACGCGGAAGGAAAGACGCCGAATTGCGATTCAAGAGCCTCCTTAGGAAGGTTCGGCGCGCCTCGCCGGCCCCGCCCAATGCCAGCCTAAGGGCGAAAGATGGCTGAAATTGTCCCCCTCAAGCATTCCGCCACGTTCGATGGTTTCTGGGAGCTTTGCCCCAAGAAGGTGGACAAAGCCTTAACCAAGGCTAAGTGGGACGCGATAACGAGGGACGGTCTTGAGACGCGAACGTTGGATCGGGATTCAGGCCAATATGTGCCGCTCAATCTCAAGGCAACACCTGATGAGCTAATTGAGGGGATGGTGCGTTATAGGCGCACACAGATCATAAAGGAATTTGAGCATCATGGCCGCCAATATGTTACGCTAGTGGACGACGGGAAATTCACAGCGCACCCCGCAACGTGGCTCAACCGTGGGCGATGGATGGACGGGGATTGACGGTCAATGCAGAGAGTAAAATACTCCTCCGTGGAAGCAGGGCCGACGCCCGAAACGAAGGCGAAGCTGTGCAAGGACTGGTGGATTCAGCTCGTCTCAGCCGGCACGATCACGCCGGAGCAGCGAGATATCGGCGACGAGATCAGGAGCGCCTACCGGCACATTACGAAGCCCGTGGACTGGAACCTTGGAGACCTTGAGAGACTCGGGAAGGGCACGGGCGGAAATGAAACCGACGAGCCGCCCCACGTGTTACGGTACTACGCTTGGTGTCGGGTGATGAGGCAACGGAGAATCGCCCTTCGACCGGTGCTCGATTTTGTGGTTGAGGGTGCCACTTGCCGCTCCGGCCGTTTCGACCAGGCTTGCAGAGCCTATGTGGTCGCGAATGGCTGGGGATGGCGCTGGTAGGCTTGTTTTGCCGCCCCCGCCGTGGTAGATTCTCGACGGGGTAGTGCGTTCATGGAAACCACTCCTTGGCAGTCCAAACCAGGCGTTGATTGGGACGCAATAGGACAGCGCGTGCGCTCGGGGGAGACCTTTGCCGAGATATCCCGCAGCTTAGCTGAAGATGGCATCAAGATTTCAGCTTGGGCGATCAACAAGCGGGCAAGGAAGGGCGGCTGGCTTACGTCAAGTCTTCCCCAAACAACCGATTGGCTGCCTCTTTGCCATGACACCTCCACGGCAAGGGCGTTGACTGCGCCGCAGGATTTGAGCGAGCAATATATCGCCCGGGCCAAGGTACGCACACCCCAGCGGATGGCGGAAATATTGAGTTATGTCCAATTGGGCGCGAGTCCGTCCGCAGCCGCTCAAGCGGCCGGCACCAACAAAACGACTTTGGCTAATTGGATCGAGGACGACCCAGAATTTGCGAGCCTGCTTTCCCAGGCCGAAGGGAAGATGTTGGTTCGCAACCTTCAACGAATAGACAAGGCGGCCGAGCAGGATTGGCGGGCGGCGGACAAGCTGTTGTCGTCCGTTCCCTCAGCGAGGGAACATTGGACGCCGAATGTCGGTGGGCCTCAAGTCGGGGGCGTGACTGTGGTTATCAACGTCAAGCGGGCTTATGACGTGGAGCCGGCGGTGGCTGTTGAGGGGACGACGGCGACGATCGATCCTTGAGGGGCGCCGCCGTTGTCAAGTTGCTTGGCGGGCCAGACTCTTGGAGCAAGACCAGGCGAGCGACAGGCTCGGGTATCTTTCGAGCTCCGGATTCCCAATACCAGATCGAGCGTAAGCAAACCCCAAGGGCTTCGGCCAGCTTGGCGGCCGACAGCCCCAGGGATTGACGGATGGCTTTGAATTCAAGCGAGGTCATGGGCTCGCTCTGAGCTTCTTATAAAAAGCCCTGCTCCTGCGCCGCTGTTGCTTTCGCTTCGCGAGCCTGGCGATTATTTGTCCTTCGTCGTTCACTTTAATGGCGGCCATGATTTCGTTGTAAGTGCTGTTTCGCACTGAAAGGCGGAAGGTTGACGGGCAAGCTGCCGCCGCATCGGGGTACATGGTGTCTATGTGGTGGACTATGGCCTTACCGATATCCATGGCGATTTCGCGCACCAGGGCCGCTGTCTGGTCTCTGACGATGAGGGCTTTCATGGGAGAATCTGGTTAGTCTCCGCCCCGCGCCGCCGCCGCATTTCGTTGTCAACGGTGAGGATGCGGTTGAACTCAGCGCGAGCGGCAGGACCAGATCGCTTCGCGGCTTCGTGCACTGGGGGGATGCCGTAGCATATTTTGAGCGGTCCTATTCCCTCCGGTGCTCCCGCTATAGGGAACCAGTGGCCGCGCCATTTTGCAATGCGGCCATCGCGAGCCATCTTGTCTAGCTTGCGTTTCGTCGCGGCGTCAAGTTGGCCGATGTTGACCACGACCTTGCAGTGGCAGATATCGTCCAAGGCCTGCTTGTACGTAATCATGGTCTCTCTCCTTATGTGGGTAGCCCCAAGGATTTGCGGGCCGATTTGAATGCGGCGTGGGTCAATGGCCCCTAGATAGCCTCGTTCCGCTGTAGGTCATTGTCTTCCTCCTGTGTTGCAGGCTTAGCTCTCACTCGGGCCGCCCTTGTCCGGCGGCCTTGGGTGTTGCTATATAGCCGGACCAGTCCCATTGACCAACGGTGTCGAGGGTGCCGAACTGGTGGCCACGATGGATCACTCCATAGCTCTTGATCCCGAAGATTCGGCTGGTGGCGGTTTCGACCATGTACTTGCCGGAGTCGCCGACATCGACGTTGATATATTTTCGGCCTCGCTTAAGGCGGACGGCGTGGCGGTGGAGCGCCGGGTCATATCCTCTGGCGACGAGACCGGCTCGCTGTTCGGCCTCAAGCAGCGCGGCGAAGTCCTCAACGGTCCTCATGGTTCATTCTCCCTTGTTAAAAAGCATTTGTCGGCACTTAGGGCTGTCTGCCGACGTTTTCTAGCCATTGGGATTCCAAACTGTTCCGCCTGTCGTGTGGTCAAGGCGTAGGCGAGGCTTGCGGCTGGCGGCAAGTTTGGCTTTCCAATAGTCGCGCCGCTCGGCATGAAACCTGATGCGCGGGCCAGCACCGATGAAGTTGGCGCCCACCAATTTAGTGATCTGCTCTTCATGCCATTGAATCTCTTTTTTAGGGCTCTTGACTTCATTGCGGTTCATGGTTCATTCTCCCTTGTTAAAACGCCCAGTATCCCAGGGCTATGGACACAAGCGAAGAGACATAGGCGAGGATGGCGAGCTCGGGCCGGTTCATGGTTCTTGCTCTTTGGCCTCGGCGATAGTGTCGCGGGCTTTTTGGACGGCGCGACCCCAAGATATCTCCGCTGAGGCGCCGCCGAAGCCAGGGCCACCCTCGATCGGATACTTGCCATGCCGAGTTTGAGGTGACTGCCTCCCAAGGCCCTGGCGTATGCTTCGCGGTCGTTGGGCCGGGGGTTGCAGAATCGGCGTCATCTCGCTCATCAGGCTCGGAAAAAGCATTCGCTCTTTTGCGTGTCCGCATTTTATCCTCCTACTTGGCTACACCCGAAGGCCGGCCCCTCCTAGCCGGCTATCGGCTGGAGTCAGGCGACTTTGACAACCTTCGGCGCGATCCAATAGTTGAAGGTCGCTTGGGCCTCGACGAGGGCTTCTGGCGGGAACAGCTTGGGGAAGGCAAGAGCGACCATGCACCAATCGCAATCCTCTTCGAACCATCCATTGAGGCCCTGTTTATTAAACGAAGCGCGGCGCCAAAGGACTGGTATCTTGTCGAGCAACGGCGAGTCCACCTTAAACCCGCCATGCGATGGAGTTGTAACGCGGTAGACACCGGGCGCAAGAATGGTTATGCTGTCGCTTTCTCCCCACGGCGTTCTCATATGTCGACCTCCTAGGTTGATAGGTATATTGAACCACACCGCGAACTTGGTGCATAGTAGGGTAAACCGTGAACATTGATCACAAATTGTTACAGGAATGCCTTTTCGTTCTTGGTGGGGTGTGCTAGGGTGGGGCATGGTAGACCCCACGGAAGAAGCTGAGTCTGTCCGGCCGTACTGGTATGAGCGCCTTGGGATGAAGGGTGGCGAGGATTACAACGTCGCCCTCCGACTCTTGACTGAGAGGCTTGAGGCGGTCGAATCTCGGCTGGCCAGCTTAGAGAGGGCTCGAGGTTCGCTCGGCATGTTGGACAAGTAGAGCCCAGCTCGCCTGCCATGCGCAGGAGGAGCATTCGAGGCTGTTGTGGTGCGCACCGCGGCGGAAGAAGAAGCAAGGCGGGATGAGGTTGATGCGCCGCAACCCAATCTCTTTGAGCCTACAGTTGTTTCATATGAAACATTCCGCGAACAACGTATTAACGTCAATGACTTAGCCGTTAATATTTGCCGTAATTGATCTTATGCGGCATTTATTACCCAACGATATCAATGTGTTAGATATGCAGGCCGTAGGAAGGCCGCACAGCGCTAAGTCCGCAGCCGACTATGGTGGGGCGCCTACAGGCCCAGGCTCGCGCACCAGCGGCCCTCCGGCTGGCTAGGGTGTGGGCGGCTAGACGGCGAGGGGGCACCCCCCCCCGGCCTTGGTAAATGGGGGGGGCTTCGCTGCGCCGCTCCAAGGCCATATTTCCCCCCTCGCTCTTTTCCCCCTTTCCGTAGTTTCAAAATTCCCCGTTTCGGTTGTTTTGCAACCCTCAGCAACATTATTGCGTTTGCCCTGCGGCACCTTGTCATAAAATTGCCTGGTTTTGGTTGTTCAGGCCATACCGTCCGTCAACGAACGTGATTTGACATTCCTGGTCGTTTGCCCAAGGATGCTGATGTGGATGACGAGGACCGCCCTCTTCTCCGATTGGGTTTGCCAGCGACCCCTGAGGCGGTAGCGATCCAGCGGGCTTCGATGCGCTGCATTGAGGCTCTTTTATCCAACGGCTTTGCGATGAACGAGGTTTTTTCGGTTTTGATGACTTCTGTCTGGCTGTGCGGGAACGCCGCTCTGGATGCCGGGATGATCGACGGGGAGCGCGAGAGGCTGACTGCGGCGATACGTTCGCTGGCTGACTTGTTGGATTCGGCGGCGGCCAAGAAAGAGGGCAAGCTGTCATGAGCGAAAATATCGCGGCGTTGGCGCGGCCTGATCTTGCGAAGTATCTGGTTGCGTACCAGGACATGCGGCGGACGGTCTCTCAGCCATGGGGCTCTACTCCTGGTTGGGAGTCTTTGGACGGACGGGCGCTGGCTGACTGGAGGAAGCTGGCTGAGGAGGGTTCGGTCGATCTCGTCCAGCAGCGTGTCGAGGTCGAGCCGGGGAATATGGACGGGTGGCGGAATATTTTTCTGCTTTTTGCCATCCCACGGCACGGCCACCAGAATTAGTCGTTTGGCTAACTTGGGCTCATTCCACGATCGGGGAGTAGCGCAGCGGCAGCGCGCACGGTTTGGGGCCGTGGGGTCGCTGGTTCGAGCCCAGCCTTCCCGACCATTTTCAAATCTGCTATAAGAGTCATTCACAGCGTTGCTTGCTGTTTTGTGACACAGGCCGCCTTCGGGCGGCCTTTTTTATAAGACACGTGCGGCAAAGCGGCTTGCGGCCTCTTGGAATGTGCTGTAGGCTTAGTTTTGGAGAGGCGGCGGCGTGGAAGGTACACGCCTACTCTCGGTCTTTAGAGTATGTGGTGAACGCCTGGTGTATAGACCTCAGCCAGGATCGGACGCCAACCCGGTATCAAGCCCGGCCCGCCTCTCTTTCCTTTTGAGGCTATTGGATAGCCCATGACTGATCAAGAGTGGCTTCCCCCCAATCTCGATCCTGGTAACGAGTCTGCCATTCGTGCCATCGGGGCCGTCTTGGGCGAGGAGCTTATCAAGAGTGCCCCCAACAACATCGTGGTTTTCTCCGTCCTTCTATCTCTAATCTGGTCTTTCTGGGTTCATGCGACTGAGGTTGTTTGGGATGCCGCACAGATCAAGACGGGATCGGAAAGGGCGGTCGGCGGTCTGGAGCGGCTGGCCGACATGATCAGGGCCGATGCTCTGAAGCGGACAGGCGGGTTGTCATGATCTGCCCGAAATGCCACGGTACTGGTTGGCGAGTTGTTCCCTACACAGATGGGACGTGGAGCCGTGAGGTTGAGCCTTGCGACTACCCCGGCTGCCACGGCGGCTCGGTGAATTGCTGTGATGGGTTGAGGGAGACACCGGATGGGGAGCGGGTGGAAGAAGGACGAACATCGGCTGCGTCTGACACTGAATGGTGGGACTTGGATTGGGACGAGCGATGATTTCCCGTCAATTCTGGTGTCTGGATGGGACTTTGAGGACGTCAGGGCCAGAACCATTGCTGAGATTCATGAGGTGAGCTTCGAGAACTACATCACGCCCGAGTACCGGATTCTCCAGGCCCGGATGCACGATGAGCACATAGATTATGGAATGTCGGCGAGGGCTTACATTTCTTTCGTCCTTGAGCTCATCGAACTCCATGATTTCAAGTCGGTTCTGGATTACGGTTGCGGGAAGGGGATGCTGAGGGACTTGATTTTTGCGAAGGCCGGGCTGGAGATGGCCGATAGGATCAGGGAATACGACCCGGCGATCCACGATCACGATGCTCCGCCCGAGGCAGCCGAGCTTCTGGTCGCCATCGACGTTCTGGAACATATCGAGCCGGAGAAGCTGGATTTCGTTCTTGCCCATATGCGACACATGGGATGGAGAATGTTTTTCGCGTCGGTGGCGACTGTCCCTGCCACTAAGACGCTCGCTGACGGCCGGAACGCCCACCTTATCGTCGAATCTCAGCAGTGGTGGTTCGAGCGGCTTCTTTCGTGGTGGGATATGCGTGCGTGTTCTGGAACGAACAAGGGATTCACGTTCGTGGGAGTGCCGAAGTGACACCTGACGAAACAACCAAAGCTGCACTTATTACGTTTCTTTCCGTGTCGAAAGAGGCGTGGAAGAAGGAAGCGGAATCTTATGTAGGAGGCCGGAGGACCATTATGGAAATGGCTCGGTATATAGCACGGGCAACGGATTACCAGCCGCCTGCGGACTGGGAAAATGAAATGGTTATGGGAATTCCTGGAGGAGAAATTTGCCGGGATGTGGTTAGCACCGCCGCTATCTGTTTTCCCGTTCAGCCTCGGTGGATGTGCTTTTGGAGAGAAGCCGAGCTTGCCTATGAGTTGTGCGATCGAGTAATACCGCATGGCCCGCGAGATCATTCTTGATTACGAGCCCCAGCCTCGACAGGAGCTTCTTCATCTAACCAAGGCTCGGCAAATCCTGTACGGCGGCGCGGCCGGAGGGGGCAAGAGCAAAGCCCTCCGCTGGGACGCCATAACCTTCTGCCTCCAGAACCCCGGCTGCCAAGCATATCTCTTCCGCCGAACCCTGAACGAGCTTCAAAAGAACCACATCGTCAAGCTCAAGCAGGAGTTCCCGGATCACTTGGGGCTGGGGAGGTACTCCGAAACCCATCGCGCCGAGCAGTTCTCCAATGGCTCCGTCCTCTACTTCTGCTTTTGCGAGAAGGAGAAGGACGTAGAAATCTATCAGGGGGCCGAGATGCATTGGGCCGGGATCGACGAGGCCGGCCAAATGACTCCCTACATGATCGGCTACATCAAGACCCGCAATCGCCTGGGCGATTGGAAGCCGCAAAAGGACGCCGGGATACTCCCGAGATTCGTCCTGACGAGCAACCCCGGGGGGCCGTCGCACTCATATCTCAAGTCCATCTTCATCGAGAAGTCGCCGCCCGAGAAGCTGTTCTACGACGAGACGATGAAACACCCCAACAAGCCGGAGGATAAAGGATGGTTGAGCATCTTCATCCCCGCCAGGATGTCGGACAACAAGTTTATCGATGAGGACTACGCCGCGTCTTTCGGCGCCTTGCCGCCCGAGCTGGCGAAGGCGCTGAGGGAGGGTGATTGGGATGCCGTGGTGGGGCAGGCCCTTCATACCCTATCCCGGACCAGGCATTGCCTGAGACCGTTCGTTCCGCCGAAGCATTGGACGCGGTTCATGTCGATCGACTGGGGCTCGACTGCCCCATTCTCGGTCGGCTGGTACGCCGTTTCCGATGGAGCTAGGCTCGAGGGCCGGGAGGGATTCCCGGAAAGATGGTTGCCAGCCGGCGCGGTGATAAGGTATAACGAGTGGTATGGATGGAACGGGCAGCCCAATCAGGGTGCCCGCCTTCCCGCCCAGACAGTGGCGAGGGGGATCGTGAGCCGTGAAGAAGAGCGCGCCGACCGGATGGACTATCGGATCGGAGATACCGAGATGTGGGCGCAGCGCGGCGGTCCATCAACGGCGGAATATTTCATCCAGACCGATCCCCGGCTCGTTCTCAGGCAGGCCCAAAAGGACCGCGCCCGCAACTATGCGGAGTTTCTTTCTCGCCTTGCCGGCAACCCACGGCACATGGAGGACGGAAGGATCGAGGAAGACCCGATGTTCTTCGTCACCGGCAACTGCCTTCACTTTTGGCGTACCGTTCCTTCTCTTACTCTCGACGACACCGACCCCGAGAAAGGACCGGACAAGTCCCTCGAAGCCCATGTCTACGACGAAGTGGCCTACGGCCTTCGTTCCCGCCCCTTCGTGATGACCAAGGATGACAGGTGGATACAGGAACATGGAGAAGCCGAGGAAGAAGCGATCGGGAAAGTCGATGATCCATATGCGACGGCGTAAACCGTGGGCGGTGGTTGTCGATGTTGGGAATGACAAGCTGATCCTCTCTAGTTTCAATGAAAGATACCAAGCCGAGGGCGAGGCGTGGCGCGTGAGAAAGTATCAATGCCGTCCCGCTAGAGTCGTTGAGATAAGGGCATGAATGATGAAGATTAACCAGGCCCATCTGAGGGCGGTGCGTCGGATAGACGGTCTTCTTGATGAGTTGTGTTCCGCCCTTGTTGCGGCGCGGAAATTAGGTCTTAGTGTCGAGCTGCACGAAAACGCGGCTTGGACCGACGGAGACAGAGGCATATGTGTGCCCACTGTGGGAGCCAAGATTACATCCACGCTTTTGCAGACGCGGCGGGTTAGCGGGTGGACCCTGAAAAAAGAGAAGAATGAAGATAACGATGATGGCGAAATGGGCGGGGCATGAACAATGATGCGCCGAAATGCTACGCGACTGGCCACCCGATCTCGAACGCGGTCATGCTCGCGTTCTCGCAAGGATGCGGCGGCCAAGTGGTCCCCCCTTATCGGCTTCTTGACGGCCCTGCTGTCCTTTATGGCTTCCTCCGGGGCACCGACCTCATCTACAGGCACTGCAAGTGGATCGGTCGGGAATTCTACTACATCGACCACGGCTACATCGGTCATAAGCACTTTGATGGATTTTATCGCGTTACTCGTTCCGGGCTGCAAGCACGCCTTGTCGAGGCCAAATCTCGGACGTTTGCAGACGACCGATGGCGGGCTCTTGGAGTGGCACTTCGTCCCTGGAGAAAAGCCGGAAGCCATGTCATGGTCTGCCCGCCCTCGAAAGCCTTTTCGCAATTCCAGGGGATCGACTCATCTGATTGGGTGCAGGTTGTCGTCGCGGAAGTCCAAAGGCACACCGAAAGGCCAATCACCATCCGACCGAAGCCCGCAGGAAGGGATGATGTGAAATTGCTTTCTCAACTGGAAGATTGCTGGTGCCTCGTGACGGATTCCTCGAACGCGGCGGTAGAAGCAATTATCGGCGGCGTCCCCGCCGTGGTTCTGGGCGAAAGCGCGGCCAAGTCGGTAGGGTGGACATTCGCGGATATCGAGGCCCCCCGATGGGCTGATCGGGAACCATGGGCTCACGCTTTGGCTTATCATCAGTTCACGCTTGAGGAAATGCAGAACGGGATCGCGTGGGAACACTGCCAGAGACAGATAATATGAGTTTCCCAATCTTCGTCGGCCACGATTCCCGAGAGGAAGACGCCTTCCGGGTCTGCCAGTTCTCGCTCTATGACAAGGCTGCGGTGCCGATCCAGGTCCACGCTCTCAAGCATCGTGAGTTGCGGCAGCTCGGGTTGTTCTCGCGAGAATGGCGCGTTACCTCGGAGGGCCAGTATGTCGATGAGCGCGATGGGTTGCCGTTCTCGACCGAGTTCTCGCATCTTCGGTTCCTCGTCCCGGCGCTTGTAGACTTGGTGCGGATGCGGGCACCGTGGGCGCTGTTCTGCGACTGCGACTTCCTGTGGCGCGCCGACGTAGGTGGACTCTTCGCTCTTGCCAAGCCCAAGTACGCTGTGATGGTGGTAAAGCATGAGCACGCCCCTCTGGATGGTGATAAGATGGATGGAGTGGTTCAGACCCGATACCACCGCAAGAACTGGTCGAGCCTCATCCTGTGGAATCTCACCCATCCGCTGAACAGCGACCTGACGGCCGACAAAGTCAACAACTGGCCCGGCGGCGCTCTTCACGCTCTTGAGTGGCTCCCCGACGAGGCGGTCGGCGCGCTGCCCGTCGAGTGGAATTGGTTGGTTGGCCATTCGCCCCCGGACATCGACCCCAAGGCCGTTCATTTCACTGAGGGCGGACCTTGGTTCGAGAAGTACCGCGACGTTCCTTTCGCCGAGGAATGGCGCCGTGCCCTAGCGGCCAGCCTTCATCCTAGACCGAGCATCTTGGAGAAGATGGGGCGATGAAATGCGTGGGCGGGATGTGGTTGCCCGATGGAGACAGGCACTTCGCAACGGTGTTCGCTCCGAACGGGCGCTACCACCAGGAGCATCTCATAGAGGATGCCTTGGAATTCGTGCGCTCCAGGGAACTTGCCTTCGATATCGGCGCCCACGTCGGCTATCTCACCAGGAAGATGTTGGAATATTTCGATAGGGTCGTGGCATGGGAGCCCGCTGAAAGCAACTACGAGTGCCTTGTGAAGAATGTGGATATGGGCCGCGTCGAGACTAGGCAATGGGCGGTCAGCGACTATTTCGGCTGTGCCGATCTGCGGAATCCAGCCCCCGAGAACTCAGGAGCGTGGGAGATGGTTAAGGGCGCCGGGCCAATAGTCGTTGGCACCTTGATGGAAGGGACGTGGCCTGGGCTGGTGAAAATAGACGTGCAGGGAATGGAGGCGGCGGTTTTGCGCGGTGGGGAGCGCTTGTTCAAAACAGCGAAACCAGTTATAGTGATTGAGGCCAACGACGAGAATGGAGTATCCGCGCTTCTGGAGGGTTGGGGGGCCAGAAGAATGATGACGGCCCGGCGCGATCAGATTTGGGCTTGGCCGGTGACGAGTGATCCTCTGATGCTGGAGAAATGAAATGGAACCCCTGTTTTGGCTTGCTGGCATCATCCTTGAGATTGTGCGAGCGCTGGTAGGATGAGGTATCGCTTGGGCTTGCTGTGGGCGCGGTTGACGGGCGACGATAAAACCGTGCTCGCGGCGATCCTAATTGCGGGGTTCTTGTTGAGTATCCTTGAATCCATCATTTTCAAGTTGGTGATCGGATGACCTTCAATCCTTGCATGGGCCGGGCCGTCCTGGAAACCCGCAAGTTGATGGGCGGGTTCTCCAAGGAGCAACCCAACTTCTCTGTTTGCGAGCTTGGCAGCCAGACGCTCAGTTTCGCGTTAGACGGCAAGCCTGATATCAAAAACGTGCCGGATTTCTACGGGATGCTCGGGTTCACCAGATACGAAAGCATCGACCTCGACAACAAGGCCACGCTCCAGACCGATCTGAACAAGCCTCAAATCCCGGAGGAATGGGCTGGCGCCTTCGATCTGGTGACGAATAACGGGACCGGAGAGCATATCTTCAATCAAGCGGCCATATTCGAGGTCATGCACGTTCTATGCAAGGCCGGCGGCATGATGATCCATGTCGTTCCGTGGATAAACTGGCTCAACCACGGCTTCTACAATCTTCACCCGAGGATTTTCGGCGATGTGGCCGATGCGAACGGATACAAGATCGAGTTCATGTGGTCGAACGACCGCGACGATCAATCCCGGGACAATGAAATCTCTCTTGAGGAAACCAAGGTGCCGCCGCCGCAAGCCAAGAATATCGTGCTTGCGGTGTGCATGAGGAAGCAATCAGACGGCGAGTTTGCGATACCCATCCAGGGGAAATATAGGTATCTTGCGAGGGGGACCGCCGTCAGCCAGTCGGCCGGACGAGTCGCGGATGCTGTTGTAGACGGTTTGCGCGGGGTGGAGCAGGCAGTAGCTCACCGGTCTCATGATCCGGAGGTCGCCGGTGCAAGTCCGGCCCCCGCTACTCCCTCGATCATCAAGCGCCGACCGAAGTCGGTTCTTGAGGGTGTGACTCCACACATGATTGAAGTCATGCCGTTTCCGCAC
>ERZ1292623.419-Hain-H51-01um-R1-419-length-46239-cov-9_pt2 | contig 14417 bp, 10 predicted proteins | sample MGYA00564398_ERZ1292623 | MGnify/ENA primary metagenome ERZ1292623 (study PRJEB36523, sample SAMEA6512633) | groundwater metagenome | collected 2019-01-07 | study: AquaDiva: Metagenomics assemblies of 32 groundwater samples
CTCACCGAACGGCGGCATCCAACTCATGAGGCGGACACTGGTCGGCTGCGGACGCGCGTTGTTGTTCTGCGCGTTGGCCGGTGCGAATACGGACTGCACGTACGTGAGGCCCGGGCCCACCGGGTTCCATTCAATGTTGCGCTTGCCCGTGTCGCTGGCCGTCTGCTGTGGCCCACCGAAGCCGGCTGGTGGGTCATCAGCGCCGCCGCCACCACGTTCCTCGCGCAGCCGCGTGGTCTGGAGCGGGGCGATCATCTTGCCACTCGCGTCCCACAGCTCGCGCACGGACCCGAACGCAGAGACCGGCACCAGGTACGAGAACGGTTCCGTCAACTGCGTGACGGTGAAGTACTGACCGTCAAGTGAAGCCGACACGTCGCGGATCATTTTGGGCGTGCCGATCCTTTTCACGGCACGGGACTTCACGTCGATCAGTGCCAACTGGCCCATCGAGTAATGCTTGAGCAGTGCCTTGTCGTGAAGATCGAGCAACAAGCTGGCGTGCACCGGCTGCGGAACGGCACGGGAATCGGTGAGGCGAACCGTCGGGCCGTCCTCGATGCCGTTGAGGCCGTGCGTCGGCGCGGCACCTCGACCTTCGGGCAGCAGTACGACGATCAGGTTCTTGCCGTCGGCGGTGAACTCGAGATCCGTATACATCGTGGGCATCAACGGCGTGCGGCTCACCTGCGTGGACTTGCCCGAGGCCACGTCCGCGACAAACGCGTGTGATGCGTCGACGAAATTTGCGATGTAGCCGATCTGGGTGCCGCTGGGGGACCACGTCTGCGCCGTGATCGTTGCGCCCTTGGGCGTCTCGATCGTCTTGGTCGCACCGGTGCGCGGGTTCACCAACACGAGGCCGATCTGGTTGCTGGTCGTGAAGGCACGCGACCGGTTGGCCTTGGTGTCCACCTGGAGCCCGCCGAGGATAACGTGCTCCTTGCCGCGCAGCTGGATGTCGCCGCGCGGGGTGCTCACGGCGCGCATGAACCAGGAGCGGTCCGGGCTGGCCATGGTGAAGGAGATGTCGGTGCGCCTGGCCAGCAGTATTGCCTCCAAATCCGCCGGCGGCCGCACATAGCGCTCGGCGCGAAGGATTTCCTGCGGGTCCCATTTGGCGGGACTCGCGGGCGCGTTCTCCTGCGCGGTGGCCGGAATCGAGATGACTGCGAGCGCGAAGGCGGCAACGATGGCAAGGAAGCGGCGGACGTTCATTGCGGGGCTCCGGTGAATTGGGCGGGGGCAGCAAGGTCGCCCACTACTATAGAATGGGCTTCAGAACGATGTACGCACCAGCCTGTCCGGGCGCTGGAGGCTGCCTGGTCGCGCAGCCGGATTGACGCCTCCGACGACCGCACTCCAGTATCCGAGGCGAATTCCAACAGCCGGGAACTCATGATGACGAAAAAGAAGGACCTGTGGCTCCGGATCAAGCACTATCACTTCGACGACCTCGTGCCGGCGCACCTGATGGATCACGTGTCGGCCATGTTCAGCGCCACCGATGCTTCCACGAAGGCGTTTGCCAACAAGCTCTCGCGCAAGCTGCATTGGTCGCCGCGGTTCGCCCAGCGCGCCATCGATGAATACAAGAAGTTCGTCTACCTCGGCAATGTGGGCACGATGAGTGTCACGCCGTCGAAGTTCATCGATCAGGTGTGGCACGAGCACCTGCTCTTCACCAAGGCGTATCGCACGTTCTGCCGCGAGGTTCTGGGCCAGGACTTCGATCACAATCCGGAACTGGTGCCGCAGGCCAAACAGACCGACGTCTTCGAGGCGCAGTACCTGGCGACGCTGGAGGCGTATCACGCCGAGTTCGGCGTGGAGCCGCCCGCCGACATCTGGGACGTGGCGAAGTTCAGGCGTCCAGTGAAAAAGCCGAGCGCCGACCGAAGCTCGACCACACGCAGCGCACCGGATCGCTGGTCCGACGACACGCCGCTGTACATGTATTTCCACGGGGACAGCGGATCCGACTCAGAATCGTCGGAAGCAACTCCGGAGTTTGGCGGCGGGGGCGGCTTCAGTGGCGCCGGGGCCGGCCGCGACGTTGGAGGCGATGACGCTCACTCCGACTCGACAAGCCATGGCCACGGCAGCGACGCCAGCGACACTGGCAGCGGCGACAGCGGGGGCGGGGGCGGCGATGGTGGCGGGTCCGGCTGCTCCTCGAGTTGCGGCGGCGGTGGTGGCAGCGACTAGGCGCCGATCTGAATCGCCGGGAGCGTGGCCGCGAACTGTTCGTCCGCGATTCCGGTCATGCTGAACGTCAGATGGATGTCGAGCCCGTCCTTGATGCGGCGTGACATCGCGTCGTCAAAGATGCGCAAGATCAGGCGCAGGTCGGGCCGGAAGGATCGTGCGTTGAGTCCGATCTCCAGGTTGGTGTAGTCGTTGTTGATCACCGAGTACACCGCTTTGGCGTGCATGACGCCGGCGTCGTCCAGCACGCGCGGCAATCGCGCGTCTCCGACATAGACGTCCGCGCCGCGGCGGCGAAAGTAGTCGATGGCAGGCGCGGTCTCGCCGCGCTCGATAATGAGCACGCGCTCGCCACGCTCGAGCAGCCCTTCCGCAATGAAGTACCCCAGGCGACCCAAGCCGCAGAGGATCACGTGGTTCTCGTGACTGTAACGCTTGCGTCCCAGTGCCAGTTGCACGCGGCGCTTGATGATCGCGTCGATCGTCAGCGAGAAGATCATCCAGATGAACACGGTCGAGGCGAGGATGAGCCCGATGCCAACCAGCTTGCTGGCGGTGCCGGCATTCAGGAGGTTGATGTCCCCATAACCCACGGTCGCTACCGTGACGACGACGAAGTACAGGGAGTCAATCCAGGACAGGTGGTCGGCGAAGTGGAAGTACGTCACCGCCGCCGCGACGATGCCGCCGAAGCCTGCCAAAAGGCGCGTGACGAGACGGTCCGGGCGCGCGGCCGCAACGTCGCCGGGCCGAGTGGCAGGGGCATAGCGAAGCGTGCGTTCCAGCGGTGCATCGAGCGCCTTGATGAATGTCGGCGCAGCGATCTTGGCAGGATTCAGGATGGTGATGCGCGGATTGGCCGCCCGCAGATGGGGCGCGACACTTTCATTGAACAGCGCTGCCGTCACGTACAGGTCGGCGCAGAGTGACACGAGGGCGATGACCATGCCCAGGTTGCGTTCGTCGCGATCGTCCACCAGGTACGCCATGCGCAGTGACGCGAGATCCACGTCGCGCACCGCGTGCGTGATGGCATCGAATGTGAGGTCCGCGGTCCGGGCGACCCCAAAGGCATCGTCGGTCAGACGAATGACCGTGTCGCCGCGATCGCGCACCAGCTTCTCGATGCGATGCGCCAGATGTCCCGAGCCGACGATGAGGACGTCGCGTTGCGTCATGGCATCACGACCGCGCGCTTGCCTACGGAATGGGTGGCAAATCGATCGCCGGATTGCGCGCGAAGAACCCAACCGGCCGAATCTCGAACGAGTGCCACGCCACCGGCATGATGGGCCAATCCTCCGGACGCGGCACGTGGTGGAATCCCATGGTCAGCCACGCCACCACATCGGTGTTGGCGATCGCGCGGTTGGCCGCGGTCCACTTGGGCAGTCCGTCGCCCGCGGTGCTCACGGTGGGGTAGTCACCCGCCGCATAGAGCTCATTCGCGTTGAACGGAGTGACCCACAGCGTGTGGTTGGTGAAGCCCGCGCGCCGCTGCATGTAGTCGTCGGCGGTCAGCAGTGTCAGCGCGCCGTGTCCGTCGATCTGATAGCCGACCGGTGAGCCGTACGCACCGTTCACCGACGGGTTCACGATCCGCCAGATCTCCGGCTCGGTCATGGTGGAGTGCCGCTGTGCCTCGGACTCGGTGCGCGCGTTGACCGACTGCACGGTCCAAATGCTGCGCCGCGGGTTGGTGTCGGGCAAACGCAACGTGCGCAGGCGGTCGACCATCAACGAGTTGGACGGGCCGTCCACGTCCATGTCCAGGCGGAACGAGAAGAAGTGGCTGTGGTTCACGCCCACGAGATTCGGAGCGATGATCCGGCCGTACAGTTCGTCGTTGCCCTTCCCGGAGACGCCCTTGGTCTGATCCATGCCAGTAGCGCCGACGTTGACCTTGAGCGTGCCGTCCTGCTGGAACACCCAGTCGAACAGGTAGTCGTAGTTGCCGGCGGTCATGAACATTCGCAGCACGAGATCGCGCTTTGCGCGTGTCTCCACCACCGTGCCCGCCTCGCGACTGTGGCGCCAGGAAACGTCACCGGCGGAACGCTCGAACAGGCACGCCGTGCGGGGCCGCTCGCGCGGCCGGCCTTTGTCGCTCACGATCACGGAATTGAAGTACACACCGTTGGCAGGGCACTCGATGCCCGGCTCCAGCGCGCTTGCGATGCCACCGAATGCCGACGGATACGTGCCCAGATCGAAGAATCCCTGATAGTTCCACGGATCGATCGGGTCCATGTACGGCACGAACAGTTCCGACAGAGAGCCCTGGTACATCACCGAACGATTCCTCCCGCCATCGGCGTAGCGCACCGTGGAAAGCACGATGCCGCGCCGGGGATCGTTGCGGAACTGGAAGCTCCAGTTCTGCCAGGTGACGCTGTGGCCGTTGAGCACGAATGACGGGCCTAGCGGCTGCGTCATCGTGACGGGGCTCTGCGTGGCGCGCGTCGGTCCAACTGCCTCCGCGTCGTGATCGCCGATTGGTCCGGTGGACGGCTGTGGCCCCGAGTCGACAACGCGCAGGATCTTTCCCTCCGTCAGGTCCGCGACGATGACCAGTCCTTCGAACGACGCGCCATACCCCGAGAACCGGTTGTGGTCGTCGCCGCAAGCGACGTGAATGACGCGACGGTTGCGCTCCTCGGGCAGGTCGTAGTAGCCGTGGTTGGCCGGAGAGCAGCCGACGTGGGTCAGGTCCTTGATTCCGCGGCGCGTGAACGCGGCGAGTACGCGCGGGTCCTTCATGGCCAGCGCATTCGCCGCGTCCGATTCCGCGCGGCTGGTCATGTACTGCCGCCCGGCGATCTCGGTCCACGAAATCATCTTCTTGGCGTTGATGTCCACCAACGCTTCGAAGCCGCGCTTGTCCTGCATGACGTGCACCATGGCCACGCGCGAGTACGCCTGACCCGGCCGCCACGCCAGCACTTCGGTCTTGGGCGGCTCGCGCAGTCCTTCGTACAGGTAGCGCGTTGTGCTGTCGGTCTTGCCCGAGGCGATCAGTGCGTCGTAGACGATCCAGTGCTCGCGGGCTGAGAGCCCGTCGAGCGGATGAGTGGGGGCCTGCGCGGAGACAGCACCGCTGAACAGGAGACCGGCTACGACCAGCGACGAGACGCGCATTGCGTGTTGTGGATGAAGGTGGAACTAAGGCAGAGCCAACGTGATGAGCTGCGCCGGCATCGTCGGCTGTCGGCCGACCCAGAGTGCGATGTACTGCTTGCCGTTCACCATGTACGTCATCGGTGAGCCGCCCACCGAGCCCGCGAGCGGGATGTCCGCAACGCGCGCGCCGGTCTGTTTGTCGAACACGTGCAGTGGCCCAGTGCTGCCGTAGCCCTCGCTCGCGAAGAGCAGGGTCTTCGTCGCCATCACCGCGGGACGGGTGCGGGCGCCGGAGTTCGGGATTGTGAGGCCCGCCAGCGCGGGATGATTCTTGATGCCGTCCGGCGTGTCGCCGCCCGGTATCGTCCACAGCAACTCGCCCTTGTTGAGATCGATGGCCGTGATGCGATTGTACGGCGGCTTGAGCAGCGGCAGTCCATTCACGTTCGGCACGCGCGCGCCCGCGATGTACCGCATGTCAGACCGTAGCGAATCCGACACGAGCCCGAAGTTGAACACGTTGGTGAACGACCCGACGTAGAGCGTCTGCGTCTCGGGGTCGAACGACCCGTGCTCCCAGTTGGCGCCGCCCACGGCGCCCGGCACGGAAATCGTGCCCTGCGTTCCGTCCGGCGCGTTCACGACCGACGGTGGCGTCCACAGCTGCCCCAAGCGGAATGGCTTCACGGCCTCGATCGCCGCGGCGCGCAACTCCGGCGTGAAGTCGATGAGGTCGCTGACCGTGATGCCCTGAACGTCGAACGGCGGCGGCTTCGTCGGATGGGGTTGCGTCGGCGACGTACGCTCGCCGGGGACGTCCGTCTGAGGAACCGGTCTTTCCTCGATGGGCCACACCGGCTTGCCCGTGACGCGGTCGAACACGTACACGAACGACTGCTTGGTGATCTGCGCGACGGCCTCGATCCTGCGGCCGCCCACCGTGATGTCCATCAGGACCGGCGCGGTGGTGTTGTCGCGATCCCACACGTCGTGATGCACGATCTGGAAATGCCACACGCGCTTGCCGGTGCGAATGTCGAGGCACACCAGCGTAGACGAAAAGAGATCGTCGCCCGGTCGGTGTCCGCCGTAGTAGTCGCCCGTGGCGCCTTCCACCGGCAGGTACAACAGCCCGCGCTTCGTGTCCGCGCTCATCGGCGCCCATACGCCCGCATTGCCCGTGTACTCGGCGGACCCCTCCAGCCACGTGTCGTAGCCGAACTCGCCCTTCACCGGAATGGTGTTGAAGCGCCACTTGAGCGCGCCGGTCCTGGCGTCGAACGCCATCACTCGGCCCGGTACGTTCTTTCGGGACGGCGGACGGCTGCCTTCCAGCAAGGCGGGTGGAATCACGACGACGTTCTCGAACACCAGGGGCGGGGAGCTGTTGCCGATCACCGCGCTGTCGAGGTTGATCTCGACGCCCAGGTTGGCCTTGAGGTCCACGATGCCGTGATTGCCAAACGACTCCACCGGCGCGCCCGTGGCCGCGTCGAGCGCGATGAGGTGAAAGCCCGGCGTGACGGTGAAGATCCGCGCCTCGCGTCCGTCGGTCCAATACCCGACGCCGCGGCCCGCACCCTTGCGCGGCGCCGTGCGGAACCGGATGTCGGACTCGGTGGGCTGGTAGCGCCACTTCTCGACGCCGGTCGCGGCGTCCAGCGCCACCACGTTGCGGCGCTGTCCCGTGGTGACGTACAGGACGCCACCCACCATGAGCGGTGTGTTCTCGTTCTTGAACTCCGAGTCGCGGCCGGCGCTGTCAGGTTTCCATGTCCAGGCGGTGGTCAGTGTTGCGACATTGGCACGGTTGATCTGGTCCAGTGGGGAGTACCGCGTGCTGGCCAGGTCGCGATGATAGGAAGGCCACTCGCCAACGCTGCCTTGGGCGCTGGCGAGGACGGGAAGGGCAATCAGCAGCAAGGCGAAGCGTGGCATAGGGCGTGACGTTACAACGAACAGCGATGCCACGCGAGCGCCCGTCGGCCTCAAGCTCCCGGTTATTGGCCCGTGTCGACCGTTGGTGTGTAGACCTTGCGGTCCGCGCCGAGGCACTGGACGGACGGGTTGAAGTTGGCGAACAGCCCGTCCTTGTTGTCGGTCCACGCCCAGACATGCGTGTACCAGATTTTGAGGTTGTCCTCGCGCATCATCTTGCGGCCCATCAGCGTCGGCGGCGTAGAATCGCGCGACCACGCGGCGAATGGCACGATGTACTCCACGCCGTTCAGGTGATACGCGCCGTCCTCCAAGCGTTCATACAGCAGGATCTCCGGCTTCTCGATCTCGAGCTTGGCATCCACGTGGTCGCGATTCACGTGGTGGTATCCCATGGCGCCGTGGTGTTCGTGCACGAGGCACTGGGCGACGGTCTTCGGATACCCTGCAGCGACGGCCGAGTCCAGGGACTGATACGCGCGCGTCGCGGCGCGCAGCCGGATCACGCCGTCCACCACCAGGGCATCGAAGCTGGCGGTGGACGCATTCGCCTGCGGGAGGCGCGCGCAGGCTGCCACCAGTGCTCCTACGGCGATCAAAATCCCGACTGCTTTCCGAGTTCGCATCGGTGAAACAACCTCCGGATTCGTTCGGCGCGTCACGTTGTCGACCGGTCCATTCATATGGTATGGCTCCTGCCGGGCACATGAGTGCAACACTATACGACACAACGAGTTACTGGCATACTCCGAAAGACGCTGTCGGCGCAGAGCGCGCTGGGCGTGACCTACTAGCTGTACGTTGTACGCTGTACTCTGATCGAGATCGAATGTGCGATTGGCGCTCTCCCGCAGTCCGCGGCAGGGCGTTTTCGTTTTCCTCGGGTTGACGCGGGCAACGAAATGCCCAATACTGGTGTCGAATTCACAACTGATCTGAGACCGCGCCGAACGTAGGGGCCACGCGAATGCAGCAATCTCGCGGGGTGCATGGGCGGAGCGGAACGTGGCGGAGCCATGGTCGCTGGAACACCGGGGGTGCCGCCAATTCTTTTTTCAGGGCCTCCGGTGATCACACCTCACATGGAGGCCTCGATGTCCCGGTTCATTCGGCAGGTCCGCGCAGGACTCACGGCTGTCATCGCCACAGCGGTTTCGTCGTCCGCAGCTGCCCAGGCAGGGCAGACAGCGCTCCCTTTCACCGACGCCGCTTGGTCATTTCGCGGCGACTCGATTCGCGCCGAGCCGTTCGAGGGGCGCGCCTCGCTCGGCATCCGGAACGGTTTCGCGTACCGGCGCGACGTCCGTTTCGAAGACGGCACGATTGACGTGGACGTCATGACAACGCGCAAGCGTTCGTTCGTGTACGTGATGTTCCGAATGCAGACCGACAGTGGGTACGAAGACTTCTACATCCGCCCACACAAGTCAGGCGCGCCGGATGCGCTACAGTACGCGCCGGTGTACCAGCAGAACAGTGCGTGGCAACTGTATCACGGCGCGGACGGCACCGCGTCAGCGGAGATCGAGCCCGGTGTTTGGACGCGACTGCGCATCGTCTTGCGCGGAAGGCAGGCCGCGATCTTCCTCGGCGATACGACGAAGCCGGCATTGCTGATCCCGCGCCTGGGGCATGAACCGCGCGCGGGCTACCTCGCCCTCCGGGGGTTCCTGCCAGCTGGCGTTGCAGTCAGTGGGCCGGTGGTGCGATTTGCGAACGTGCGCATTCGTCCCGGCCACATCCCGTTCGCGTTTCCCGCGTCGCCGGAGCGCGCCGCGACCCCAGGTATTGTGCCGGTGTGGATGATCGGCGAGCCGTTCGTGGCCACCGATTCGCTGATCAACGCAATCCCAGCAGGAGCCACGGCACGCATGAATCGCGTGGAGGCATTGTCGAACGGTCTCGTCGAGCTGCATCGCCTGGTGCCGCTCAAACCCGGCATGCGCAACGTCGGCGCCCTTGCCCGTCTCATGGTCGCAGCCGACAGCGCGGGCGTGTACCGAATGGATCTGGGCTTCAGCGACAAACTCACGGCGTTCGTGAACGGCCGCGCCATTTTTCATCGCGACGACGCGTACGACTACGGCAATCGGCGGGACGGATTGGTCGGCTACAGCCAAGCGACGGTATTTCTGCCGTTGCGCGCCGGCAACAACATCCTCGAGTTCGTCGTGACCGACGTTTTCGGCGGATGGGGCTTGATGGGGCGGTTCCCGGACATGCGAGGTCTCCGCGTTGTCGAGCCCTGATCGCGTCCGTGTGCTGTTGTAGACGGCCGTTTGTCGGTTGTTCAGTAGCCCAACGCGCCGTTGAGCCAACGCACCAGCGGCAAGAGCCCGGTGAACTCCTTCTCGAGGAGCGCGGGGAGCTTGGCGCTGCTAACCTGCGCGTCGGGAATCAAACGGCCCGCCGTGAACGACTGAAATCGCAGCCACTCGGCCGCGGGATGATTCTCGTTGAAGCCGCGCGGCATGCGCTTGAGAACGCCGGCCTCGCGATCCAGCCCGCCGAAGCGCTTCAGGCCCGCGAGTACTTTCAGGAACGGCTTGGGCTTCTCGGCGATCGCGTCGCGGATCTTGTTGAGCTGCGGCCGTGGCGGCATCCATAGCCCCGCGCCCACCATGCAGCCGCCGGGTTCCAGGTGAAAATACAACCCCGCGCTGCCTCCCTCGGCTTCCTGCCCGACCTTGGCGTTCGACGCCCGGTGCGCGAACCAGCACGCGGCGTGCGTCTTGTACGGCGACTTGTCCTTCGAAAAGCGGATGTCGCGATGGATGCGGAACATCGACCGTCGGGGGTCGCCGCCGATCTCGGGCGCGAACGTCCGCATCCGGGCATCCATCTCACCGATCAACATCCGCATCGGCTCGCGCAGTTCGTTTTCGTACTCGCCCCGATGTGCCTCGAACCACTGCTTGTTGTTGTGCGCTTTGAGGCTTTTCAGAAACGCGAGCGCCTTCTTGCTGAATTGCATCATCGACCTCGAGTTTTGCTATTTCGACAACTCCACCTTGATCGCGCGCCACTTGCCTTGACTGAATCTCCATGCGCTCAGTCCGCATCTCGTCGCATGCCCCACCAGGATCGCCACCCAGATGTCGATCGGGTCCAGAGTGCTCGTCTGCTGGATCACGAAGCAGATTGAGAGCGGCACGAAGATCTGCGACACAATGGAGATGTAGAGTGGGCTCTTGGTGTCGCCTGTGCCTTGCAGCCCGCCGGTGTACGTAAGCGCCACGGCGATGAACAAGCCGGACACACTCAGCACGCGCAGCAACTGCACGCCGATGTCCACAACGGCTTCGTCGTGCATGCCGAACACCATGAGCAGCTGTCGCGGGATCAAGAAGAAGGCCAATCCCACCGTCGCGGCACTGACCAGCGCGATACGCGCCGCGGTGTGCACGGCCTTGTTCGCGCGATCGGGGTTGCCGGCGCCCAGGTTCTGTCCGGCCACCGCGCCGGCGGCGCCCATAAGGCCCACCGATGTCCATGTGATGAGCGAGAAGAGCTGAGTGTACGACACGGCGAACGCGGCTTGCGCTGCGGCGCTCTGCGCCAGTGAGCCGATGAAGCCGAGCATGAAGACGCCGCCGATGTTCATGGCGATACCCTGAATGCCGGTGGGCAGGCCAAAGCTGAACAGCGACTTGATGATGCTCCAGTCGGGCGCGTAGCCCTGGTGTTTCGGGAACCCGATCACCCAACCGCCGCGAGTCAGACGGTACAGTGCGAAGATCGCCAGCAGCCCGGACGCGAGGCACGTGCCCATCGCCGCGCCCTTGGTGCCGAACGCGGGGATGGGGCCGAGTCCACGGATGAAGATCACGTTGAATGTGATGTTCATTGCGGTGAGCGCCACGCCAAGCATGAGTCCGGTGCTCGCGTCGCCGGCCGACCGCAGGGCGCCGCCCAGCATGAAGAACACCATCATGCCGGCGCTGAACAGGAACATGATGCGCAAGAAGGGCAGGGCCTCCGCCTTCACCTCGGGCGCGGCGTTCACCATGTCCAGCAGGTACGGTGATACGAAGTAGCCGAGCGGTGCCATGATCAGGACCGAGAGCCCGAGCGCGGTGAGGAACGCTTGGTACACCACGCGGTCCACCTTCTCGTGGTCGTTAGCGCCGGTGAAACGCGCCACCAGCACGCTCATGCCGCTGAAGATGCTCGAGATGAAGACGATGACGACGAGGAAGATCTGCCAGGCCACACCGATGCCCGCGTTTCCCTGGAAGCCAACAAAATTGCCGACGAGCACGTGATCGATGATGCCCTGCAGGCCACCGATGATGTTCGTGAGCATCGTGGGCCACGCAATCCGCCAGACTGCCGGCGTGAGCGGGCCCTCCACAATGGACCGGTCGTACTTGCGACTCGGCCGCGTCGGTGCCGGAGCGACCGCAGTAGGACTGTCAGCGGCTGTGGTGGCCGCGGCCGACGCAGTGGAAGGCGGTTGATTCACGCACTGAATCTATGTTTGTCGCAGGAAACCGTTGACAGTTCGAGCGCCCACCAGTAGACTACGCGCACAATCGAAGTGGTTCGTGGTCATTTGCCGCCTATTGCCGCCACGCTAAACAAGGTGCTAAAACGCGATTCGCCCGGCGGCGCATTACTCGCCCGGGCGTTTTCGTTTTACCGGATCGTCGTCTCCGCTCGCGCGGGATGACGCGCGATCCGCATTGCACCGGCGTGTCTGCGACAGCGGCCCAGCCTGGAGTGCAATGCCTGAAGTCGCCGCAACAACATCGCTCGAACGCTGCCTTGTCACCGGACGGCCCGGTGCGCCCGTAGTCGTCGTCCTCGGCGGTATTTCCGCCGGACGGGATGTGCGCGGCTGGTGGCCTGCCGTGGTGGGCGAAGGGCGACCTGTGGACACGCGCGAGTTTCGCGTGTTAGGTGCGGACTTTCTCGACGGAGGCGAACGCGCGGACGGACGTCCCGAGTACGCCGTCACCACCCACGACCAGGCCGGCCTGATCGCCGGCGCGCTGGACGAACTCGGCGTTGAGCGCGCCCACACGTTCATCGGCGCTTCCTACGGCGGCATGGTCGCGCTGGCGTTCGCCGAGCGATACGCGGAGCGGGCGGAGCAACTCATGGTGGTGGGCGCGCCGGCACACGCGCACCCGATGTCCATTGCGTTGCGCTCGATCCAGCGGCGTATCGTCGAGCTGGGCCTCGAAACGGGCCGCGCAGCTGACGCCTTGGCCCTCGCGCGGGGATTGGCGATGACGACGTATCGCTCCGCCGGGGAGTTCGCAGAGCGCTTCGCCGCCGACGGACTACGAAACGTGGACAACTACCTGCGGCATCACGGAGGGAAATTCGCCGAGTTGATGCGCGCCTCGCGGTTCCTGGCGCTTTCTGAATCCGCGGACACCCACCGCGTGGATCCGCGCGATTGTCGTCCACCGGCGCTGTTCGTCGCCGCGCGCGGGGACACGATCGTCCCGCTGGCGCAGCTGACCGAACTCAACGCGCAATGGGGCGGGCCCAGCCGCCTGGTCGAAACGCAGACGCGCACGGGACACGATGCCTTTCTCGCCGAACCAAAAGTGGTTGGCGCACTCATTCACGAAGCACTCATCTCACCGGTCGCAACATGAGTCACGAACTGTCCACAGTCACGCGCGCGGTGCGCGCCGGCATTGCCAAGGATCGCGAGCACGGCGCCGTGGTGCCGCCCATCCATCTCACGTCCACGTTCGCGTTCGCATCGTTCGGCAAGCCGCGCCGGTTTGACTACACGCGCAGCGGAAATCCGACGCGCGCTCAGCTGGCAGACGCGATCGCCGAACTTGAGCACGGCGCGGGGGCCGTGGTCACGAGCACCGGCATGTCCGCAGTAGGGCTGGTACTGCAGCTGGTTCGGCCCGGAGATGTGGTTGTGGCGGCGCACGACTGCTATGGCGGAACGCAACGGTTGCTGAGGGCGCTGGCCGCGAAGGGGCAATTCGAGGTTCGCTTTGTCGATCTCACCGCAGACCCAGGACCCAAGGCCCAAGACTCAAAGCCCAAGTCGGACCTCGAGGGGGCACGGATTGTCTGGATAGAGACACCCAGCAATCCGCTGTTGCGAATTACCGACATCCGCCGCGTATGCGCGGCGGCTCATGAGGCTGGGGCTCTTGCTGTTGTTGACAACACCTTCCTCTCGCCCGCGCTCCAGCAGCCGCTCGCGCTCGGCGCGGATATCGTCGTTCACTCCACCACCAAATATCTCAACGGACACAGCGATGTGGTCGGCGGGGCAGTGGTTGCGCGCGATCTGGCGCTGCACGAGGAACTGGCGTGGTGGGCAAATGCCTCCGGGGTCACGGGCGCGCCGTTCGACAGCTTTCTCACGCTGCGTGGTATCCGCACGCTGTTTCCGCGTATGAGGCAGCACGAGGCCAACGCGGCCGCGGTGGCGGACGCACTCGCCAATCATCCGGCGGTGTCGCGCGTGTACTACCCCGGCCTCGCGTTGCACCCGGGCCACGATATCGCGCGCGAACAGCAATCGGGCTTCGGCGCCATGCTCAGCTTCGAACTCGCCGGTGGCGCTGACGCCGTCGAGCCGTTCACCAGTGCCCTGCGCTGCTTCACCCTAGCCGAATCGCTCGGTGGCGTGGAAAGCTTGGTGGCACACCCCGCGACGATGACGCACGCGTCCATGAGCGCCGAAGTCCGTGCGGCCGCCGGCATCTCCGACGCGCTCGTGCGCCTCTCCGTTGGCATCGAAGATGCCGCCGACCTGATCCGTGACGTAACCACCGCCTTGGATGTTGCCCAAGCCGCAACGCGCCGTCCAAGTTCCGCGGTTCCGAGTCACGAGTCACGAGTCACGGGTCACGATGTCGACAAGCGTTCCAAGCGCGATGTCGTCCTGCTTGGCGTTGGATCGATTGGGCGCGAGCTGCTTGGCCAGTTGTCAGCTTTCGGCAACGGCTTTCGCGTGTGCGGCCTCATCGATCGTTCCGGCTATGTCTTCGATGCCAACGGGATCGTGCCGGAGCGACTGAACGAGTTACGCGCGCTGAAGTTGCGCGGCGGTAAACTGGCCGAGTCTGCGACCGGTGTTGTGGCGGCGGCGGCGCCGGCGCTGGAGCGAATTGGTGGCGCGGCGCTGTGGCGTCCCACGCTCGTGGACGCCACGGCTGCCG
>ERZ1292623.3092-Hain-H51-01um-R1-3092-length-14416-cov-5_pt1 | contig 14416 bp, 18 predicted proteins | sample MGYA00564398_ERZ1292623 | MGnify/ENA primary metagenome ERZ1292623 (study PRJEB36523, sample SAMEA6512633) | groundwater metagenome | collected 2019-01-07 | study: AquaDiva: Metagenomics assemblies of 32 groundwater samples
ACATCCAAACCCATCTGGCCTAATAAAGACTCAAGGGTCTGCCCGCGCTGGGTTACATCCAAACCCATCTGGCCTAATAAAGACTCAAGGGTCTGCCCGCGCTGGGTTATATCCTGACCCCGTTGGGTCAATCCCAATTGTTGTCCCTGTAATGATTGAGCTATAGCATTAGCTAAATTACCGATGTGCTGCTGTCTTAATCCCACTAACGTAGGTGCAATGGAGGCACCTACAGAAGAAGCAGCGACAGGAGAAGTTCCCAGTCCACGCCTGGCAAACTGGGCTGAAGTTTGGCCCATGATGTTTTCTAAAAGCTGGTTCTCGGCTGATGTAGGAGTAAAGCGGTCTGTGAGTGCCGATTTAAAATTCTGGAAGAATGGAGTATTTTCAATTCCTACCGGAAAACCACCGACCTCACCCCCTACCGGAAAACCACCTGGGCTTCTAAATGATTGAGGCCTTTGCCGTGTCAGATTCATCAATTGACGAATGACTGCATTGACTCCGGTGGGATCTAATAAGCCCGCTTCAACTTCCGGGCGTGATTCTTCCGGTCTGCCAAACAGAAAACCTTTAGCCTTATCTTCAACACCTCTAAAAAAGCCTCCAACTTTTCTTATAGTGCCACCCATTTTTACCTCCTAAAAACTATCGTATAGGGCTTCGCTCCATATTTTCCCCACATATCCAAAATATCGGGATCATACCGAGTCATAAATTCAATCGTCAAATGATTGGCCTCGGCCCAGTCAATAAAACTTTTCACCAGCTTATCTTTTAAGCCCTTCCCGCGATATTCTGGATAGACAAAGAGCGTTTCGCAAAAGGCCGTTCGATTAGGCTGGCCATAGGATCTTTCTTGAAAATATCCATGAATGAACCCGACAATCTTTGCTCCATGAACCGCCACCCTGGTAAACACATGATCCACCCTCAAGCGATCCGCCATTGCGAAAGCGAATTTATCCAGCTCCACCTTATCGACCTTTACAAAATCTGGGAATATTTCCTGTGTCATCTGAGTCCACATCAGGGCCATCGGCAAGATATCGTGTATATCTGCGGGCCTGATCCGAAGGTCGAGTTCTGGATCTGGAAGGCGAATTTTTGGCTTCCCATTATCCTGTTCTGTTTTGGGGGTTGAAAATAGCCTATCCTTTAAACTCTTTAGTCTTCCCATGTCACCTCCTGAATTGGTCTATGCTGCATAATCTATAATAACCCAACCACGATTAAAAGACGTAGAATCATAAGCTGTACTATCAAAAAAACCATCGACGGCACGAGCAATCTCAACATCCGAGGCAGTGAAAGAAAACCGTTCAATGCCTGTTGCGAGAGAAGCGGGGGCAGGAAATGTATGATAAGTCGTATCGGCATCATTTCTAATCAGGACTTTTCCACCTCTTATCTTAGAAAATGTTAATGCATGAGAAATGGCAATAGTATCTGTTGCATCCATATTCCAATCGCCGATTTCGAGGAGCTTTGTTCTAAGATATGATCCTGCACCTGAATATGTGCCACTGGAAGGTAAAAATAAACCGGAAACAGTGAGATTCCCTCGCACTTGACCATCAAGCCATAGATCACGGGCATAGATATCCCTCGGCCTTCTGATTCCAGAAGCACCGATATCATGGGTGATATCAGTTAGCCAGAGCGCATGACCCCCGGAGATAATCCCACTAGAAGTGGTGACTAGGCTATGAGTTCCATCATCATTATGCTCAACGGCTAGGCGGGTTTTAACATTGGCGGAAGAACCTGCGGGGTCAGTTCCAAGCTCGGTTTGGATAGCAATAATGGCGGCAGCGAGGTCATTGGGAACATTAGCCCTAGCCTTAGTTTTCCCAGCTGCAGGAGAATCCACCTCAAGCGTGGAATCCGTATCTAACGAACCTGGAAATGAAGATCCTGTCCCGCTTCCTAACTCACCCATTTCCTACTCCCTTGCTATTGCCCCTACAAATGGTTTATCTGAACGAACCTGGCCTTTTACCATAATAGAATAAAGCTCAAACTTCTCTGCCGTGGATGAAAAATCAAAAGTCATTGAAAGATACCGAGCAATGAGCTTATCTTCCGGCGTGATCTGCTGTCTCACAGGTGTTCCCGCAGCCGTCCAATAAAAATCATTCCAATCCTGATCATTCCAATAAACTGCTGTTTGAGAAGGCAGGGTTACAGATTCGCCGGATGATAGAGATCCGCTGGTATCAAAAAAAGTTACCGCAATACTCCCATCCACGTTTGCCAACTCAATATCTACTGTATGAATTGTATTATTATACTGTGGCCTCTTGTGGGAATCGTAATTTGTCTGATAGATATAGTTAATAGCCGTACCCTGATCTGCATTGGTATTATCAAGCTGATAGACATAGCTGCCTGTGGAAGCGTTGGCCTCTCCACCCATGAGATTGCCATTGTCCCCAGGACCGTTCTGAGCAATGGCATGAGTAATATTCTGGCCTAGCATCGGCCCATACCAGGGTCCCCACATCCCATCTTCAGGATCTTGTATGAATCGAGTAATATCCAGCCAATACTGGATGGTGTTATAGCTTCCTCCCTGCTGTGGAAAGAACAGTTTGTAAAAGCCGTCATGATACACGGCAAAGGGCTTATCCATTTGCCCTGATGGGATCTGCTCCACTCCTTTGGTCTCCACCCGATTAGATCTGATCAGACTTCCGACTAAAATTGTTCTGGCATCATAAGTGATAAGATAAATCTGCTTGTCGGTCCCTAAAAACAGTGTCCCAATCGGCGTGGATTGGATTGTTCGAAAAGCCTCACAGCCGATATTCTCTGAGATGATATCCATGCGAGCGTCCAGTGTAGCTGGAGTTAGATCATTGGCCGTTAAGAGCCACATGGAAGATCCTTTGGCAACGATGATCTTATAGGCGAAACCCACGTCCGTAATCAGCCCATGATAGGCCAAACCATGGATAATCCCAGGGCCAGGGACTTTTAAAGCGTTCTGAGCGGCTATGACGATGGTATCATCATATGCGTCCGAATATTGGATAAAGGATGGGTTTGTGCCGTCAATCCATGCCAGGCGATCCAGAATGGCGATAAATTGCTTCGTGGTGGATGGAAAGGAGCCCAAATTGGTAATTGCCGTGCCATTCCACTTAGAAGGAGTTTGATTGCCGTTAGCGATATAAACTGCATCCTTGGGACCCCAGGTGGTCATATTGACCTGTGCGCCATCAGTTAGGCCGGTCAGGACATTATCATAAGCAGATATATCATCGTATTTTTTCAGGGTAGTTCCTGAAGCGGCTAAAAGCTGTTTGGAGTTTGAACCATAGTAAAACCGGTGCAAACTGGTCACGGCTTTTCCGGTGGATACCTCAATGCTGGTCAGTCTACTCATTCCTAGGCGTCCTACCATACCATCCCGATAAAAACAGTTCTTGGTTTGAGGGGAGCGATATGGAGGGATCTTCGTTAAATCATGATAGAGGTCCACCCCCCCGGTGGCGAGTTGGTATACGTATTCATATCCATTTCTAAGACTCATTGATTTATCACAAGGCTAATGTTTATGGGATTTCTCTATCAAAATATCGATCTTATCCTCCATGCGATTTAATCTTTCGGTAACTGCTTTTAGGGCAATGTTATAACCCTTCTGTTCCTGGTCAGTGGAGGTCTCAAGTTGAGTCAGTCTGGTCGAGACTGAGAAGGCAAACAGAATACCAACTACAGCGATCCCCGCCACAACCGTTTGCAGAACCGCCATCCAGTTGAATTTTCCATCGAAATTAGCCAACCTTTATTTTCCAGGTTTTTAAAAATCAAACGCAGTGGACCGAACGGCTCTGTCTTTTGAAGCTTTCATGGTCCCGAACCTGATCCTGGCACCGGAATGAGCCTGATCAGATAGCCAAGATCCCCTGTGACGTTGACCCTGAAACGGTCTCCCCTATCCATGTCGGCTGGTAGATTCTCGATAAAGTTATAGACGTAGCTTGCACAGATCAGCGTGAATAAACACCCTCCGAGGCCAACGTGAGTCGTCAGCTTGCTGCCTTCTGTAGCATTGTCCGCACCAAACCTGGTTCCCAATCCGATATCCGCTACGCCGAGATCGAGCAGGCGGATTCGGGTAGTGGTGCCATCTTTACCGGCTATGGTACGGTCTAAGCCCCAGATCGAAGAGAATTGCCCATCTCCAGCCGGCACCCAACCCGTGAGAGCGGACAGGGTAGAACCCTGGCCAGACGTGCTCGGACTTACTTCAAGTCCGGGCATGAATTTAACCCCAGTGGTCGGAAACCAGACAGGCTCCACACCGGCCATGGTCGGAGAAACCAGCCCAAAGAAAAGGGCTAAAACTAGCATTAACATACTCAAAATATCCTTCATGTCTTCACCTCCTTAAATTGTTAATCTGGCTTTATCCCATTCTTGGCATGACCTCTGCTAAGAGTGTAGAGCCCACCAGTTCCTCCTGCTGTAAATAGCGCGGCATCATATGATATTTTCCCGCTGGCCGCACCGATCATCGCTAAAACCTGTATGAACACAGTCACCCAAAACTCAGTTGTTTTAATGCCAGGACGTGTTTCCATTTTCCCCCTACCTCCTTTCATGGCCCTTCGTTCGATTGAGTCTGCCCAGGCCATAAGGGCCTTATGGTCCTCCTGGGTCCTGTGCTCATACCGATTGCGGAGCCATTTTTTTAAATAATTGCCAGTCGTTTCATATTCTCCATAATTAAGGCAATACGCCTAATTCCCACATGTTTTTTTCATTTAAGCCATAATACACACGTTTCCACCTAATCCATCTTGCCCCCCTCATTTGGGGAGTTTTTTTTGCATCCTTAACGATCTCAGCGCAGGAATCAAAAAATCGCCTTAGATCAACATGGAATCCAGGATTTTCCCATTCGCCTTTTGGGTACAAGCCAATACCTATCCACGGGAACCTCTCCATTATAAGATATTGCTCGAAGAGGCTTATCCCCTCGATATGCCCATCAATCGCCGTGCATGGAACAATCCCATGCAGGCTCATCGGCTCATGTCCAGATTCTTCATAGCCAGCATGAATAATAATGGGCCTACCGACATAATCTCTAACTTCATCCAGGATCCAGATTGCTCTGGGATCCATCTTTTCCCAGTTTGGAAATTCTTCTTTTTTAAAGTATTTAACGCCCGCCCAATCCTGCTCAGTCATCATGGGGATTGCCGTTCATGAACATCTTCACTAAGTCATCACTCGTCAATTGTGTGTTCTCTGCCACGATAAACCCATTCCCCATTTCATCCTGTGCCCAGTTTTCTTTTAAACCCCGCACGTTGGGCACCGCTGACTTGATGGACCAGCCATTCTCTTTGAGCAGATTATTCCACCAAATCAGTGGTTGCTTGTGAATATGGGTCGTGTCCAGCTCGTAAGATGGGATGGTGTAGCGTTTCCCGTCTCCGAGTGGAACGATGACGAATAGTACCCTAGCTTTTAGATTTGTCAATAAACGGCGAAGATCGGAGAGTTTAATATGCTCGAAGGTATCCTTGGAAACTGCAAAGTGGTAATAATCTTTTGGAAGTGCTTTAGAAAGGTAGGACTTTACTTCCGAATCACAATTCCCGATAGCATAGTCCGAAATATCACAACCAAAGGCTTCCCGACCTAACCATCTTAATGCTTTGACTAAATAGCCTTTGGCACATCCAATGTCCAGTATGCGCTGACCACGTTTGATACCCAGGTAGTCGATCATGGTCATGGCCATAGGAATGGTCAGCTCGGGGATCCAGCGATAATCCGTATAAAGACTTTTCCCCGTCTGTACCCCGCGTTCGTAATAATCCCTTTGGTATTTGTTGCGTCTCAACACCTCCTCCTGCTAAATAGGATTTAATCTGGCAAATCCACCAAAATATTTTATCGCTGCATTGTTATATGCTTTAGCAGCTTCTTCTTGAGTTAAAAACATTCCGAGATCAATTTTGTTACGATTAACCTCTATTCTTGCTCGCCAGCGTTTTAATCTTTTCATAGTTTTTTCAAAATATACTCCTTTAAATTTTATTTCTTTGTATTTTTTAGGGTATACTTTTCTATTTGCTGCATTAAGAGATGTTGTACATGTTCTTAAATTCTCTCTCCTATTATCTAACCCATTCCTATTGACATGATCTATTTGACCTTCCCCCTTTTTAAGACCCATTATCAGCCGGTGCATTGCAAGACTATATTGTTTTGGCCGTTTAATATGGGTAGTAATTTTGGTATAGGCATATCCATGGGTTTCATACCATGAATAATCTCTTACAAGATCAAAATCCGTATCATCCACAATAGCAAAATGTTTCTTGTCTGCAAGATATATTTTCTTCATTTCTTTAAATAACCTTTACATCTGCCACATCTTCGACAAGGATCAAGTCCTTCTACATCTAAATTATTATGCCTTTCTCTTAATTGATTCATGAAATCCCCAAACCATATATTTTTTACATCTTCTTTTTTTATGATCTTCCCAATGACTAATTCATCCTTTATTGTGTCGGTGCAACAAGTCGTAACTGTTCCGTTCCATTCAACAAATAAAACCCTAAAATTATAATCACAGACTGCTGGACTTGTGACATCACTACATTCCACCGCAAAGGGGCGGATATACTCAAGCCAGGGATCTAATCGATCAACCACATGAATCTTATCTTCTGGTAATGCCTCGCTGAAAATAGCCCTGAAAGTCTTTATATCCTCATTGGTAGTAAAGATGCTTCGGTTGGTCGCCACATGGAGGTCAATTCTTGGATTTCGTCCGAGCATATTAAAAACCGTCTCAAAGGCAAAATGCTTGGCCGTCTGCTCAAGGATCTCGCCTGTGTAGGATCTTAAATGGGCAGTCGTAGCAAACAGGACATTATTGGGGATCTCAGCAAGGGCTTTGCAGACTTCTTCGATGTTCTTATGACTACCCACTAGGCTTGAAAAAAGCTCTACTCGTCCGTCAGGAGCTCTCTCACCAATATAGCGGATCAGTTCGGGCAGTTTCAGGTAAGCCATAGGCTCCCCGAGACCGTTGAGATTAAAATTAATGCCTGTCCCAAAAGCCTCCACAGCCCCGTCCACGATGATCTTGGCAAGCTCGTAATCCATGTGGCCAATTTTACGAGACATGAATCGCCACGCACACTCAGCGCACTCTGCTAACGCACATGCATTTGTTGTTTCGATCTGGACTGCCACGATCTTTTCTTCAAGTTTTTGATAATTCATCTTCGTCAATCATTTACCTAATATACATCTCCGTAGCATTCTGGACATCTCAATCCATAATGAATAACTAAACAACCTGGTTTGTTATCAGGACAAGGTATTGGTCTTGATTCAAATTGAAGGTTGCATCGCACACACATTTTTTTATCAACTGACATATTCATGTTTTTCAATCATTGACCCATACGGGTGCATTACCAACACCTATTTGCCAACCACACCAGGGACATTTAATCGGTTGACCATATATTGGTGCAGGATTGCCGCCAATAGGTTCAAAATCTGATGCTCGGATTGTTCTTTTCGATTCATCCATTACATCCAGAGGCGGAATGAATCGGTACAGATCCACCTTGCAAGAGGGACATTTTAAAATCCCATCATTAACTCTTATATAAGTTTTAAGTCTGATCAATGTATTCGTGCCTCTCTATCAATGTCACGCCATGGGCCAGGTCAATTCTGATCCATTCAGGATGTTCCACGTGGAACTCTTCCAGACTCTTTTTAACCTCCGGGACGGTCGTATCATCCAGAAGAATCGCATGGGTCAGATAAGAGGCCTGTTCGATCTCTTTTAAGGTGTGCGGATAGGTGTGAGAGGAATCAATAAAAACCATATCAAACCAGTCCGGGAAGAATCTGAAAAAGCCTCCCAAAATCTTTTTCATGACGGTAATACTATCTCCTTGGATAAAATTCCAATAGGGATACCCCCGATATCTAAGCCATACATGGGAAAGAGGGTGTCGATCAACACTGACCAGCAACGGCGATGGTCCGGGATGATCATGCAACCAATAAAGAAATATCCCAGTGGAATGGGCAGAATCCCCTCCAGTTCCGAGCTCTAGGATCGTCATCGGTTTGACCTTTGCACAGGCGGCCAAATAGGAGGCACATATTGGGACTCTAAGGACATTCACCCAGAAGGCTTTCTCCAAATCACTGTGATATGCCCGTTTGTCCAGGGCTTTGATTCGCTCAATAATGCCAGGGGAATTCTGATCGTAGTCTTTGCTGTCCGGCCATAAGTCCCAATCCAAAGGTTTTGAATAATTCTCTTTAGGTTTCATCTTTAATTCTTGGACATCCAGCGAAACGGGGGGAGTGCCTTTCATATCAAAAATCTTCCATCCCCAGGGCCATCCGTGGCCTATGGGGCCATCATCCTGGACAACATGATAACGCTCGCTAAATTGGTCATCAATGATCACAGCGTTACTCCACCATTCTCGTAATGCCCCATGATAATGCGTACAGCCTGTTCCTCCCGCTCGGTCATTGGTCTATTAAACCATCCTTTCTCTCGCATCAAACGAAGCGTGATTTCCTGGCGTTCTTTGGGAACAACCTGCTTCCAGATCTGAGCCTCTCGCTCGAGCCAGAACTGCATGTTGTTAGAAACCGTGGGGTCGCTCACGGGATGTTTAAGTAGATCCAGGGCCCGCGTACCACCCCATACATGAACTAAATAGAAATCATCTGGCTCCTCACCATAAAACGTCCCGACTGGGATTGCCCTTTCTGGATGGATATCATGCCGGCAGGGTACGGAGACATAGGTATACCCTTTTTCAAAGGCCCAATGGTGGACCTGTTGAGCCGGCTCATACCATCCAGGTCCACGCATCTGGCCCGATGGGGTGGGCCCTTTGAGTTTGGTTCCCGGTGGCCATCCCCTTTTTTCAGAAAATGGCCCTACATCTTCTAAAAACCGCTCATAATGGGCCAGAATATTCTCAGATCGCTCGAAGTTCGGACCCCAATACATATTAGGATCCTGATTAGCTTTAAACTCTTTCATGGCATCTTTCAAGAGATCCATTCGGTAGAGCGTGGCTGAGGGGTTAATGAAACCTTCTCCGTGCCAATGGCCGACAGAAAAACATTTTCGTTGAACAAGCGGATCTTGATAATATTCGCGATCATTTTTTTGAGAAAGCTTCATAAACCATTCCAGCCAACCATCAGATAGCACTAAAACATCCGGCTCCATAGTAAAAAGATAATCAGCATCATAATATTCCACCACATAATCTAGGGCCGTGCCATGCCACATTGCGTGGCGATCATTCATGGCGACTTCTATCGGAAAAGGCAGATCGTCCTGGGCAGCAAGATCCACCATGTTAGCGATTGAAGGACTCCAGTCATGGGAATTGGAAACGATCACTACCTGAATATTTGCAACGCTTGGATCAAATTTAAGGATCTGGGAAAGGCAGGAATCTTGCCAGAGCCATGAATGAGCTACTGGAATTGCAATGATCACTTTAGGCTTCACTGGGGTCTCCGTACATCCACGCCGTCGCTGAATCCTCAAACTTGTAAACTTTTTTTCTGACCAGATCGGAGAATCTATGAACCGAGATTTTTAGCCCAGCAAAAGCCTCTTCATCCCGGAAATCATGCCATACAATGACCCATCGTCCATTTTTGCTCCTATTTGCCCAGGCTCGAAGCGAATCCTGCCATACTTTATCCTTAGAATGATCGCCATCAATGAAGCAAAAATCCACAGGATCAATACATTCAAAATTCTTGGAATTCGCATGTACAAAAACCGCATTCAATTTATTAAGAAGAGCGAAAAATCCCGCATCCACACGCTGATCATTTGGAGGCATCTGCACTTTTAAAGAGATATCCACCGTGTAAAGCGTGCTCTGAGGATTGAGTCGTTTCAGAATGAATGTCCCAATGCCCTTATCGGTGCCAAATTCGACAACTGTTCTTGGATTTGCCCACATCGAGAGCCAAGTGAGTTCCCGGACATAAAATCCATTATCCCGATAGGGTTCACCGATCTTCCCGGGTGACTGGCCGTACCAAGACATGAATTCCTCTTTTGATCTCAAGGCAAGCAGATTTTTGTCCTCGCCTTCATATTGCGTATAAGGGATAAATTCATCTGAATCAATCGACTTCTTAAAATTATCCTGCCATCCCTCATAGGCTTTCAGCACATCGACTGGAAGCTGTTCGGGAGTGATCTGCTTGATCATGCGGCTTCCTTTGCTCTTAGTTTTTGCATATATAATTTTTGATACAGCTTGCGGCAAATAATACATCTTCTTCCACCATCGGAAGTTATTTCAATATTATCATCGGTAAATTCATGGCCATTTTTGCAATGAGTCTTTTTACCATTTTTATCCCGCCTTTTTGCACACATATCACGATTATTGTCGGTAATAGTTCCTAAAAACAAATGATGAGGGTTTACACATGGCCTCACATCGCATTTATGGCAAACATGAAATCCATCTGGAATTTTGCCGTTAAATAATTCATAAGATACTCTGTGTGCATGAAGCTGCTTATTATTTAATTTTATCCGTCCATACCCATATTTAGGATGGACGACTCCTGTCCAGATCCAGCATCCAGATTCTGGAATAGGCATATATAATTTCTCAAATCTCTCTTTTAATGGTGCGACTTTAGGAACATGTCCTTTTTGAAAAGGCATTTATACAAATTCCTCCATTTCCATTGGCTCAATTAATTCTTTTAAAATTGTGTTATTCTGCGTGAAGCTACATTGATCGCAAATATCTTTTATGAATGATAATGAAGCATTGCCTCTGTTCTCATAGTAATGCCTTATTTCTGTCCAATGGCAGAGTCTCCATTTTTTGTCAAAATCTCTGTGGGCTTCTGTATTTAAACTGACCGAGTTACACGGGTAAATAAACCCATCACTGTGCATCCATGGTTTCACCATATCTATATAACAGCACTCAGCCTGTTTTTGCCATTTATGAGTTTGGAAAAATAAAGGTGGTCCTAATTCCTCAACTATAGGAATCCACTTTTTATGAATTTCGGTCATCTTTTCTTCGCTACCACTCAGACACTCTGGTACACAACGAAGGTAAATTGCATTGTGTTTTATCGCAAATTCTCTTGCTTTTAATAAACCATCATAATCATTGTCCGTATACTTTCTTCCTTTTCCGGTATAGTTTATCTGGCCTAAAACATAACTCATGCCCAATATCACGTCATCGGGCCAAGGATCTGGAAGTTTTAAATCTTGCTTATAATCAAGAGTGACAACGGAGATGCGAATCCAAGTAAATGCTTCCAAAGTTTCTCTTGGAAGATCCTTTAAGAGAATGCCATTCGTGATTAGGCCAAGTTTAAGATTGAATATCTTGCAATATTCTACAATGTCTGGAAGACCTTTAAATAATGTCGGATCGCCACCTCCACTCAGTTCAACTGTTTTAATTCCTAAGCAGATAAATTCAAAAATCGCCTTCTTTAAATCTTCAATATTCCATTCGATATTTAATTTCCTCTCGTCAACACTACAGAACTGGCATTGGATATTGCATTTATTGGTTGGCGAAACTTGAAGAGAAATTGGATGTGGCTTACCCTCTCGTAAGCCTTTTATAAGTTCTGGATGACGATAATATTTTGCAGAGGTCGAGGTATAGATGTCAACCGGTTTTATGCTCATGATAATTGGGAGCCTCCTTCCAGTAACGTGGCCCAGAGGCCTCCCCAACTAACTTCTCCAACTCGTAGGTGTCCTCATTTTCCTGGTCCTGCTTCCAGAGCCGATTGCAAAGATCCACGATCTCCTGCAGACGTTCGGGAGTTTTCATAAACCCAAAATGCCTGATTACAGGATTGGAGAGATCCCGGTATTCTTTGCGAATGCCCCTGATCTGCTCATGCACTCTACGTATCCAGTGAATTTTTTGATTCACCCTTACCAGCCTATTTTGCCAGTCGGCGTATTGGGAGAGATCAGGATTTTCGCAGATCGACCGATCCCAGCTCCTAAAATGTTGTCTGGGTAGCTGAATCACATCGAATTCAGAGTCCTGCAGTCTAGTGGTCAGTTCTGGGATCTTATGAACATCTGGCGGGTCCATCATCTCATCGCCGTCCAGGATCAGGGCCCACTCAGTTCTGCAAAGATGCAAGGTGATGGTTCGCATCTGCCCATAACCAGGACATTCGCCAATATCATAGACTCTGGCACCAAGCTTTTTGCACAGCTCCCGGGTGCCATCGGTGGATCCGCAGTCCACCACCACAATCTCGCTAATCACCGATTCTACGCAGTTAAAGATCCGGCGGACATTTTCAACCTCATTCTTAAAATTACAGGCTAAGGCAATGCTTGACATTTTTTAAAATCTCTCCAGCTTTTTCTGGTATGTTCAATTACAGTAACCCTCCATCCATAAGTTGATACTTCATCTAAAGGATCATGTCTCATAGATCTTGGGCCGGATTGTTTATGACGTATTTCAAAATCTGTAACTTCTATATGATTCTCAAAAAGTTGTTTCCGTATTTGGGCTTCAGAAATTTCAAAACATTGTCCATACTGATTTTGTTTTGGTTCTTTTCCAAACCAATAATTCCACCATCTTTTAATTTTCCAAAACAAACCCATCACAATCTCCAATAATTTCCGTCTGGGATAGAATGCAGCATCTCTTTATATCTCTCGGAGATCAGATTTGGCTTCTTTCCTGCTCGGCTTATTTAAAAGTTGCATGAGTCGTTTGTTGACATCTGTAATGGTCGGTTTTTTAACCTCGGAGAAAAGGTCTGGGAAAATGGATCGGATGGATTCGCGTACCAGCTCTGGCCCATGGCGCGGACCGCAGGGCTTGGGGCATTTGAAATTTCCAAAGCAAGGCCCCAAAATTGGGCAGACTTTGGAGTAAACAGGTTCTAAGAAGCGGGTCGGACCATTGGAAAGTGCTCCCGTCACCCGGGCAGCGCCTGATCCGAATGTTACCACCATAGGAATGTCAAATGCACCGGCCACGTGCATGGGATAAGAATCCACACCCACAAAAAGCTTGGCCTTAGAGATTACATAGGCACTTTGTCTGTAGGTGAGTTTCCCGCGAAGATCAATCAACTTAAAATCCCCGTTGCCTAAAATCTGATCCTTTGGCCCTCCGATCTGCACAATGGGCAGCTTGCATCCATCCAGGGCCATATGGAAGTTATAATAATCCCTGTAACGATGGCCTCCGGTAGAATGAACTGCCACATATTCATCCGGTAAATTGGGATAATGATCCACTACAATCTGAGGGCGGCTAAAAGGTACACCTAAAATTTCAGAGTAAAGTTTCGTCAGAGGAGTATCCGCAGAGCCCCAACTTCCAGGCTGTATCTTAAACTCATGAGGCAGATAAGTGACTGCATATTCATGGACAATGGAGGGTTGCCAGACGTGAGTGTGCTCAACAAGTCCTTCGACGATGTTGACGTATTCTGGCTTGGTCATATAAACAATCGGCAGTCCTGGATGTCTTTGTCTTAAACCAGGAAATATAGAAGTGGACAAGAAAACATCCCCGGCAGATCCTCTTTGAACGTAGAGAATGGCCTGATTGTATTGTCTTTCTTTTTTAAGATCATTGACAATGGGCATCCAGTGGCTTTTAAAGATTCGATCTGAATCAAAATTCTCTACTGCCTTTACTGATTGTGAAAGAATTTCAGACCTAAAGGATGGCTTATCCTTATTTTCATACATAGCCATGATGCGATTGACCAGATCATCCTCATCTATTTTATAGACGGGTACTGGAGCGATGCGCTCGTCTTTGTGAGCATAAGAGCGCACGGGCTTTAGGCCAATCGTTTCGCAAAGGTTTGAAAATCCGGTATGGCCCGGAATGAGGACTGGCCGGGCACAAAAAATGGTCTCCATGGGAGTCACCCCAAAACCCTCGGACACAGAGGTTGAAATCACCAGATCACAGCAGTTATAGATTCTCCTTAAAAGATCTTCTGGGTAGCCAAAATGAGGGGTGAAGTTTAAGGGAAAAACCACATCTGCATCGAAAGAATTACCCCAAGTTAAGCCTTCAAGTTTGCAGCGCTCCATCAGGTCAATCTGCTCCCCTTGCATAAACTCATCCAACGCAGCCGTGTGAAGATAAAGCCTAGCATCCTTGATCTCTTTCTTGACCCTCCGAAAAGCAGAAATGGTAGAGGCAAAATCTTTTCGGATGGTATTGCGATTGATATTGGCAATCATATAATGCTCCGGTTTAATCCCCATTGAGGCCCGATCCATTGCACGTTGATCTTCGGAGCACCAATTAAATATTTTGGAATCCACGGTGTCTGGAATATAGACCAGATGATTTATTTT
>ERZ1292623.2523-Hain-H51-01um-R1-2523-length-16273-cov-5_pt1 | contig 14415 bp, 18 predicted proteins | sample MGYA00564398_ERZ1292623 | MGnify/ENA primary metagenome ERZ1292623 (study PRJEB36523, sample SAMEA6512633) | groundwater metagenome | collected 2019-01-07 | study: AquaDiva: Metagenomics assemblies of 32 groundwater samples
ATTTTCAATGTTTTTGAGAACCTTTAAACCTAAAGGTAAAAAACTGTAAACACCTGCCATTAACTGGTCTATATAACCGGCCCTTGTCAGCAAATCATGAGAAAGAGATATATCGTGGGACTTGTCTTTGTTAGTAAGTCCGTTATTATTGACTACTTTTAATGGCTTTGTAGTTTTGTAGAATAATTTAGATTGTAACATAGTATTTAAATTTTAATCTTTTATCAAAAGATCCATCTCATCTTTTCTAAGTTTAAGACATTTATCCCTTAAATTATCAACTTCTGTAACACTAAAATTTTTAATCATCGAGTTTGTGATACACCAAATATCAATAGGCGGCCCTAAACCATATGCTCCTACTTCTATCGCTTCTTCAATAACTTTAAAAGCGAGAAGTGCACCTTTTTCTACATTAATCTTATTTGGAACTAGTTCGTGATACTTTTCTAATAATGTATGGACGAATGACCGCCCTATTCCAATACCAAATACCCCTGTGTCAATCCACTCTGGAGTACCATTTGTGTCTATGTGAAGAATACGAGGTCCTTTTTGATAATCTACAAAAACAAAATCTTCAGATGGTAACTGTTGATCCATATTGAATAATTCTTTAACACATTCTTTTATGGCTTTAGATAAATCATCTCTAATTTCAGCTAATGAATTATTTTTTCTGGGTAAATTATCTAATTTTTCTTCAACTCGCTGAATTAAAGAACCTCTTCCTGAGGCACCCCAAATACAATTTTCGTTCAATTTCTTAATTTTTTTACCACGAGTTCTAAGTTGCCCAGCAGTAATTTGACTATCTGATGCTAAAATTATCCCATCAGTTGTTGGTATTGCTAAAACTATTGTCATGTTACTTTATAAGTTAAAATTTAAGAAAACGGACACCCTATAATCGGACATTTCCAATTTGTGCCAGGTAGAACACCAGGATGATTTTTATTTTCTGGAGGATTATATTTATGATAATATTCACACTCCTTATCAAAAGCTTCTTTAGGAGAAGACAAGTACTCAAACCAAAAATGGGAATATGAACCCTCTCCTATTGATTGTTTAATTCTAGAAGATAAATCTTCGTCTGATCTACCAACATAAGCAACAGTCTTTCCATCCCTTGATAGAATATAAACACCTGGTGACCTACGAGTAACATAAATATCTACTGTACTTGTTAAAAATGGACCTAAGAACATATTTATTTAAATTATTTTATAACCCAGCTTTCCAAAGGTCTACCACCCGGGGAATGTCAAACTTAATTGTCACGAAAACCGCCATACTTATAAGCAAAAAGAAAAACAAAATGGTAATACCCTGCTCCCATTTCACTGGAACGGGTTTTTTTGTTATTTTTTCAATTATTAAAAACAAAAGTTTTCCTCCATCTAAAGCCGGGACTGGAAACAAATTAAATATGGCAAGCAATACGGTTAAAGAACCGATAAAGTATAAGAAAAATCCCAAACCAAGACTTGCTGCTTGTGACAAGAATATCGTAATGCCTACGGGACCAGCCAACTGGGCTTCTGGCGGAACACCCTTGCCCTGAAAAATGCTGGCAAAAAACCCATATATGCCTTTTAGAGCTTCCCAGGTGATTTTTCCTGTATAAATTGTACCTTGCAGAGGTAATTGATACCAGGGAGACTTATTAATAATATTAGCAACTCTTTCTATAACTACACCAGTAGGTCCCTGGCCTTCGGGGTAAGAAACTCTGGGAGTTAAAATTACATCAATTTTTTTACCGTCTCTATTAATAGTCAAAGTAATTTTTTTACCTTTGTTGTCTTGAATAAGTTTTTGGAAATCGGATATTTTATCCACATTCATTATTTCATCTCCTGGTTTTAATCCTGTTAAACCTGCCGGTGAATCTTTTTGAACCTCTAAAATTTTAATCTTTATATCGGTAATACCAACTATGTCTTGATCTCCAATGGGCACACTGACACCAATTGAAAATACAATGGAAAAAATAACTATGGCAGCTAGCCAAAAAGCAATTACTCCGCCCAAAACAATTAGAATCCTTTTCCATATTTTAAGTTTTGAAAAACTTCTGTAATCATCAATTCCTCCTTCTTCTCCATAAATTTTAACGAAAGCGCCGAGCGGCACTAAGTTAACCGAATATACAGTTTCTCCAAATCTTTTGCCAAAAATTCTCGGCGGGTAACCTATGCCAAACTCCTCAACTCTTGCCCCAAATTTTTTTGCTATAAAAAAATGCCCGAACTCGTGGATAATCATCAAGGCAATCAAACTAAAGAATGCAATAATTAAAGTTAACAACATGATACTAATAATGCGAATTTGTAGATTCGTATCTTAACTACATTATTTCTTTTGTCTTTTTTTCAACCAAATCTTTAATTTTCTTTGAATACTCATCAATCAAGCCTTGCAATGCGTCCTTTCCTCGGAATTTATCATCTTGGGAGATTTTCTTTTCTTTTTGGGCGTGCTGAATTTTACTCCAGGCGTCATCTCGCCAATGCCTCATTATCTGACGAGCTTTCTCTGATTTTTCATTCAACACTTTCACTAATTCTTTCCGATAATCTTCAGTGAGCAAAGGTAAACTCAATCGTATCACATTTTTATCAACAGCCAAAGACATGCCCAGGGCCGATTGGGAAATGGCTTTCTCTATTGGTTCTATGTACGATTGATCCCAGGGCTGGATGATTATTTGATTGGGCTGGGGACATGAAATTGCCGCTAATTGCTTTACGGTAAAAGTATCTTGCAAATAATTAATTTCTATATCTTCTACTAATGCTGGGGAAGCCCTTGAAGTTTTTATTTTTAAGAATTCTCCTTCCAAAAATTTAAAAGCTTTATCAAACTCCGGTTTAACCTTGTCAATGAATTCTTTATGCGTCATAAAAATTTAGAAAATTAAAAATAGGGAAATTTTAGGTTTTTATGTTTTTATATTTTTAAATCTCCATTAATATTATCTCCAATGCCAGTTTATTATTAAGATTGGTTGTATCTGACTGACGGCTTATTTTATCAGTTAACTCCAATATTGTTTTTAACCTTCTAATAGAATATTTATCATCCAGATCATTTGGATGAATTTTGAGACTGGTATTTTTTTCGATCTTTGCCAGTAATAAACTTCTAAAGTATTTTTGCAGAATATTTAAAATTTTGTTGAAATTTTCTCCTGATAAGTCGGCTAACTTGGCATATTGGAATTTTTCTGCTAAGTCGGTTCCAATAACATTTTGCAAGTTCTTAAATATTTTTTCTTCATCTTTTGTTATTTCATACTTGCTAGTATAAAAAAACTTAATCTCTTGGCACCTGGAAACAATTGTGGGTAAAAGTAAATCTGGTTTTGAAGAGATTAAAAAAATAATTGTTTTTCCTTTTGGCTCTTCAAGACTTTTTAAGAAACAACTTTGCGCTTCTTGATTCATTCGCTCGGCATTTTCTATAATGATTGTTTTGTAATTTCCGTAGTAAGGTTTATAGTTTAAAAAATTCTGTGCTTCTCTTATTTGGGAAATGTCAATCTCTATTTTGTCCACACCATCTTTTAACGAGCTTGTGCTATTGCTGGATTTTATAATTAACAAATCGGGTAAATTTTCTCTTTCTATCATTTTACAATTCTGACAGCTGCCGCAAGACGCCTCGCCCTTCTCTTGATTACCACGGCCGTTAAAATTAGGAGAAGCGTAATAAATGTACTTTATGAATTCTTTTGAAAAAAATTTTATTGACCCGGCATTCCGTCCAGACAATAAATAAGAATGTGAGAGCTGATTTGATTCAAATTTTCTTTTTAAAAAATCCCATTGTTTTTGGTAACCAATCATTTGAATATAGAATTTGGTATCTTGTAGCTGGAATAGAATACGGAATATAGAATGTGGAATAAAAAATAATTAATTCAAAATTCAAAAATCAAAATTCAATTCCAGCTTCTAAATACTAAATTCAAAATTCTACTTCTTGTTCATCACCACCTTCTTGTACTCTTCTAAGTGTTCTAAAACTACGCCCGTGCCTTTTATAACACAAAACAAGGGTTCTTCGGCAACAAAACATGGCACTCCGGTACTCTGAGCTATCAGTTCATTAATTTTGGGTAGCAATGAGCCGCCGCCAGCCATAATAATTCCTTTATTCATAATATCAGCCGAGAGCTCGGGGGGAGTTTGCGACAAGACATGCTTTACCGCCTGCACAATTTCAGCAAGCACATCAGAAATCGCCTCACAAACTTCATTGCTTGACAACTTAATGCTCCTGGGCAATCCCAAAATTAAATCTCTGCCCTGAACCTCCATAAACTTAGGGTCTCTTTGCAAAAGAGCGCTTCCTATTTTTATTTTTATTTCTTCTGCCGATTGACTGCCAACCGCCAGGTTATATTTTTTCTTCATATATTCTGCAATGGCGGCATCTATCTTATCACCCGCCACCCTCACCGAATGAGAAGCAACAATACCACCCAAAGAAATAACTGCCACCTCCGAGGTTCCCCCGCCAATATCAATTATCATATGGCCTGAACAGGAATTGATTGGAATACCAGCTCCAATTGCTGCCAAAACCGGTTCTTTAGCAACAAAGGCCTGGCGTGCCCCGGCTGACAGCGCCGCCTCAACGACCGCTCTTCGCTCAGTACTGGTAATACCTGCTGGCACCGAAATTACCAACTCCGGCTTAAACAGTTTAAAATTATTTTTTGTTTTGGTAATAAAATAACGCATCATTGCCTGAGTCACTTTGTAATCAGCTATGACACCGTCTTTAAGCGGCCTGTAAACTTTAATATCTGCTGGAGTCCTGCCTATCATTTCTTTTGCCTCCTCACCCACTGCCAAAATCCGGTTGTCAGACAGAGAAACTGCAACCACTGAAGGTTCTGTCAAAACTACGCCCTTGCCCCGCACATAAACCAAAGAGTTACAAGTCCCCAAATCAATTGCGATTTTTTTGTTGAACATGAAGCCGAGTAATTAAATGCTCATTAATATTATATTTTATAACTCCGAGCATTTAATTGCTCGGCGGAATCTTGCACCAAAACCATAAATTCAATTTTTCTGAGTATGGTTTTCGGTGCGTGGATGAAAACTAAATTTACTACCAAGCACAGAAATTTTTTTCAAAAATTTTATGCTCGGTTAAGCGAATTTCAGCTTAAGCTGAAATTCGCTTAATGTCTGCTCCCAGATTCTGCAATCTCTCCTCTATTCTCTCATATCCTCTGTCAATTTGAAAGACATTATTTATTGTAGTAGTGCCTTCGGCCATCAATGCGGCAATTAAAAGGCTTGCCCCGGCCCTTATATCTAATGAGTCAATATTAATACCACTTAATTTTTTTGGCCCAAAGACAAAAGCTCTGTGAGGATCAACCATCTCAATATCGCCGCCCATTTTTCTTAATTCAAGCACGTAACTAAATCTGTTTTCATATAAAGGGTCGTGAATCAAGCTTTTACCCTCAGCCTTTGTTAAAAGAGGAATTACAATTGGCAATAAGTCAGTTGGAAAGCCAGGATGAGGCATGGCTTGTAATTTTATAGGTTTTAATTCTGGCGAATGAAAAACCGTTATTTGGTTTTCACCTCTTTGGAATTTAACTCCTACTTCCCCAAGTTTATGCAAAAACATATCTAAATAATCAAAGTTTATGTTTTTTACAACAACCTTCCCCGGAGTAAGGGCTCCCGCAACAATAAAGGTTCCGGCTTCTAAGTGGTCTGGGGCAATAATATGGGTGCATCCCTGCAGTTTTTCCACTCCTTCAATTTCAATTGTGTGCGTGCCAAGCCCTTTTATTTTAGCTCCCATTTTCGAAATCATGTTGCCCAAATCCTGAACCGAAAGCTCAGAGGCCGCTCCCTTGATTATTGTTTTACCCTTGGCAAGAACCGCAGACATAATCACGGCCTCCGTAGCCGTAGGGCTGAATTCTCCTAAAACTATTTCCTTGCCCAGTAAATCGCCCCTTTCCACATTATAAATATTTCCTTCTTTCTTAATTTTAGCTCCCAGGTTTTCCAGAGCTTTTAGTTGAGTGGAAATGGGTCTTAAACCGATTACATCCCCACCGGGCGAAGAAATCTTAAAGTTTTTAAACCTTGCCAAAAGCGAGCCGAAAAAAACCACTGAAATCCTGGTTTTTGAAACTTTGTCAAAATCAATGTTCTCTGGGTTTATATTTTCTGCAAGGAGACTGATTTTTCTTTCGCCTAACCATTCAACTTTTACTCCAAGTGATTTTAGAACTTCAACTACGTTTTTAATGTCTTCAATTAAAGGCAGATTATCAATAATACACTCTTCATTGGTAAGCAAAACAGCGGCCAAGGCCGGCCCTGCCGCATTTTTTGACCCCCTAACCTCAATTTCACCCTCTAAGGGCTTGTTACCATTTATTATAAATTTATCTGACAATTTATTAAAATTGTCACCGAGCACCAAACGCGAAGCGTTTCGGTGCTTGGTATACAATTTATTTGATTTTTCATCTTATTTTATTTTTATTTCTCTGTCAAATTTTAAAACTTGACTTATATTATAATCCTTTGCAAGGAGACACGAGAGTTATTTCATTGTTTTTTTCAATGGCTCACTCGAGTGAGCCATTGAAATTTAAAGCCAAATCTGGCGTGGACGTCGGGCGTCCAAAGTGGACGTCGGGCGTCCACTTTCTTTTGTCCCGTATCTTATAAAATACAAATACAAATTGCACAACAAAAACCCAACCATCCCCTAAATTTTGCAATTGCAAAATTTAGGGGATGGTAAAAAAAATCCGCACCACGGCGGATTCTTAAACCATAAATCGTAAATCATAAAACCCCCAGTTTCTTTTTTATTCTCTCAACAATGACATCAAGTTGTATGTCGGCCTTAACAATGTAATCGGTCTCGCCAACAGTCTCTAAAGCTTTGCTTATATGCTCTGGGTCTTTTAAGTTAGTCAAAAAAATCATTTGGGATTTAACGCCCTTTTCTCTTATTTTTTTAGCCATAGTTATGCCGTCCATTTTTGGCAATACAATGTCTATGACAATAAGATCTGGCTTTTCTTCTTGGGCCATGGCCAATCCTTTTTCTCCGTCATCGGCATAAACCACAGAAAAAGGCTGCTTGTCAAAATTCTGCCTAAGGAGCCATAGAAAATCTTTGTCATCTTCCACAATAAGAACTTTTTTCATGATATTTAAATTGTTAAAGTAATTTCTATAATATATAAATGGCAGAGCCATCTCTATAATACTTTATTGTAATATATTGGCTTTATTAAGTAAAGACTCATTTTAACTGATGAATTATCATTCAAAAGGATTGGAATAACTTTCTTTTGAAAAATCTTTAAATACGTTTTCCCTCTCTTGCCTTTTATCTAAAATTGCCTGATAGGTATTTTCCTGAAATTTTGTGGTAACAGATGTTGTCTCTGGCTGATTTAGCCTTATCAATAACACGTACCTATAAAATAAAAACTCAACAATTATAACATTCAATAAAATAAGTATTAAAATAAACAAAAAGGCATCTCTGCCCAACATCCAGAATATTTTTTTAATCTTGTAAGTTGATAACTTTAAAAGACTTGGAATATTATTAAAAGATTTTTTAAATTGATTATTTTGATTATTCATAGTTTATTTAGCAACAACTTTTATTAAGAAATTTGATTCAAGTAGATTAGGACTGTCATTTCTGTCTGATTTTTTCATTGTTAAGCTCTCAATTAAAATTAAATAAGGGGCTGTTCCTAATTTTTTTATAAATGTCGTGGTTTCTTTGAATTCTCCTTTTGTTTGAATCTGGAATGCAGTAGCATTCAAACCGTCAATATTTTTACTTTCAGACGAATGAACTAAGTTAATTTCTGAAAAAACGCCGGAGTCAGATGATATTGCTTCTAAAAATTTAATAAAATTGACTGGATTCTCTGGATCAATAAATGACTGGCTGATTTTTTCAAGATTGGGCTTATAGGTTTCATAATTCTTTTGGAAATAGGAGAAATCTTTGCTTTGGGTATCTATAAAAATTGCTCTGTCTTTGTCTGATAAAATTTGACTAGCGGCTTTTTTAATGTCTTTAAAAGTAATGTATGTCAAAAATACCAATAATAATAAAGCCAGTATAAAAATGATAAGTATGACGTAAATTTTATTTTGGGTTTTCATTTTATCGGGTTCATTTGGAAAGTTAAATAAAAAGTGATGTCTTTGGATTTTATCCAACTATCGGGAGGAAAATAGGCGTTTTCTATTTTTTTATTGCTGTTTATATTATCTCTAAAAATTAAAAGGTTATCCCTGGTATCACTGAAGCCAGAAATAGTTACTTTAACCTTACCCGCCTGCTGGGGCAAATTGTTCTCTTTCATTTTGTCTATGGAGATACTTTTAAAATACAAACCAACAGGCTTTTTAATTTCAAAAATGGTTTTTAGTATATCGTTAAAATAAATCTCTTTTTTATAAAAATTATCCACTTTAGCCAAGTCTGCATTATGTTTTATAATAAGCTGGGCTAAAGATTCAAAATCTGGAGTTTGATATCCTTTTTCGCTATTGTCTAAAATATATTTTTTTGAATCAATATCCCCCAACATATAAAACTTCAAGGCAGACAAGAGTAATAACAAAGAAACTAAAGAAATTAAAAAAACGTTTCCTAAAACTATAAGTAGTTTTTTATTTTTTTCCAGTAGTAAGTATTTTTTATCTTCCGGTGGTAAAAGATTAATCATGTGACTATTCATAAAGATTTTTTACAATTAGCTTAGAGGTTTGATTTTTCGCTATCTTCTAAGCCTCTTCACTGGCACCTCTTATGGCCAATCCCAAGGCAGTGGTAAACGACGATATTTTTTGACTAAAAAGAGGGTTAACTTGAAATCTTTTGGGAACCACAATGTTGATGAGAGGATTGCCAAGCTCAACTGGAATTTTTAATTCTTTGTAAAGGAAATCAGGCAACCCCTGCAGGTTGGCTCCCCCTCCGCAGAGAATAATTTTTCCTATTTTGTTATCTGAGGAAAAATAACCATGAGAGGTGTGTCCATAATAAAAATTCATGTACTTTTTGATTTGGTCTATTAACTCATTTAAAACAGGACTGACTATTTTTGTTATATTATAGTTTTTCTTTTGTTCTGTGATAAGACCGTATTTTATTTTTAATTTTTCTGCTTCGTAAAAGCTAATTCCTAAAGTATCGGAAATGGCTTCAGTCAGATGCCTAGAAGAAAAAGAAATTGATGAGGTAAAACGGATTGAATTTCCTGCAAAAATAATAAAACTGGTTTTTGTCTGTCCAAAATCAATAAAAATAATGGGGGCTGCACCCTCTCCACTATTCAACAAAGCCCTAACAATGGCTTGTGATTCAACTTCTAAAACAAATGGTATGAGGCCGGCTTTTTTAAAACAGTTAACATAAGCATCCACGATTGACCTTGGCATCATACTTACCAATAAATCCAAATGTTCTAAATTTTCCTTATCTTCATGAGAATTAATAATTTGAAAATCCCAGTAAACTTTATCAATAGACAAGGGGATATAGTTTTCGGCTTCAAAAGGAACTGATGATTGTAATTCTTCCATGGTCATTTTGGGCATCTGTATTACTTGGGCAAAAGATTTCTCCTCGGGTAAACAGGCAATAATGTATTTGGTAGACAGTTTTTTTCCTTTAACCGTGCTGAAGGCAAACCTTATAATCTTTGCCAAAGCTTCTTGGTCCTGAATTACTCCTTCTTTGACAATGCCTGGTTTTATTTCAGCTTCGCCGAAAGAAACTAAATTAAAACCCTTGCGCTTTTTTTCAAGCCTGACAATTCTTAAGGATAAATCGTTTATATCAATACCAAACACCTCTGGTTGTAGATTTAAAAATTTAAACATGCGAACGTAGTGTAGGGTCGCGAGATTTATCCACGAAGTAGATAATCCCGACCTAGCACCCAGCACTTATTTATTTGATAAATTAGTGCTGAGTAGATTCATTTAATTCACTTATTATACCATTAAAAAGGTTTGTTATTGTTCTCCCCAACTGGATACCTTCCAACCGCCGCTGGGCCCTGAAGTAAATTGAGTATTTGCCAATCCGCTTTCATATATAATTGTGGCGTTATTATTAAGTGAAATCCTATAGCCGGTTAACCCTTTTACCTGAACGTTGTTGTTTACCACAACGGTGCCGGCACTGGCATAAAAAAGCGCTCCGGTAGCATTATTGCTAATCTGCAAAGCAGAACTTGAAGTGCTGGTTGAGAGAATCAAAAGGTAGCTTCCGGCCTGACCAGACCCTGATAATGTTGAACTGTTTCCGGTATCAACGGTACCGTCCAACACAATTACTCCCCCCAGAGAACCATAAGAAGAAGCCAATCTTATGGTATCGGTATTGCCAAAAATAATATCTCCTACTACATAGATAGTACCATTTATCGTCAGTATAGAATTATTACCCATAATCAAATTACCTGTAATTTTGACCGGTCCAAGGGAAACCGATTGATTATTGCCAATATTGTAGTTTCCATTTACAACGCTTCCGTTAGTTGCATCTGTTTTCCAGTTATCTATCTGGGTTTGGGAAATAGGCAGAGGTTCTGGAGTTATTTCATTTGGTTGAGTATTTACAGAACCTGCAACAGTGCAGGTATTTGTACCTCTATTTATAACTCCGACAACATAGGTTAAGTTTCCATCAACGGTAGAATTTAGGCAACTGTAAGAAAGAACATTGCCTATTACATGTGGACCGTCAATTTTGTTGCCGTTTTTAGACACTGTGACATTATTATCTACTGTGCCAGGACCTGTAATATTGCCGTTGGAAAAAACGTTGCCTTGCACCCTGCTTCCATTATTCATAGTCATACCGCCGTCCCCTACTTGAGCGCCGTAGTTAAAAGCAATCCCCTGGCTATTTACACTATAAACGGTTTGTATTTTTCTGATTATATTATTAGTACTCCCCTGGGAAACAATTGCTCTGGATGTTCCAACAATAGCCGGAATGGTTATATCCACGGTAGTATTGCTAACAGTCAAGCTGTAAGTTTTAGCCGCCATTGAGGGACTGTTTCTTAAAGCCATTAGTGCGTCCTCAATTCCGGCTTCGGCCCCGTAGTAAGATTGAGTCGATTTCACCGAATTGGTGGATATTTTTTGGCGATAAAGAGTTAAAGCCGCCATGCCAACAGTAATGCTTATCATAATTATAAGAATGAAAAATGTAATTATAGAAACAACAAAGCCCTTTTCAGCATTTAGTATTGGATATTTATTGTTTAGTATTTTGTGTTTCATGATTATTTAGTTACTCCTCAAAGAAACTGTGGAGGTTAAATTAACCGAAGAAGAACTACTGGCTTCACTGGAACTCAAAGTCAAGTCTATTTTAACTGACGGTATTGTCCCGTTTAAAATTCTGGTAAATACCAAACTGGTAACTTGAATGCTGTCTGATGTCAAAATAACTGGATTCTGTGATTCTTTTTTAAGACAAATACCAGAGCCGCAAAGGAAAAAATCAATGAAAGCATGGTCTTCATTATTGAGCAGATACTTTGTAGTTTCTAAGGAAAGTTGGCCGGAGGTGGTAGTTGAAGTGTAAACGCTTTTGGCATGTTTTATTTCATAAGCCATAACATCTAAAACCCTCCTGGCATTTTCTACGGCCTCCCGATCAGCTTTTGTTTTGGAGCTTGAAGTTCTTATTGCAAAAAGAAATGAAACAACCGCTAACAAAACTATGGAGAAAACAGTAACAGAAACCAAAACTTCCACCATGGTAAATCCACCTTTATTAAACATAAAACGTGGAACATGTAACAAACGACAACGTTTTCTTGTTATATGTCTCATTTTTGACTTTTTATGAGTTTATCCACGCACTTAAAAATATATTCTAAATAAAAACTCATAATTTTTAAGTGCGGGATTCCGCAATTTAAATAACTTGACTTGTTTCTTTAAATTACCAATTCTGGTGAACTTATAAATCGCTTCATTTTTGCCAATTGGTGAAATATGTAACAACCTGATATGTTGTGCCTTTCCAAACAACATTTACGGTAACCTTTCTGGTATCGGGGTCATCATTTGCAGCATTATAAGTACTTTCAATCTCCTTGGTAGTAGGATTTCTGGAAACTTTGTCAAAAATAACCTTCCTAGTAAAAACACCTATTGTTTCAGTTCCTGCCTGCAAAGTCCATTTTGGAGGAGTACTGCTGTCTAAAACCAAATAATAAGGACTGCCGCTGCCAGTGTTGACACTGCCTAAGCCATTGGTACCCCAAGTTGTAGCCGTTGAATCCCTAAATGCTCTAACCGCTTCAATCTCTTCTTTTACTAAAGAATCAACTTGAGTCCTTTTTTGGATATCAAAAGAGGTATTAAGAGCTAAGGCTCCTATGCCCAATAAAGTAATAAAAACAACACTAATAAGAGCCACTGATACCAAAATCTCCAGAAAAACAAACCCCCTTTTTTGATTTAAGATTTTAGATTTCAGATTTAAGATTTTCATTTGTAACTACTATTGCGAGTTAAAATTTGAAACATAGATAGATGAATAGTCAGTAGTCAAACCATCGGCTGAATAATTTGCCAAATGACCAGAACTATCTCCGGAAATGGTAACTTTTAGGCTTTTATTATTATACCTTCTATCTCGGTGGATACTAAATTGGCTGGTTGGGTTATTGAGACTGTGAGTACGAATTTCCACTGTTTGATTGCTGCCCCCAACGTTAATGGTGCCTTTCCAGTTCAATTGACCAGCTGACAAATAGACGTTAATTGGAAAGCTTTGTGTTGTTTGGCCATTGTTAAAGTTTAGAGTTATGGTTTCTGTGGCGGTATTAATGTTTCGGCTATAATCAAAATGCAAATGCCTTGAATCTTTTACTCTTGCCGAGTCAGAAGGTGTTGAAGGGGCAGTAAAGCCAATCGTACCAGAAGCTGATATATAAACAGTGCTGACTTGGCTGGTATCCACTTTAGATCTTACAGAAACATTCCCCGATGGCAAAGCGCTGCCTGTTAATTTACTAAAAACAACTTCATTGCCTCCGCTTAGATTGATCGAATAAAATTCTGTTGAAGGCGGCAGGGAAAAAGCCTGGTCGTAAGATGTGTCCCTTGATGCATAGGTAGCTCCTTTGAATAAAATATACTTATGGGGAGAGACTGAGGTATTCAGGTAAACTCCAAATTGGCTGATATTCTCTGAAGATAGTGTCTTGTTTTGGGCAAGTCGCACAACATTGGCAAATTCCTGAAAGCCGCTATTCAAATCTGATTTGTTAACAACGGTAGAAAAATTGCTTATGACAACAGACAAAACAATACTCACAATTGCAATCACAACAGTCAATTCTATTATGGTAAACCCACTTTTAAAATTTTTAACCATTTTAAACTTTTAAATATTTGTTACTGGTTAATTGATTGTAACGAAGAATACATCGGCTGAATGATTGAAAGAGCAAATATGCCAACACCTACTCCCAACACAAGGATTAAAATCGGCTCTATTAGAATGGTTAACTTTTCAACTGCTATAATTGCCTCTTGTTCATAAAAATCGGCTAACTTTTTTAAAATGTCGGATGTCTTACCGGTTTCTTCGCCAACTTCCATCATTTCAATTACTCCAATGGGAAAAATATTCTGATAGGGCTTGAGGGCAGTAGACAATTTTCCCCCTTTTTTTATTTTCTCGTTAGCTTCAATCAAAGCTTCCTTAAAATAATGATTGCCAATTATTTTTGAGGAAATTTCCAAAGATCTGGTTAGAGGGACGCCCGATATAATAAGAGAACTTAAAGAGCGAATTAAAAGAGCCGAATTATTTTTTTTAATAATAGAAGAGATAACGGGCATTTTTAGGGTAAAAGTATCCATTGCCCGTTTTCCTTTTTTAGTTCTCAAAATTAAAAAGGCAACAAGGAATAATAAGAGTCCAACTAAAATAAACAAATACCAGTCCCTATACAATAAATCGCCCAGATAAAGTAAAACTCTTGTATAAAAGGGGATCTCAGCTGCCAAGGAGGCAAAAAACACTTTTAAACTGGGCAATACAAAAGTAACCATCACTATCCCAACCACAACCATAACCACTAAAATAATTACCGGATAAATCATGGCATTTTTTATTTTAGATTTTAATTCGTGCTCTTTTTGAAGCTGCAAAGACAAAATGCTAAAAACCTCGTCTAAAGTTCCCGATTCTTCTCCAACTTTGACCATATTGACAAAAAGTTCAGAAAAAATATCGGGGTGTCGGGCTAAAGAGTCAGAAAAACTCTCTCCTTTATTAATTTCTTCCTGGATTTTAGTCAAAGCTGTTTTAAATCTTTTACTCTTG
>ERZ1292623.3093-Hain-H51-01um-R1-3093-length-14415-cov-5_pt1 | contig 14415 bp, 16 predicted proteins | sample MGYA00564398_ERZ1292623 | MGnify/ENA primary metagenome ERZ1292623 (study PRJEB36523, sample SAMEA6512633) | groundwater metagenome | collected 2019-01-07 | study: AquaDiva: Metagenomics assemblies of 32 groundwater samples
CGACCCGCCGCGCCGGGCGCGGCCCGATCCCGGGGAAGCGCTTAAAGGAGTTGATTAAACGGTCGATGGGATTCGTCATAGGGGTAAGGGATTAGAAGCCGCCGAAGTCACCCTTCTCAATACTGGTAAAGCAGACATGCTTCTCGTCGAAGTAGAGCTCCACCGAGCCGGTTGGGCCGTTGCGATGCTTCTCAATCATAATCTCGGCAATATTCTTCTTATCCGAATTCTCGTTATATTTATCTTCGCGATGGATGAACATTACCACATCAGCATCTTGCTCAATTGAGCCCGAATCGCGGAGGTCGGAGAGTCGCGGTCGGCCGCCGCGCTGCTCTACTGAACGGTTGAGTTGCGACAGGGCGAGGAGAGGCACGTTCAACTCGCGAGCGAGACCCTTGAGCGAGCGCGAGATCTCCGTGACCTGCTGGACTAGCGAATCGCTCTCGCGCTTCGGCACCATGAGTTGCAAGTAATCAACGATAATCAATCCAAGATTTTGCTCCGTCTTAAGCCGACGCGCCACCGACTTCATCTTGGTAATGTTGTTCGAAGCGTCGTCATCGATGAAGATGGGGGCTTTGGCCAAGACATCAAGCGCATCGCGGATCCGGGCGAAATCCTCATCGGCGGCGAGCTTGCCGGTGCGCAACTTCCACGAGTCGACATGACTTTCGGAAGCGATTAAGCGATCAACTAATTGCTGGGAGCTCATTTCAAGCGAGAAGATGCAAACGGGAATGTCTTTCTTCGCTACTTGGCGGGCGATGTCGAGCGCGAGCGACGTCTTACCCATTGACGGTCGGGCGGCAAGGATAATGAGATCGGAGTTCTGGAGTCCGGCCAAGCGATCGTCAAGCTCCTTGAAGCCGGTGGGCACGCCGCGGATGGCATCGCCCGACTTGTGGAGCTTCTCAAAGCGTTCCCAAGCATCAACCAAACTATCCTTCAGAGTAGTAAAAGTGCGTTTCGATAAGTTAACGAGGTTGAAGATGGTCTTCTCGGCCTTTTCAAAAATTGATTCCAATTCTTCGTCTTCACGATAGCCCAGTTCCGAAAGCTTCTCGGCCGAATCGATGAGGTGACGAAGTTGCGCCTTCTTCCGCACCAGTTCGGCATAATATTTCAAATTACTGGCGGAGGGCACACCATTAACGAGTTCCACCAAGTAGCCGGCGCCACCCACCCCTTCGAGCTGCTTCGACTCGCTCAAACTTGAGGTGAGAGCCACGAGGTCAATGGGCTCATTCTTATCGAAGAGTTTAAGCATCGCGCGGTAGACTCGGCGATGCCGCTCGGAGTAGAAGTCGTCGGGGGTGATGATGCTAACGAGGTCGTTTAAGCCGCTTGGCTTGATCATAATCGCCCCGAGTAGAGCCTGCTCCGCCGACAAATCTTGGGGCGGGATCCGAATGGCCGTCTTAACGAAAGGGGCGTCAATCGTCTTCATACTGCCAGATTGTACCATAGTCCTAAAACGGCTGTGGCCGTTCGGACAAGCCAAATTAGGGGATGATTTGGGGACAAAAAAAGACCCCTGCGCAACTTTCGTCGCACAGGAGCCACTATTTACTTCACTGCCCTTAACTTACGGCTTTGACGGAGGATCCTTCTCGGGTTCCGGCTTCGAAGAGGCGGGGAGTTCGACGAACTCCTCTTTCGCCGCTTCGTTCTCGCGCCGATTCTGCTCCAGCCTCTCGGTTGGGGTTGGCGCCTTCGCCGGTGTGACGAACTCAACCGGTTTCTGAGTTTGGTGATTCGCCACCGCTGTTGACCGAATCTCTGTCTTTGGTCGGTAGGCCGTCTCGAATCGCCAGAAGAACTGTAGACCGAGAACGAAAAAGAGGATCAAGCCCACCACCTTCCAACGAACGTTCCAGATGACCGCCGGCCAAGTGCTACCCGGAGGCGCGAAACGGCTCTTGTAAACCGAGCGCCCGAGTTTCCAAGACAGCAAGAGCCCGACGATCACGAGAATCACGTTGACAACGGTGAAGATGAACTCCACCAACAACATCTGATCCATTCCAACTCTCCTTTTCTCCGTCCTTGATCAGTGGTTAGTTTTTGGATAGGGCAACCGCTGCCGCATCCTTGTCGTCCTTGAGGGCATCTTGGACTGGTCCGAGCAAAAGCATCGGATTCGTCATCACCTCTTGGGGGAGGAAGAAGACCTTGTTCGGGCTCTGAGCCATTGTCTCAAGCACCTTAAGTGCTCGTTGGGTGACAAAGGCTCGATTGATCCCTTCGGCCAACTTCTGATCCACCATCACCTGAGTCTCAGCTTCTTTGAGGTCGACCTCTTGCTGCTTGAAGGCCACCTGAAGAGCGGCTTCCGCTTGCTGCAAGGCGATCAACTTCTTCGATTCGGCTTCGAGGATCTCCACTTCGCGCCGCTTGCGCGATTCTTGGGCATCCACGATCACCCTGGGTGGTTGGACGTTGGCTAGACCGAATCGCACCACCGTAAACGGAGTGCTCGCCAACTCTTTTCGAATTGCTTCCTCGAGTTTTTGTCCGGTTAGTTCTCGATTCAACATCAATTCGTCGATCGAGTAGGCGGCGACGACCGAGCGGGCGACTTCGCGGACAACCGGTTCAGCATAGATCCGGTAGATCTCCTCATTGTCGATAATCCGAATCCGATAGTTGTCCTTGATAACTGAACCAGCAACACGACTGATCACCTTGTCGACGTTCTCTTCGTCCGCCGACACCGATAGGGTGCCGCGAACTTCCATCGTCAGATTGAGATTGTCTTTCGGCATGTAGACCTCCATGGTCTCCTTGACGCCGCAGTCGGCTGCCTCGATTAGAACCAGGGTTTGGTACATGCCCCACTTGAGATCGAGCCGGAGTCTGCCTGGCTGGATGACTCCCTTCTGCAAGCCAGAACTGGTTGAGAGTTTGCCGATGTGGGCCGGCGGAACCTCAACGGTTTCGCCGCAACCCATCACACACATACACATAAGACCAAAGACGAGACCCATGCTCCAGTTTTTCACTGCGCGATACTCCTTCCAAAAAAAGAAACAGGATTGGACAGGTAAACGCTACCCACCCAATTTTCCGTAAGTTAATTGCCAAAGACCCATTAAAGGCCAACTATATATCTAGCAAATTATATGACTTTTGTCAAGTTATTCAGATTTTCCTGAATTTTGGGCCGGAATTGGTGTCTTTAAGACTGTAGCCTAGAGACTCAATTTTTTGGCGTAAGGTGTCGGCGGTGAGCCAATCTTGGCGGGCGCGGGCTTCTTCTCGCTTGGCAATCAAATCGCTGATTTCGGGGGGTAATTCGGTAGGGGTGCCGGCGGCGGCGAGATTTAAGCCGAGGACTTGGTCGAAGTTGAGGAGAGTGGCCAACTTATCGCGGCGCTTCTCGGACTCATCTTTCGTCATCTCCCATAAGACGCCAAGCGCTTGTGGTAGATTGAAGTCAGCATCTAAGCTCTCGTTGAAGCGCTTGAAGTAAGAGTGGATCACCTTACCTTCGGTGCCGTCACCTTGCCAATCGTTCACCAAGTTCTCGAGCTTATTCAAAGCTTCAGCCGCGGCGCCCAGTGACTCCCAAGTGAAGTTGATGAGCGTGCGGTAGTGGGCAGTGAGGAGGAGGTAACGGTAGGCGAGTGGTTTAAACCCCTTGGCTTCCAATTCTTTCAAACCGATAATGTTGCCGAGTGACTTCGACATCTTCTCCCCATTAATATTCACAAATGCCGAATGGAGCCAGTACTTGGATAGTGGGGCGTGATTGAAGCTCTCCGACTGCGCCCGCTCATTCTCATGATGGGGGAAGGTGAGATCGGTGCCGCCTAAATGGAGGTCAATCGATTGGCCGAGCGTGGCGGCGATCATGGCCGAGCACTCGAGGTGCCAACCGGGCCGGCCTTTACCAAAAGGTGCCTCCCAGCTTACCTCGCCGTCTTCCGGCTTCCAGAATTTCCACAAGGCGAAGTCTTCATCGGTGTCTGGCTTTTGGAAGACGCCATAACTCGGGAACGATTTAATTTTGAAATAGATTCCGTCTTCGGCGGCATAAGCCGTGCCCTGCTCGAGCAACTTCTCCACCATCACGATCATATGCTCGATCACCTCGGCCGCCCGCGCCAAGGCCGCGGGTCGGAGCAGGTTAAGCGACTCAAGATTGGCGAGGAAGATGTCTTCGTATTCTTTGGTGAACTCGCCTAAGGCGAACTTAGCGGCGCGAGCGCCGGCAATCGTCTTGTCATCCACATCGGTAATGTTGACCACCTGCCGCACGGTGTAGCCGGCGCGTTCGAGTACTCGTCGCACGAGGTCACTCGTCACGAAGGTGCGGAGATTACCAATGTGCGGCACATCGTAGACGGTTGGGCCGCAGGTGTAGAAGCTCACCACCGGTGGCGCGAGCGGCGCGAAGCTCTCACTCTGGCGCGAGAGCGAGTTGTAGAGGGTTAAAGCCATCGGCGGGTGCGAGCCCAAGCCACCATGAGCGCGAGTGCCAAGGCCATTAAGCCAATCACCGCCAAGTAGTCATGGGGCGGCCCGACGAAGGGTAAGTTAGTATTCATGCCGAAGAATTGGGTGACGATGGTGATGGGGAAGAAGATGAAGGCAAGCACCGCCATCGCCTTCATCGTTTCGTTCGTTTTAATTGAGAGGAGGGAGTCGTTCGTCTGCCGGAGGTCGAAGAAGGTCTCGCGATTACTCTCAAGCATGTTCCAGATCTTCTCGTATTCGCCGGCAATGGATGAAGAATAATGTTTGAAACTATCGCCAAAGAATTCATCGCCCGCCACCGCGAGCGAATCGAGGAGTTGACGATGGCTCTTCAAGGCCCAGCGGAAGTCGAGCAGGTTGTGATTGACGTTTGAGAGGAGGTGGACCATCGACTTCTCCTCACCGGCGAAGATCTTCTTCTCCGCTTGGCGGAGGACGCCATTCACATAATCAAGTCCGGCCGAGAGGGAGGTGTAGAGATGCTTGGTTAGGTAATAGAAGATAATGCCCGCATGCTTCTTGCCGCGAACTCGCTCTTCGATATATTTGGCGGTGAAGGTCTTAGAAAATTCGGTCAAGGCCTCAAGCGGTTGGTAGTGAACGGTGATGAGGAAATTCTGACCAATAATGAAATCAATCTCGTCTGTATCAGCGCCACTCGCTGGTTGCTTACCATAGCAGATGTTGCAAATAGGGAAGTGGAGAATGAGGTAGATGAAGTCAGCGTAAAGATCAACCTTGGATCGCAGAGAGGGCTTGCTTAACTCTTGTAAGGCTAAGGGGTGGAGTTCGTAATCCTTGGCCAGTTGAGTTAGCTCCTCTTCAGTTGGCGATTCAAGATCGATCCAAGTTAGTCCATCATAGTCTTGGCGTTTAAGCATGATATTTATTATACTAAAGGATCCTATGTTCATGCAAAATAATTTAAGGCGTCTTGGCCTAACTCTCCTTGCTCTTGGGCTCTTGGCCGGCGCCTTCGGCGCCGGGGTCTTAACCGGAGCGGAGAGTAAGCGCGCCGAGGGTAAGATCCGCGGCCTCTTCCACCTCGCCCCGGCAGCCGAAGTTGTGGCTAGTTCTACGGCCGACGACGTCGACTTCTCGCCCTTCTGGCAAGCGTGGAAGATTGTGGACGACAAGTTTATCGATGGCCACGCCAGTGCGACGACGAGTACGAGCACGCCGCCGCTTACGGCGGCGGAGAAGAATCAGCAGCGCGTCTGGGGTGCCATTACCGGTATGGTGGACTCACTCGGCGACCCCTACTCCGTCTTCCTCCCACCGGTGGAGAAGAAGAGTTTCGAAGAGGGGATTAGTGGCAACTTCGGCGGTGTGGGTATCGAACTTGATTTGAAGAATAAAATTTTGACGGTGGTAACGGCCCTCGACGATACGCCGGCCAAGCGGGCCGGCATTCTCCCGGGGGATGAGATTATGAAGATTGATGGCGCCGATGCGACCGGCTTGAGTATCGATGAAGCGGTTAAATTAATCCGCGGCGAAATTGGGACGAAGGTGGTGCTCACCGTTAATCGAGCGAAGGCGCCAGAGGTACTGAAATTTGAATTAATCCGCGGCCAGATTACCGTCCCGATTACGAAGGTGGAATCAAAAGATGGCGTCTTCATTATTCGCCTCTTCTCCTTCAACGCCAATGCCACCAACGCCTTCCGCCAAGCCTTGCGTCAATTTATGGAAGCGGGGACGGATAAATTAGTGGTCGACCTTCGCGGCAATCCGGGCGGTTACCTCGAGGCGGCAGTCGACATTGCCAGTTGGTTCCTACCGGTCGGCAAAACAATTGTGACCGAGCGCGGTCGCAGTGCTGAATCGGAAGTTGTCCACCGGAGTTATGGGTACAACATTTTTACCGATCAATTGAAAATGGTGATCCTCGTCGATGGTGGCAGCGCGTCGGCCTCCGAAATTCTCGCCGGCGCCTTGTCTGAGTATGGGAAGGGGACTTTGGTTGGGGAGAAGACCTTTGGCAAAGGCTCCGTCCAAGAGCTCGTGCCGGTAACGGACGATAGCTCGCTTAAGATCACTATTGCCAAGTGGTACACGCCAAACGGGGTGAGCATTTCCGACAACGGTCTCACGCCGCAGGTGGTAGTGCCGAGGGGGGAGAAGGATGATGAGGATCACGACACCCAACTCAATAAAGCGATTGAGATTTTGAATAAAAAATAAAAAAAGACGTCCGGTGGGCGTCTTTTACCTCAACTCTTCTCGCGATTCTGCTAGGTCGAAGATTCCAGAATCATCATCGAGGGGGCCGACGATTTCTTGTAATTCTTCTACCTTTGGTGATCCACATCGAGGGCAGAATTTCCAACCTCGTAAATCGGAAGATTGGCATTTGGGGCAGGACGCAGACGCTCTCTTTCCAAAGAACCTAATGATACCGTAAGTCATAATCCACATTAAGACGAGAAAAGTGACTCCACCGATAAAAATCCGTATCCACATCGCAAACCTCCTTTAGATCAATCTAACTTCACCTTATGTAATTTTAGAATTAGTGTCAAGTTGGAAAAAAAAGCCCGCCAACCGTTTGAGAACGATTTAGCGGGCCTTGGTTTTTTTCTTGGTCACTTTTGGTTGGGTTTAGGCCGGAACCATCGCCGGCCAAGCCTCGATCACCCCATCGAGCAGGTCTCCCATCGCGGAGACGCCACCACACCTTCCGGTGATGATCGCGTCGTTCACCCTGCCATCATTCATCGCTCGCTCAAGCTGGGAGAACTTCCTTCTCAAATCGCAGTCGCAGGTGAGAATGACGATCGTTGCTCGCGGCAGATGTCCGCGGAGTGTCCCAGCGTACGCCAGAACTTCGTCGAAGGCGTGGAGTCCGCCGTACAGAACGATCAAGACATTTTCCTCGTCTTCAAAACCAGCGGCAATCTGGGCACCCCGAGTCTCGACTACCTGTTGGGCCTCCTTGACGGCACTTCGTCTCAAAGTGCCCATTGCCCCTGCGGTGGTGTAGTCACCGGTCATGGCGAATTGTTTCGCCAAAAAGATCTCAGGCAGGCTCATTCTCGGGCTCGCACCGTTGTCGACGACCACCCGAAGACCCGACTTCTCATGTGGCACTTCTCCATTTCGGTAGTTGCCCACCTCGTTGTAGGTACTGAAAAAGCAGGTGAGTTTACCACGTGCGGCCGCGATGATCGCCGGCAGACGCTCGGTCAAGAAATTCTCGACAACAAAGTTGTTGTTCATTGCCTAATCTCCAAAAGTTAAGGTACTTGATTGGGAGGGTTAACAACCTCCCGAACTTTCTGCCAACCATTATACACAAAATAGCAATATTGTCAAGTGGGCGAGGGGAGGGGAATTAGTTAAGATAAAGGCCATGAAAGTAATCTTACTTAAGGATGTGGCGAAGATTGGCAAGCGTTATGAGGTGAAGGAGATTTCTTCCGGCCACGCCCGCAACTTCCTTATCCCAAATGGTCTAGCTCTCCTCGCGAGTGAGACCAATCTAAACAAACTCAAGTCGCTGAAGAGCGAGCACGACTCTAAATTAGCGAAGAGTAAGGGGGAGGTGGTAGCGATGGTTAAGGCACTCGCCGGTGCCACTATTACCATCCAAGGCAAGGCTAATGAGCAGGGCCACCTCTTCCGGGGGGTGGATAGCGCCGCGCTGAGCGCGGCGGTGAAGGGGGAGAAGGGTCTTGATTTACCGGCCGAGTGGCTCGAGCTCGAGCGGCCACTCAAGGCCGTCGGTGATTACGAAATTAACTTCGCTCATGGCGAAGTGAAAGGGGAGTTTAAGGTTAGAATCGAGCCGCTTAGTTAATAACGGAAACTTCTTTGGCGATGCGCGTCTTTGAGTTGTAGAGCGTTTTGCGACGATTGCGGAAGTGGACCTTACCCGCTTTAAGAGCGAAGATGGTGTGATCCACACCCACGCCCACATTCTTACCAGGGAGGAAGAGGGTACCCCGCTGACGGATGATAATGGAGCCAGGTTTGGCCACTTCGCCCTCGGTTAATTTAACCCCCAAGAACTTAGGTTGGGAGTCGCGTAGGTTTCTAGCTGTTCCACCGGCCTTACGATGTGCCATAATTTAATATTTAAACGTGTCGCCTAGTATAAACTTTTGGTTAGATAAAATCAAGCCCTGGCTTCTGCCCTTGAACTTCTGCCTCGTGGCGCTAATCGCCTTCGGGCTGGGGCGACTATCGCGCCTTGAGGAGGCGCGGGAGCCGGTTCGGATCGAGAATGTGGCTACTCCCGCTCTGGTGTCGTCTAAAATTACGACCTCAACCACTTCTATTTCGGCTCAAACATCTTCTCAAGCTGGCCAATTCGTCGGTTCGAAGAATGGCACCAAGTACCATTACCCTTGGTGCTCGGGGGCGCAGCGAATTAAAGAGGAAAACAAAGTCTGGTTCGCGTCTAAAGAAGAGGCCGCGACTAAAGGCTACACTCCGGCTAGTAATTGCCCGGGACTATGATATATTAGGGGTCTAAATTTAAACGTCATATGTTGTAGCTGAAAAACGAAAAAGTCAGGCATTAGTACCCGATAATTTCGTTTTTCAACTATGAACAAATTAACTATCGACGACCTCCTTATTCGCGGTCGTCACGGCGAAACCTCTCGCGAGTTGGTGGAAGATCAGTCCTTCGAACTTAGTTTAGAAATTAGCTTAGACACCGCCGCGGCGGCGGTGAGTGATAAGCTAGCCGACACTTACGATTATAAGCAGGCCGTGGCCATTGCCGAGAGTCTCATCACGAGCACTCATTCGGTCCTGATCGAGCAATTAGCCGAGCGGATTGCCCAGCACATCCTTAACGATCGTCGACTAGATGAGGTTAAGGTAACGCTGCGGAAGGTGACGAACCCTGGCGGCATACCGGGGATCACTATCAAACGTCGACGTTCGCTCCAGTCGGGCATCGCCGGTTTCAAGCCAATTGATTTTAAAAAAGCTCTAGCCGAGATCCGCGCTCACGGCGCCACTGGCTTCCCTCTGCTTCAGGATTATTATCGCCAAATGCTTCTGGCCGAAGGGCAGAAGCTCGAGTACGAGCGGCGGCCGGAGTACGTTGGCCCTGCTAAGGTGCGCGAGCAACTCTCTTCGGCTAAAGTGATCCCCGACCCCAGCCCCTTCTCCGCTTTAGTAGGGGAGTTTGAGACCTTACTTAATTATGAGACTTTAAAATTAGTTGAAGCGGAACGCCCCTTCGTGCGACCAGTTAAGTTCAACGAAACTTCGCTTCAGAAGTACGACGCCGGATCAATCGGTATTACCCCTCACTTAGACAGTGCCCGTTGCCAAGACTTAGTTGTAATTTTGGTCCTAGTAGGGGAGGGTTGCTTTGCTACCTGTGCGGATAGGGCGGGCACTAACCCGCACGAGATCCGCCCCAAGCCCGGTGACGCGATCCTGATGCGCGCTGCCGGCTTCGATGGGGTAGACGAGCGTCCGTTCCATTACTTAACTGATATTCGCGAGGAGCGGCTAGCGCTAGGGCTACGGTTTTTCAAATAGAGTACGTCGCACAATATATCTTTTGCGACTATATAAACTATTCGAACCGGGGGATTAGGCTTCGTGCCAACAATGGCGACTCCAGATCCATGGTCCCCGACCCTTCGTGCTCATCAGCCACACGGCATACTCCACATTACCTTCCGGCGTGTAGATGTCGAAGCCTAGGGTCTGACTCTTCTCTAGGTGATACTGTTCGTTGATTTGAAAGATGCCGACGTCGTACGGATTAACTTCGCCGCGCAAGACGTCGCCTCGCTTCGTATATTGCCTCAATTCGCTTTCGCAACGAGCAATGGCTAAGGCGGACCGGTCGTCCACACCATACTCCCGACTCTTAGATTCGATGAGTTCAGCAATCACCACCTTCGGGTCATTACTTGAGAGCACACCAATCCGAGTCTCATTGGTGGAAGCTTCAACCACATTGATCGGCAAGTGCTTCACTTCAAAAACTTCCGTTTGAGCTGACTCAATCGGATTCAATTCCGGCGTTGCGGCGGAAGTACCCGTCGGCGCATTGCTGACGGGGGTGGCGCTCAATTGAGCGGCGGCTAAGATGCCGGCTAAACCGATTCGAGTAAAAGTATAAATGGTAGTAAAAAGCTAGGCACCGTTGCCTAGCTTGTCAAATTATTGATTAATCATGGATGGTTAGTCGAACCATAACAACCTACTAACCATCCCCCATAGACTAGCATATCCTACTCTTTACGTCAAGGTGTAGGTGTGGTCTGATTTTGATCTAAAAATCCTTCAATAATAATCTTTATTTTAGCCCACAGTTGAGCCATAATTGAGCGTAAGTCAAATTGATAGTAACTAAGTATCGCGACAATAATGATGACCAGGAGTAAGACCTTAATTATTCCGGCTTGTGAGGGCGATGGACGCTTCATCCCTTGATTATAACTCAAAATTGGGGCTAAAACCTACCTGTGGATAACTTTTTAGAGGTAAATCAATGGGTCTAGGTAGGCCTGAGGGTCAGCCAAGGGCAAAGTGATCTTAACTCCGGAGCAAGAGCGGAAATTATAATCACTAATCCGCATACCTTCGGTGGCATAGACGGTGAAGTGGAGGTGCGGGCCGGTTGAGTACCCCGTTTGACCGCTATAGCCTATAACGTCGCCGGTAATGACCTCCTGCCCGGCCGAAGCCTTAATCAATGATAAATGACCGTATAAGGTGCTTAAACCGTTCTTGTGGTCAATCAGGACCCATTTGCCATAGGAGGCCCCGCGACAGACGGTGTCGGTGTCGCCAGTCGCTTTAATCACACCGGAGCGGGCCGCCAGTACCCTGGTACCCTGACTGGCTCTTAAGTCGATACCGTTGTGGGTACCCGAGACGTACAGACGCTTAGCATCGACGGTTTTGCCAAAACTCTGGGTAATGAAGACGGAATCGAGTGGCCACTTGAGCACGCCTTTCCCCACCGGCAGTTGATCGAAATTGATGGCAATTCGGAGATCAGATTCTAAACCAGATAATTCCTTCTCGAAGGCTTCTTTTCGGGCCAAACTATCGGCCAGCAATTTTTTGAAATTTGATTCTTGATTCTTCGTTTGTCCGAGAAGTCGATCCTTCTCCACTTGATTCTCTCTCGCAATTTCTTGCTGGTCGGCCAAACGCTCCTTCAATCGCGCCAACTCTTGACGTTCGCGCTCCGTTGCTTGCTTCGAGGCTTCGAGATCCGTTTTAAGATCAGCGACCTTGTCTATATCTTGTTTCAAATTTCGACTGAAGGCGGCCAGAGTGCTAACCTCATTCCACGCCCTGGAGAGTGAGTCGTAGGTAGCCAAGAGTTCGAGTAGGTTACGGTTCTCTGTAAGGCGCCACTGCCTTAAGCTCTCGGCCACGGCCGCGCGGCGTCGGGCCAGAGTGGCATCCTTGCTATCAATTTCAATCCCCAACCCTTCGAGTTCAAGGTCGGTCTTGGAAATTTCTTGAGCCGTTACTTTAATATCCGTCTCCAACTTCTTCTTTGTCGTCTCCAGGCGACTGATCTCGCTCTGTAAGCTCCGACTCGTCTTCTCGGTCGTACGGAGTTGATTTTGGTAGGCGGTGATTTGGGCCTCGAGCTTCTGAATTTCGGAATTATGATTACTGATTTTTGACCGGATCTCATCCACCGTGGCCGCGCCGGCGGCCGGCGCGAGGAGGAGAATCATCGCGACGAATAGATATTTAAGCCAATTTAGACGCATAATCAAGGCGAGCAATTGTCTCCGCTTGGCCGAGGAGGGCCGCGACGGTGAAGGGGTCAGCCGAGCGTTCGCGGCCGGTTAGGGCCACCCGCATGGGCCACAAGACCTCGCCGCGACCGACACTGTCAGCATAAGGCATAATGGTCGCCTTAATTTTTTCCGGTGTAAACTCCCCTTCGGTTAACTCTGAAAGTAAGGCCCGCAACTTCGGTAAGTGAGCTTGGGTCTTGAGTAGTTCTCTGGGATAGTCCGGTGAGTGGAAGAAGTAAGCGAACTCCCCTTCGCCCGCCACCAATTCGTCGAGCTTGGCGATAGTGGTCAAGCGTTCGCGGACCAAAGGTAGAATTCTTAGCAACTTCGTGCGGTTAAGTTTCGCCGGGAAGAGGCTAGCCAATTCCGCATCAGTTAAGCGTTTGATGTACTCACCATTAAACCAGCGCAACTTCTCAAGATTGAAAATAGCGCCCGCTTTCTGGATCTTCTCGAGTTTAAATTTCTGGATGAGCTCGGCTAAGCTAAAGAGCTCTTGGTCGGTGCCCGGATTCCAACCAAGAAGTGGAAGGTAATTAAGTAAGGATTCTTTTAGAAACCCTTGCTCGCGATACTCGGTGACGGCCACTGCCCCGTGCCGCTTCGAGAGTTTCGATCGGTCGGGCGCGAGAATGAGTGGAATGTGGGCGTAAGCCGGACGCGGCGCGCCCAGCGCTTCTTGGATCAGGATCTGACGCGGCGTGTTTGAGATGTGATCCTCGCCGCGGATGACGTGCGTCACCCCCATCTCCCAATCATCAATCACCACCGCGAGGTGGTAGAGCGGTTCAGTTAAGCTCTTAGCAATAATGAAGTCACCGAGCTCGGCCGTTCCACTCTTGATCTCGCCGCGGATGAGATCGGTAAAGGTTACGTCCGGCTTCGAGCTCTTGAGACGGATCACTTCAGCGCGGCGCTCCGTACCGGGACGATCTCCCTCTTTCGCCGCAACCGATTCTTGAGACACATAGGCGTGGCCGCTCGCGATTAAGTTCTTAAGATGCTTCTCGTAGATGTGGCTGCGTTCCGATTGGTGGTAGCAAGCGTCGTAATCGAGCCCCAACCACTCGAGGCTGTCTAAAATATTTTTCTCAAATTCGGGCTTGGATCGGGCTCGATCTGTGTCTTCAATTCGCAAAATAAATCGCCCACCCTCTTGTTTGGCATATAGATAGTTGAAGAGGGCTGTCCTCACTCCACCAATGTGGAGCGGACCGGTCGGACTGGGAGCGAAGCGCACAACTACAGCCATAATGTGCCTATTGTAGCAATCCGGCTGGGTTTAAGGAAATAACTTGACATAACTACAAATTCATGTATAATTGGCCCAGATTCAGTCTGTCGGTGACAGCTGACCCTTAGTGCAGGGTTTGCACAGGTTGTACGTCGATGACGGCAACCGAATGATCCTTGACAGCATTGATTTGCTGGAGGAGATGACGATGTATGCTATTCCGAGATGTCAAGGTGGCGCTGGGTCTTTCTCTGTCTGTGATGGTCATGGAAATTGTGACCCTTTCACGGTGATCGGATCGAGTGTCCCGATCAGCGCTCTTGCTGGAGAAAAAGCCCACAGCCTTTCTGTTCATCCAACAAAGGGGAAACGGGGGGGTGGTGGCTGTTGCCTCAATCGACCGCAGGGGGCCGTGGAGCATGTTGGTCGGGCTTGAATGGGAGGGCGATAAGTTGGTCATTAATGGCCATGATCCGTTCGTAAATCCTGAGCGGATCGGAAAATCCTACACCGATGGCAACTTCCACTGGATCGAGGTGCAGATCGAAGATCGCCGCTACACGACGAACAAAGATCGTGTCGGCGTGGCCACCCACTACGTCCCCGACCCCAACTTGCTTTGCCAATACTTGGCTGGTGACGTTGAGGCGGAAGCTGTGGCCGCCGCGGCAACTGAGTTCGCCAAGCAGGCTTCGCTCATCGAAGATCTGCATCAGACCATCCGGGATCTGGAGAGCCAACTCGCCGAGGAAAGGGAATCTCGGAGAAGAGATCGAGAGCTCATGGTAGACTTAGCCAAAGAACTACGTCGGAAGTGGTTCTTGCGCCCAGAAGCGAGGGCCGTACTCTTCTGTGAATCTGCCACGTCCCAACCCGAAGAATGATCTAGCCTGTTCCAGCAGAAAAGATGCACCGCACGTTTCGCCAGTTTGGCAAACGTGCGGTTTTTTT
>ERZ1292623.1423-Hain-H51-01um-R1-1423-length-23110-cov-33_pt2 | contig 14406 bp, 14 predicted proteins | sample MGYA00564398_ERZ1292623 | MGnify/ENA primary metagenome ERZ1292623 (study PRJEB36523, sample SAMEA6512633) | groundwater metagenome | collected 2019-01-07 | study: AquaDiva: Metagenomics assemblies of 32 groundwater samples
ATGTTTATGTTCATTGATTGAATTTTAAAACAATAGCAATGTATTTACAAGAAATATTATTACCATCAAGAATTGATTTAAGGCGGTTTTTTATTATAATTAAAGAAAATGTCCCGCAAGAAAAATAAACAAAAAAATAAGGAAATTCAAAAGCAAAAAGTCGGAGATTTTCCCGCCGGAAGCGGAGAAGAATCAGGACTCCATCCAGACACTAAAAAAGGCGTTTGGGCACTGGCATTTTTAGGTGTTTCAATGGTTTTGATTTTAGCGAGTTTCCATAGCGCCGGGCCATTCGGCAATTTTTTATATCGGATTTTTGAAAAATTTTTCGGCTGGGGATATTATCTTTTACCTTTGATTTTTTTGATTATAGCCGGAGTGTTTTTAACTTCGGAGCGCCGGAAAATATATAAAATTACTTTTTTGGGAGCCGCTATTTTTGTCTTGGCGGGTTTGGGTTTGATTGATATTATTTATCCCGACCGCGGCGGATTAGCAGGTAATTTTATCGGTTTATTGGAAATTCCTTTTGGTTATATAGCCAGTCTTGTTATAATTATTATTATTGTTATCGCCTCATTGCTTATTACTCTTAATATCCCCATTAAAATAAAAAAGCGGGAAAAAGATTTAAAAGAATCTAAAATTGTTGAGCTTCCACCAATAAACGAAATAAAATTGCCTCCGGAGATCAAACCAGAATTAAAATCTTCCGAGGAAAATATTTCCGCTAAAGAAGGCGGATCCACCTCTGGCGGAAAGGCGGTAGTTAAGCCATTAACTATTAAAACTCAAAATTCAAAACTTAAATCTCAGGGCTATATCGCTCCGCCCTTGGACTTATTAAGGTCTTCCGTCGAAAAACCGACATCCGGAGATCTTCGGGCTAATGCCAATATTATAAAAAGAACGCTTGATAGTTTTGGTATTCCCGTAGAAATGGGAGAAATTAATATTGGACCGAAAGTGACGCGTTATACTTTAAAACCGGCCGAGGGCGTTAAGCTTTCTCGAATTATAGCGCTTAATCCGGATTTGGCTTTGGCTTTGGCGGCTCATCCAATTAGAATTGAAGCGCCGATTCCGGGCAAGTCTTTAGTTGGAATTGAAGTCCCCAATAAAGCTAGCGCTTTAGTAAGACTTGGCAGTTTAATGGCTTATCCGGAATTTTTCAGTTCCGGACCAATGGGTTTTGTTTTGGGACGCGATGTCAACGGCGATCCGATTTTTGCCGATATTGACAAGATGCCGCATCTTTTAATCGCCGGCACAACTGGTTCCGGCAAATCAATTACGATTCATTCGCTTTTAATTTCTTTGCTTTACAAAAATTCGCCTCAAACGCTTCGCTTGATTTTAATCGATCCAAAACGAGTGGAGCTTTCTCTTTATAATAATTTACCCCATCTTGTTTCGCCGGTGATTATTGAACCGAAAAAAGCCATGGCGGTTTTCCGTTGGGCGATTCAAGAAATGGACAGAAGATATGAATTACTTTTAAAAGCCAGCTCTCGGGACATTCAAAGTTATAATAAAAAAAATCCCGAAGAATTTCTACCTTATATTTTAATCGTGGTTGATGAGTTGGCGGATTTGATGTTTTCTTACGGCAGAGAAATCGAAGGTTCAATTATTCGGCTGGCTCAAATGGCCAGAGCCACAGGCATTCATTTGGCGCTTTCCACTCAACGGCCTTCGGTTGAAGTGGTAACCGGCTTAATTAAGGCCAATATCACGACGAGAATCGCCTTGCAATTGCCTAGCCAAGTTGATTCCCGAACTATTTTGGATATGTCCGGAGCGGAAAAATTATTGGGCGGCGGAGACATGCTTTATGTTTCTTCGGAATCTTCCAAACCGAGAAGAATTCAGGGAGCTTACATAACCGAGGAGGAAGTTAAAAAAGTTACGGATTTTATCAAAGAAAATAATAAGGATTTGTCAGAGTCCGCCGGAGGCGAATCCGCTCTTTCTGGCGGAAAAGAAAATTCTTTCAGCGGTTTGATTCCCGAAGAAATTTTTCTTTCTGAAGAATCGCTTGAGAAATATTCCGGAGACGAAGAAGATGATCTTTTTGATGAAGCGGTAAGAGTAGTTAGCGAGGCAAAAAAGGCTTCCGCTTCTTTGCTTCAGCGTCGTTTGAAAGTGGGCTATGCCCGAGCCGCCAGACTTCTTGATATAATGGAAGATAAGGGAATTATCGGGCCCGGAGATGGCGCTAAGCCAAGAGAAGTGTATATTGACCAACAGCCAATAACCAACAACCAATGACGAATGACCAATCTAAAACTTTAGGCGAGCTTATTATTGAGGCTTTAGAGCTGCGGAATTTAAGCGTGGAAAAATTATCGGAATTAACGGATATCCCGGCGCATTATTTAATCGCTTTGAAAAATGATGATTTGAATAAGCTTCCTTCGGCTCCTTATACTCGCGGTTATTTAATAAAAATTGCCGAAATTCTAAAAATAGACATTAATCGGATTTTGACGGCTTATAAATTGGAAATCTCATTGCGACCGATGAAAACTTCCGGCTCTTCAGATAAATTACCATTCAATCGTTTCTCTTTTGGTCGTTTAGCTGGAAAAAATGTTATAATTGCGGGAATAATTTTAATATTAATTTCTATTTATTTAATTTTGCGGACTTCAGCTTTTTTAGGAACTCCCAAAATTGAAATTATAAATCCATTAAATGATAATGTCATTATTAATAATTCAACGATTAATCTTTTGGGGAAAATTAGCGCCAAAGATAAATTAATTATTAATGGCGAAGAAGTTTTAGCCGAAGAAAATGGCGGCTTTGAAAAATATTTTTCGCTTCAGCCGGGGATTAATACTTTCGAGTTTAAAGTTAAAAGATTTTTAGGAAAAGAAATAAAGGTTATCAGACAAGTGATTTATCAGCCCCATTAGAAGTCCGATGCGCTTGCGCATCGGCAGACACCGATGGTGTCTGACTTCTAACGGGGGTTAACCGTAATAAATATGGATATTTATTTTTTTAATATTATTAATAGTTTTGCCGGCAGGTGGTGGGCATTGGATTGGCTGGGTATTTTTTTGGCTAATTATCTTGGTTATTTTTTAGTCGCCATTGCTATTTTGATTTTAATCAAAGAAAAGGACAGGCGCCGGCAAATTTATTTTTTTTCTTTGGTAATGCTTTCGGTGATTATTAGCCGTGGAATTATTACGGAAATAATCAGATTTTTTTATTATCGTCCCCGACCATTTTTAGTTTTAGAAATTAAACCGTTGATCAGCCATATTTCAACCGCTTCTTTTCCCTCCGGTCACGCCGCCGCCTTTTTCGCTTTAGCTTTGGCGGTTTTTTATTTTAATAAAAAAGTGGGTTGGTGGTTTTTAATCAGCGCGGTTTTTATGGGATTGGCTCGGATTTTTGTCGGCGTTCATTGGCCGAGCGATATTCTAGCAGGTATGATTGTTGGCTTGGGAAGCGTTTGGCTGGTTAGATTTATTTTTAAAATCGAGCGATAATATGTTCTTCCAATATTTCTTCGGCTATTTCTGGAAATAATCGTATAATTGCGCCAATCAAATAAGATTCTTCCGTAATATCAGCCTTTTTTAATTCTATATTCATAATCAATTCTTTTGTTTTGCCGCCGAATTCTTTTTTGTTTAATAATTCATCAAGTCTTTGTTTTTGACGGATATTTAAAACAATGCCTTTTTGGGCAATTGATGAATGGATATATTCAGGTACTAATTTAAGCAGAAGATATTCAATATCTTCATAAAGAACAATATTTTCTTTATTAATTTTATTTTCAAGCGTTTTTTTTATTTCCGATCTAATATCGGCATTTTTTGCGCGAAATTTTAATTTATTAAGTATTTCAACGGGAAGTGAAATTCCGATAAATTTTAATTTTTCCTCTTTTTCTTTTTCGGAACTGATTTTAATGCCCTTTTTAAATTCTTTATTATTTATTTTGACAAGCAATTCCATTATTGGCGATTCTACGAGTTGACGATTTAATTTTTCGATAAATTCTGATTTTTTATAGTAGTCGGCGTCATGTAATTGAAACTCCAATAGAGATTCTATTTTTAAGGAAATTTTTTTTAATGTATGCTTATCAGTTTTAGATAAAAATTCTTTAATATCCGCTTCAGAGCTTTTTGTGTTTAAGGCAAAATTTTCTAAATAGAAGTTTAAATCGTTTAAAAACGAATTAATCGCGAATTGCTCATCTTCTGTCGCGTCTTTTTCTGTTTTTATTTTTTCTTGATAATTATCGATTTCTTTTTTTGGAGTTTTTTTATATGCGGCTAATTCGGAGGAATTTATAAATTTTTCTCCATATTTTTCACAGCTTAAACTTTCGCAAGTCCCATTATCAGAAAGAAATGTCTTGCAATAAGGGCATTTATCTATTTCGGTTGATTCTGTGGCTCCTTCAGCTTCATTTTTTTCAGATCCCATTTTTTTATTTTCCATACTCATATTTTATTTATAACTTATTTCTTTCACTCCTTCAACTTTTTTAATTTTAAAAATAAACTTTTTAATTTTTTCTTTGTCGGCGATATGACAATGTATTTTTATAAGGCGATGATTGCTTTGAGGAGCGGTGTTGGTGGAAATAATATTAATTTTATTTCTTGAAAAAACCGAGGCGATATCCTTAAGAAGACCAAGGCGATCAATGGTAATAATTTTAAATTCTACCATTTTTGACTTCTTTTGTCCAGAGGGTGAATATTTTAATGAATCTTTCATTAGTTGGGATTTAATTTTTCTTTTAGCGGCGTTGGTTTTGACGAATTTTAACCATGATTCGGACGGCTTCTTACTTTTTTGAGTTAAAATTTCAACTAAATCGCCGGATTGAAGTTTGTGGTCCAGAGAAATAATTTTATTGTTGATTTTGGCGCCAATGCATTGATCGCCGATTTCAGTATGAATGGCATAAGCAAAATCAACCGGCGTGGCGCCGGCCGGCAAATCAATCACTTCTCCTTTTGGGGTAATGGCAAATATCCGGTCTTTAAAAAAGTCAATTTTAAGCGATTGGAGAAATTCTTCGGAATCGGGTATTTCTTTTTGCCAATCCTTTAATTGATTAATCCAAGCTAATTCTTTTTTTTCGGCAAAAATTGCTTTACCTCTTTGATAATTTTTTGTGTCTTTGGCTTGGGTATATGCCCAATAAGCGGCAATGCCGTTTTCCGCTTCTTCGTGCATTTCCAAGGTGCGAATTTGGAATTCTATCGGTTTATTATCAAGGCAAAAAACCGTAGTGTGAATACTGCGATAACCATTGGGTTTGGGAAGGGCGATATAATCTTTGATTCGTCCGGGCATCGGCGGCCAAAGTTGATGAATAATTCCCAAAGTCGCGTAGCATTCTTCAATGGTTTTGACGATTATTCTTAAAGCCACTAGATCGTAGACTTGTTCTATGTTCATATCAGAGCGAAGAAGTTTTTTATACAAACTGGAATAGCGCTTGGAGCGAGCATTAATAATTATGGGCTTAATGTTATTTTCTTTGAAAAATTTTTCAACGATAATTTTAACTTTTTCTAGATATTTTTCTCGTTCTTCATATTTTTCTTTAACATTTTCAATAAGCCACTGATATTCCTCGGGATGAAGATAACGGAAAGCTAAATCTTCCAGTTCTCCGGCAAGATTCGCCATTCCCAAGCGATATGCTAGCGATGCGTAAATTTCCGATGTTTCCAAGGCGATTCTTTTTTGTTTTTGAGGAGGCAGGAATTTTAATGTCTTCATATTATGAAGACGGTCGGCCAATTTAATAAGAATAACCCTAATATCTTGGCTGATTGCTAAAAGCATTTTTTTAAGGTTTTCCGCTTGTTTTTCTTCGGGTGTTCTATATTTTAAATGGCCGAGCTTGGTTACGCCTTCAACCAAAAAAGCGATTTCTTCGCCAAACTCTTTTTTAAGATTTTCAAAACTGATTCCGGCGTCTTCAATTGCATCGTGAAGTAAAGCGGCGGCGATTGTTTCGGCGTCAAGTTGCCATTCGGAAATTTTTAAGGCAGTTTCAAAACAATGATTAAAATAAGGCTCGCCGGATTTCCTTTTTTGACCTTGATGAGCTTTTTGCGTAAAATTAAAAGCTTTTTCAATAAGACTAATTTCTTCTTTGGAAAAATTATTCGCCCCATTAGAAATTCCATTTCTAACGGAATTTGATTTTCGGATATTGGTTAATTCATTGACTTGCATATTAAATATAGTATAAAATAATGATTAGCAAATTACCATAAATCATAAGGAGGAGGTGATAGTATGGGAAATGTAATCACCACGGGGATTAGTTCAAGAAGAGTAGAAAAAGAAACAAATACAATAGCAGAAAGAGAATTTAAAATGGGTGCTTCAAGGGTCTATTTTTGCGGCGGTTGCAAAATGGAAATAAAAACGACACCTTTTTTTATTAAAGAAAATGATGTTTGTCCGTATTGCCATGCGTCATTGGGCGAAAATATTGAGATATATTCTTCGCATTAATACAAACATACCAATGGATAATTCAATTTATCCATTGGTATTTTTATTTCGACTAGCGAGGAGCGCCATGCAAACGAAAACGTTTGCATGGCGTCCGAGCGAAGATAAAGTAAAGGGTTTAATACCCCGACCCTCTGGGGCGGGAGAGCGCGAGTCCGTGAGCTCATACATAGGCGCAGGGCTTGCCCTGCGGTTTAATACTCTTTATTACGCTGATTTTTTATGAGATTAAATAACAAAGAGCGTAATATTAAGCTGAATATTTTTAAATATGTTAAAATTGAAAGAAATGTTAATTGATAATTTTAAAAATTTAGCGAAAAATTCTCTTCGCCAAAAAGCGCTTTTGATTGCCGAGGCGGGTTATGAGGCGATTGAGATTGAGCGGGTAGTTTCGGAGCGGATAAAATTGGAGAATAATTATTTAGAACTTACTATTCAGCGGGATAGTATGGAGAAAAATTTTAAAATAAATCTTAATAATTTTAAACGGGTTTTTCTTGTCGGTGTTGGCAAGGGCTCGGCTTTGGCTTCGATAAGTTTGGTAAAAATTTTAGGCGATAAATTAACCGGCGGAATCGCGCTGGATATAAATAAACCAACGACCAACAACCAACAACTTACAACTTTTATCGGAACACACCCGTTCCCTTCAAAACAAAATATCACCGCCACTCAAAAAATTATTGAATTAGTAAAAAATTTAAATAAAGATGATTTATTGATTACTTTTATCTGCGGCGGCGGGTCGGCTTTATTATGCGGGTCGGAGAAAGAATTAAAAGATTCGGTTTTGGCAACGAAATTATTAACGCAAGCCGGCGCCGATATTTTAGAATTAAATACAGTTAGAAAGCATTTATCTGAAATCAAGGGCGGCGGCTTAGCTAAATTGGCCTATCCGGCAACAATAGTCTCTCTAGTTGTTTCCGATGTTTTAGGTAATAATTTATCAATGGTTGCTTCTGGTCCCACGGTTTTTGATAAAACAACGAATAATGATGCGAAGAATATTTTTAAAAAATACAGTCTTGAACATAAAAATTTTCATTTTCACGAGAATCCGAAAGAAAAAAAGTATTTTAAAAAAGTAAAGAATATTTTATTTTTATCAAATCGAGAGCCACTTTTGGCGATGGCGGAAAAAGCCCAAAAATTGGGATTTAAGCCGAAAATTTATTCTTATTCATTACGGGGAGAAGCAAAAAATGCTTTATTGCCGCTTTCTTCGGCACTTCCCTATAGGGAAGTGCCGAAGACAATTTTAGCCGGAGGCGAAACAACAGTTGTATTGAATAAAGAATTAAGAATTATGAATGATGAATTAGGGAGGGGCTATGAATTAGGCAAAGGTGGCCGCAATATGGAGGCTGTATTAGGAGCGGTTAATTCAATGCATAATTCATTATTCACGCTTCATAATTCAATTATAATGTCTTTCGCTTCTGATGGCCATGACAACACCAAAGCCGCCGGCGCGATTGCCGATTTTTCTACTATTCAAAAAGCCAAAAAATTAAAATTAAACCCCGAAGATTTTTTAAAAAATCATAATTCTTTCAATTTTTTCAAAAAAACCAATGATTTAATTTTTACAGAGCAGAAAACTTTTAATGTGGCGGATTTGATGTTTGTCCTAAGCGCGCCGAAGGAGTAATATAAAATAATGAATTTTTTTATTAAACAACTCAAAAATGTTGGCATAGAAGATGTTCCGGAAGTCGGCGGGAAAAACGCTTCGCTTGGCGAAATGATTCAAAATTTAACGCCGAAGGGAATAAAAATTCCGGGTGGGTTTGCGGTAACAGCCAGCGCGTATAGATACTTCCTTAATAAATCACAAATCACAAATCACAAATCACAAAACTTAGAAAATTTTATTAAAGAAACATTAAAAAATTTAAACACAAAAAATCTTAAAGATTTGTCTCGGCGGGGGAAATTAATCCGTGAGGCGATTAAAGGCGCGGAATTTCCCGATGATTTGAAAAACGAAATTACTAAAGCGTATCAGGAAATGGAAAAAGAATATGGCAAAAACGCGGATGTGGCGGCGCGTTCCAGCGCCACGGCCGAAGATTTACCCGGTGCTTCTTTCGCCGGTGAACATGAAACCTATTTGAATATCCGCGGAACTGATGAAGTTTTAAAAGCGGTTAAATCGGCCATGGCTTCTCTTTTTACCGATAGGGCGATTTCTTATCGAGTTGATAAGAGTTTTGATCATTTTAAGGTGGCTTTATCGGTTGGCGTTCAGAAAATGGTGCGATCGGATTTAAGCTGTTCGGGCGTGATGTTCACTTTAGATACCGAGTCCGGCTTTAAAGACGTTATTTTAATAAACGGTTCTTGGGGGTTGGGAGAAATGATTGTTCAAGGCGAAGTGACGCCGGATGAATTTTTAGTTTTCAAAAAAACACTGGGTAAATCTGTGAATCCGATTATCAGCAAAAAAATCGGCGTTAAAAATCAAAAAATGATTTATTCGGAAGGCCGCGGTATTTCTATAAAAAACGCGAAAATTATAAATACTTCGCAAAAAGAAAAAGAAACTTTCGTTTTGTCTGAAAAAGAAATTATGCAATTAGCAAAATGGGGAGTTTTAATTGAAGAGCATTATTCAAAAAAATATAATAAATGGACTCCCATGGATATGGAATGGGCAAAAGACGGCAAAACGGGAGAATTATTTATTGTTCAAGCGCGTCCGGAAACAATCCACGCTTTAAGGGATTTTTCAAAAATTAAGGAATATATTTTAGAAAGTTCAAAAGTTTCAAAGTTTAAAAGTTTAAAACCGATTGTTAAGGGGGCTTCAGTGGGAAGTAAAATTGAGACAGGGAAAGCTCGAGTAATTTTGGGCGCGAAAAATATTGGACAATTTAGGGCCGGCGAAGTTTTGATAACTGATATGACGGACCCTGATTGGGAGCCGATTATGAAGATTGCTTCAGCTATTATTACTGATAAAGGAGGGAGAACTTCGCATGCGGCAATTGTCAGCCGTGAACTTGGTATCCCTTGTATTGTCGGAAGCGAGAACGCCACTAAAAAAATAAAAACCGGACAAATGATTACGGTTGATACAACTGGTAGTGAGGGTTTTGTTTATAGTGGTGTTTTGAAATATCAAATTATTGAACACGATGTCAAAAAATTTCAATCCGCCAGCCGGCGGACGAAAACTAAAATAATGATGAATATCGCCACCCCGGAAACCGCCTTTGAAAAATCATTTTTACCGAATGACGGCGTTGGTTTGGCAAGAGAAGAATTTATTATTGCCGGCGATATTGGAATTCATCCTAACACGCTTATCAATTACAAAAAAATGCCGGCAAAAATTAAAAATTTAATTGATAAGAGAACAATCGGCTATCAAGATAAAACTCAATTTTATATTGATAAGCTGGCTTATGGCATCGCTAAAATTGGCTCGGCATTTTATCCCAAGCCGGTGATTGTTAGATTTTCTGATTTTAAAACCAATGAATATCGTTCGCTTATCGGCGGAGAATTGTATGAACCGCAGGAAGAAAATCCGATGATCGGCTGGCGCGGGGCTTCAAGATATTATCATCCGGATTTTGCCGAAGCGTTTATTTTGGAAGTCAAAGCCATTAAAAAAGTCCGCGAGGAAATGGGACTGGATAATGTGGTTGTGATGATTCCTTTTTGCCGCACAGTTGAAGAGGGCAAAAAAGTGATTGAAATAATAGATAAATATAAATTAAGAGAAAATAAAAAATTCCTATATTCTAAATCCTATATTCTAAATCCTCTTAAAGTTTATGTCATGTGCGAGATTCCTTCCAATATTATTTTAGCCGATAAATTTTTAGAAATTTTTGACGGGATGAGTATTGGCTCAAATGATTTAACTCAATTAACCGTTGGCATTGACCGAGACGGCAATGAAATGATCCGCGGTATTACTAATGAAAACGACGAATCAGTTAAAAAACTTATTGTCGAAGTTATAAAAAAATGCCGCGCCAAGAAAAAATACATCGGCATCTGCGGTCAGGCGCCGAGCGATTATCCGGAATTCGCCGAATTTTTGGTTGAACAAGGCATTGAAAGTATTTCATTAAATCCGGACACAGTAATAAAAACTACTCAAAAAATTTATGAAAAGGAGAAGAGGAAAAAATAATGAAAAAGAAATGGAATTTTTTAAAATTATTCTAATTTATCTATTTATACTTTTTGGTTCAATGTGGTTATTGCTATTTATCGCTAATGATCGTGATTTATTTTATATTGGGACAATATACGGTATTTGGATAACAATTTTTACTTGGTGGTGGTTTATTAAAATTCCAGGCAATATAGCTAAAAAAGAAAGAAAGGAATTTGAAGAGATGGCTAAAAAATAGAGAAGTAAATTAGAAGACTACTAATATCCCAATTCCGCCGGCCATCAAAAAATTTTTGAACTGGTCAGGGATTATTTGATTGACAATAAAATTATTTAAACACAATATCATCTGGTTTTCTTAATTAGAATGTTTTTATTTGTAAAATTGAATTAAAATGATATAATTTTATTATGACAAAAACAATAAAATTGTCATGTGTAAAAATTAAATATACTGGAGATTCTATAGGCGATGATATTCGTTTGGAAGTTGAAATATTGGATCGGGTTTTGCGCGTTGATAAAATAATTAAAGTTAATACAATAGCAGAGATTAATCGGGAGATAGGTAGATTTGAAACAGATCAAAAATTATTTGAAGCAGACGCGCGGATTACTGTTATTGAAAAAGATTTATTATTTAATGACGTTGGCAGTATAACCAGCAGTATAAAAATTGATACAAATATTGCCAAGCCGCAACAATTTGTTTATGAGATTAAAATAAGAGAAACCCGTTCAATTTCGGGAAAGTTTTGGGGTGGGGCTACCGCTATTTTTGAAGTAACACTGGAGGCTGAGGTAATAAATACAATACGATATGTTCCAGACGAAAACGATGGCTGGCTTAAAGTAAGACTCGAGAATGACAAATCTTTAATATCTTTGCCGGCATATTTAAAAGTAAAGATTGAACGCACTGACAATAAACGAGAGTATTTTACAATTTTAGAAGGCGCGTATCGTGAACAATTAGCATCTGTGAAGTTTGGAGAAAGCGGTTTATCTTATTTAATTGTAGATATTAAACACAAACCAATGGCTCGCGCCTTGTATTCTGTATCTAAAAAAGCATTCACTTTAAACGACAAAACATACGCGATAGTTGATTATAAAAAAGCTCTTTGGAGAAAGGGATTATATGATATTGAAATTCCGGATGCGCCACATATCGCGGGAGTAAGATATCCTGAAGCAAAAAGAGCCAAAACATGGTTTAGAATCGGGCATAGTGGTGATAGATATTTGCATACAGGCAGTCGCTCGCTTGGCTGTATTACTATTATTGAAACTACTCGCTGGATGGAAATTTATAATGCTTTAATTAAAGCTCGTAAAGGAGATTTCATGAGTGTCGGTATTCTTGAGGTGATTGATTAAAATATGATTCGCGGATGTTTAATAAAAATATTAATCGGTGTTGGCATCATCATCGTTGTTTTGTTTGTGGTGTATTTTTCTTTCTTTTCTATTCATTCAGTTAAATCATTTGGCCCATTGAAATTGGGCGATCAAACACCGCTTAAGTCTGGAGACGGCACGAGCGCTCCCTATCGTTATATTTTAGAATCAAGATTTTATGTATACGCTGTTGAAAAAGATATGGGTTGGTGCGCCCTTGAAGGTTGCGGCATGAGCGGTGTTCTTGTGAATTGTATGGAAGGGTGGCTTTCTGCTGACGCGACAATGGCTGCAGATGAATATGGATTAAAAGAAGAAGATGTTAAATCGGGCAAGGCGTCTATGATTATTGTCGCTGATGAAAATTCAAAAATTGTAGGAATATACCCAAATTATATTGTGCAAAATGTTCCATATATCTTAAAAAACCATCGCAATCTTTTAGATAGATTTGATTTTTGTTATAACGTGGAAATGCCAAAAAAATTTAAAAATAGACTATTTTAATGATCTATTTAACCGCTTTGGATTTTTTGAAATAATATTATGCGAAAAAGGAAATCCGTTTGCGGTTTATGTAAACCGACTAAAAAATGGAAAAGGAGAATCGTTAAAAAGACAGAGGATTTTAAACAAATATTAAGCGGAGAATGCGGCGTTGCTGTAAAATCGCGAGAATCGCGTAAATAAAAAGTTTGACTTTTTAATTTTTAGATTTATTATTAAAATAATATGGCGATTCAAACTATAGTTAAAACTGAATTTAAAAAATCTATTTTTATCCCATTTACTTTAGAGCAGATTGCTTTTTCTTTAAATCGGCTTTCCGAACGCGACTTAGAAGTTCTTGAGGAGTTGGCGGATAAAAAATTTCAAAAAACAATTCTTTCCAGAGAAAAAGATATTCTCTCTCAATTCAAGCGAGGCGAAACAATTTCATTAAAAGAACTCCAAAAATCTTACAAATAAATGCCTCAATTTAGATTAGAAGCCCATAAAGCCGTTAAAAAAGATTTAAAGAAAATTACTCTAAGGGCGGCCCAAGAAATCGTTAATAAAATTTTCCCTAAAATTGCCCATAGCCCATTTGTTGGCAATCCTTTAATAGGACCATTAAAGAGTTATTTTAAATTTGTTTTTCATTTTGAAGGAGTAAGTTATCGGATTATTTATCAGATTTATTCTGAACAGAAAATTGTTTTTATTATCGCCGTCGGCCCAAGGGAAAAATTTTACGAGAAGTTAATTCGGAGAATTGGTTAGATTTTAAATTCGCCGAATTTTTAGTGGAGCAAGGCATTAAAAGCATTTCATTAAATCCGGACACGATAATTAAAACTACTCAAAAAATTTATGAAAAGGAGAAAAAATAAAATAAAATAAATGACAGAAATCTTATCTTATTTAGCTTTAATGGCCGGCATTGCGATGAGTTTAGCAAGCTTACCGCAAGCGTATAAAATTTATAAAAATAAAAACTCTAAAAATGTTTCAATTTTAACTTATGCAATTTTTTTAATTGGGAGTGTAATTTGGTTGATTTATGGTATCAATATTAAAAATTTTCCAATCATAATTACTTATGGCTTTGGTAGTGTATCGGCTTTCTTTGTTTTGATTGGGATAATTAGGTATAGAAATAATAATGAAAATTTTTGACGCTAATTTAAAAATAATTTTAGATTCCCGCGGACAAGATACTTTAGAAGCTGAATTAAAAAGTGGTGATTTTTCGGCGACAGCCAGTGTGCCAAGCGGGAAAAGCCGGGGGAAACACGAGGCGTTTGTTTTGGAGCCGAAGTTAGCTCTGGGAAAATTTGAAGAAATAAAATCGCAGATTTTAGCCGCGTCCGTCAGCGGGCGGATTGAATCACAGGAAGATTTTGACAATTTTTTGATTGCTTTGGATGGAACGGAAAATAAACAGAATTTAGGCGGTAATTTGATTTTGGCGTTATCGCTTGCTTTTGCGCGATTAAAAGCGAAAAGCGAGGGGAAAGAATTATTTAAATATATTCGTTCAATCTCGCAATTACCAATTACTAATTACCAATTACCAAAACCAATTTTCAATGTCATCAACGGTGGCGCTCACTCTGGCTTTTCGCATAGTTTCGCGTCTCTAGATTTTCAGGAATTCCAAATTATTCCCGAAGTTAAAGATTTTGGCATGGCATTGGGGCTCGGTCAGGAATTTTATCGTAAACTCAAAGAATTTTTGGAAAAAAAATTCGGCAAGGAAAGTATTTTCTTGGGCGATGAGGCTGGATTTTCCGCTCCCTTCAAAAATAATGAAGAAGCGATTGAAATCTTGGCGGAATTGATAGAGAAATATAAGTATCCTT
>ERZ1292623.3097-Hain-H51-01um-R1-3097-length-14400-cov-6_pt1 | contig 14400 bp, 11 predicted proteins | sample MGYA00564398_ERZ1292623 | MGnify/ENA primary metagenome ERZ1292623 (study PRJEB36523, sample SAMEA6512633) | groundwater metagenome | collected 2019-01-07 | study: AquaDiva: Metagenomics assemblies of 32 groundwater samples
TTCCCCTATCCGTAGGTACGCAGACCTCGTAGTTCACCGTTTACTCCATCGCGAGCTCATAGAGGGTAAAATTGCCGCAGGAGAAGTTTCAAAATTTCAGAAAATTGCCGAAGAAAATTCAGAAAAAGAAATTCGTTCCTCCGAAGCAGAACGTGCTTCGATCAAATACAAACAAGTTGAATACATGCGCGAACACATAGGTGAAGTATTCGACGGCATTATCACGGGCGTTACAGAATGGGGACTCTATGTCGAAGAAAAAGATACAAAATGTGAAGGTATGATAAAACTGCGCGACCTCACTGACGATAGATATGTATTCAACGAAAAAATGTATGCGGTCATAGGCGAAAAAACCAAGAAAAAATATTCTTTAGGAGATATTTTGAAAATCAAAGTGATGGCGGCAGATATGGAAAGAAAATCTCTGGACTACGCTCTCATAAAATAAAAGGTAACAGAAGAGCAAAATAGCATCTTGCTCGGCACGACGTTCCAGCCTACTGGCTGGCCGTCTCATTCTCGCACCGTCGTGCTCCGAAAGTCCTCGCTCAATACTATTTTGCTCCTTTACTATGTATATATATAAAAAAACTGCGAGCCAAGTAAATGGTCCGCAGTTTGTAAATGATGTGCTCTATTTGGTTTTCAAACTAGAGCATAAGCGAGCACGGGATCGGGACGTTTGAGATCTGCGATCATGGCGTTCAGAAACATGTTCGTGGCCTGTGCCACGTGTTCATGTCCATCCATTGCGAGGAGGCGATAGGACCTCATCGCTGTTTCATCTGACATGAATTTGATAGAGAAACCACCAAGTTGGCCGACTCGTGTAAAAACAACATTGTAGAAACTCGTAGCCGGATTGGCCACATCGATGATATCCGAATCATGAAACACGAGCCAGAAAGCACTACAAATACCGATTGCGTGCACAATATCGGCACGGGCTTCCAAATAAATCTGGAAAAGCTCTTCGACAGAAAGCGGATTTCCGCTCTGTCTTAACTTTTCAACTTGCTCGATAAACAAAGGATCCGAAGATTCCTCTGTGAAGGGTAGGATTGCTGATATGTCCATATTTGTTGGAGATCTAACCGAGGTTTATGTTTTGGGGTTCAGATAGGACATTAGCATATTATTTCACGACAGTCAATGCATCATTAAAAGAAATAGAAAGTAATTTAGAATATCCCTCCCTGCCCATAGTGACACCATAAATAACACCAGCTCGGGACATGGTCTCGCGGTTGTGGGTTATAACAATAAGTTGTGAATGTTTTGACAAATTTTCTACCATATCTCCGTATTTTTTTGAGTTAGCTTCATCCAGAGCCGCATCGGTTTCATCTAATATTATAAAAGGCGGAGGATTGACTTGAGAAACGGCAAACAAAAGAGCTATCGAGGTGAGAGCACGTTCCCCACCCGAGAGCATTTCTAAACCCTTTATTTTTTTGCGAGGTAAATTTACGTTTATGTTCACACCTAACTCGGTTTCTTCTTTCGCATCGTCTTCCAGATCCGCTTCAATGCCCATTTCCATTATTTCTTCTGGCGATAGAACCGCTTTCTTTTTCTTTTTTTCTTTGACCACAGACAGAGATGCTTCTCCGCCACCGAACATCAGTATAAAAAACTCCTTGAATTGTTTGTTTATTTTTGAAATACCTTCGCTAAATAATGTATCGAGTTTTAGAGAGAGCTCTTTTATCAAATCTGTCAGAGATTCTGCCGATTTTTCGAGATCATTTATCTCGCCAGCCAGAAATTCATCGCGCTCTGTTGTCTCTTTGAACTCTTTTATGACTTCACCTGCTGATACGCTACCGGAATCCTCCAGGCGCACTTTTATTTTTTCCAAATTTCTACGCCTCTCTTCTTGAACATATCTCTCTTCCGATGCCAAAGGAGCTTTATCAGATTCGTACAAATACACATCTCGGCCTATTAAAATAGCGCCTTCTTCCACTTCCCTTTTGAAATCTTCTTTTTCGAGCCGAAGTTTGTCTTCACGCACACGCAAAACAGAGAGCTTGCCGCGCGCCTCGTTCTCTACGGCTATGATACGAAATATAGTCTTTTCCGCATCTCGCAAATTGTCTTTTTCTTTTTCTATATCATTCTGAAGAGAGATATATTCGTCAGAAAGTTTTGAGAGCTCGATCTCGATTTCTTTTGCTGTCTTATCCGATTCAACCCTTCTCTCTCGAAGTATTTTTATTTCTTCTTTGATTTCTCCTGTCCTGTTTTCCGATTTTGCCTGTCTATTCGAGTCCAGAAAAGATTTGAAGAGCTCTCGAATTTTTGCTACAGCGTTCAAATCACCCAATAATTCATCAACTCTGGCTATCAGAGTCTCCACTTTGTTAAATTCAACGGTTGTAGTTTCTGCATTTGCTGTAGATTTTTCCTTAGAGAGCATTTTTTCAAGACTGCCTATTTCGCCCTCTACACGACCGATGGTGCGAGTAATATCATCACGAGTTTCTCGCATTTTTTTGAGTTTGTTTTCCAGCGAAATTAAATCTATCGATTTTACATCTCTGTGTTTTGAGTTTTCCAAAACCTTTTTTGCTACCGCTAATTCTCTTGCCAATCGTTCCAAATCTTTTTTAGGCAGAGAACTCTCATCATCCAGAGATTTTTCCGTGGCAGTCAAGTATTGCAATTCTCTTTTCAAATATTCTTTGTACACGCTCTTTAATTCTTCTCGCAAAGCGATCGTTTTTTCAACCATCTCTACTTGTTTTTTGAGAAATTTTAAATGAGGAGCAATTTCTTTACGTAAAGATTGAATTTTTTCCATATTCTCACCGGTTTTTTTTAGTTTTCGCTCGCTTTCTTCTCTTTTGTATTGAAAAATTTTTAAACCTAGCGCATCCTCTATCATCTCTCGCCTCTCGCGAATATTGGCATTCAAAATTCTGTCGGTCTCACCTTGGGAAATTATATGATGACCGCTAGAACCTATGTGGGCTCCGGCCAGTAATTCGACAATATCACGAAGCCTGACTTGCGAGCCATTTATAAAATATTCAGACAGAGAATCTCTGTGAATGACGCGCTCCAGAATCACTTCATCAAAATCAATATTTAAAAGTTTTTTGGAATTGTCAAAAATGAGTTTTACAGATGCTCGATTACCCCTAGCCAATCCTTCACCGCCATTAAAGATGAGATCCTCTGTGCGTTTGCCACGCATAGATTTGATTGATTGCTCGCCCAAAACAAAACGAAATGCCTCCGCCACGTTTGATTTGCCGGAACCGTTTGGCCCGACAATAGCGGTCACTTGTGCATTGAAATCGAGATTCGTCTTTTTTGCAAAAGATTTAAAACCGGCGAGTTCGAGTGATTTGAGATACATGAAAGCAGAATATTGCTCTCTATTTTAACACAAAATTTTAAGTTTTTTTGTCGTTTATTCCGTCCAACCTTTGGCTTCGATGGCTAAATAAAAAATGACCCCCAGTTTGCCAAAGCAAACCGAGGGTCAAAGTGTCACGAAATGCGAGAAAACACCTGAAGACCATCTTTCCACCTACGCATATCCTCAAGGGGACGTGCATAGATGTTCCAACCGTCGTCGAACCAACACACGTAGACCGTGCGAAGCATACCATTTTGGTCCATGACGTAGAAAATATTGGCGTAGCCGTTGATGAAAAAAACACCGTGTCCACCTTTACCTTGCTTTTCCATGAGAGAGAATAGCTCTGACAAGGTAGTTTCAGCTTTTGCTTCGCCACCGAGTTCGGTGATAATCGGACCATCCAATAACGACTGCAACAATTTGTGGTAACGGAGCTTCTGTTCACTGATTGGGTCTTCGGTTTTGCCGTTGCCCGACAGGAACCACTCGGTGAAGTTGCCACCTAAGTAACTGATCTTGACCTTGGCTTTGCAACCAGTGTCACAAACAAACTTCTCTTTGGCGACAAACTTACTGGTAGTTGCCGATACTACGATTGTCGAGATGAACTCGATGATCGAGGATGTGGGTTTCTGTTCCATCACTTGTGTGATTTTGCCTTTGCTCCAGCAGGGTTCCTTGCGGAGAAATTTCTTTCCATTCAGCTCCCACATTTCACCTTCCGTATCAGAAAGGGAAAATTTGTGAGCAATATCCAATACCAAACCGAGCCGATTTTTCGGGACAGTTACGAGAACTCGCATGAGCGAGCCGAGAATGTCTTGCGACATAGTCTTCCTTTTTGTTTATTGTTTTTCTTTAGAACGCCTTTTGCAAATATTACATATATTTGAAATTCTGTCAAATTTAACGCATTTTTTGAATTCACTATTCCGTCCAACCTTTGGCTTCGATGGCGCGTAGAGCGGCGGTTTGTTCGGCTTCTTGTTTTGATTTACCTTCAGAGAGATTAGTTAAGTGTCTATAGTCTATACGCATCTTTTCTATCTTTGATCGAATATATCCTAATTATTTGCTCTTTTTCAAGACCATAAATAATTCTCCACTCCCTTACCCGTAACCTAAATCCAACTAATGGATTTTTAAGTTTTTTAATATCGAGAAATTGTGAGAAGGGATCATGGTTAAGTTCATCGAGAGCTCGATCAATAAAAAGAATCGCCTGTTTAGACAGCTTTTTATACTCACGACTTGCTTTTGTCGTAAAAACAACTTTATACATTTAATCTGAATAGATTATTTGCTACGCCTTATCTTTTCCCATGGAATCTCCTTACCATTGTCTTCCTTTATTAGTTTAGCGAGTTCGCGTGAGTCAATTTCTAACTCTCTCGCTTCCACGAGTTTATTATATGCATCTGCAGAGAGAAGCACAAATGGATCCTCACCTCTGTTTGCGCTTATAATTACAGGATTTTCTTTGGCTTGTTTGAGGTATGCTGGAATAGATGCTCGAAAGTCACTTACGCCTACTGTTTTTTGGATTTTAGTGAAATTCATATGTGTACAATTAGTTGTACATTTAATTGTACACAAAGAATTTTATATTGCAAGATGTATCTGAGGTTAGTCGATTATTTACTCGTTCCAACCTTTGGCTTCGAGGGCGCGGAGGGCGGCATTCTGTTCGGCTTCTTGTTTTGATTTGCCTTCGCCTGTGGCGATTTGGTCTCGGTTTATGTAAACACCGACAGTGAATAATTTGTCGTGATCAGGACCTGAATCTCGGATCAATTTATATGATGGCGTGATGCCTGTTTTTTCTTGAGATTTCTCTTGGAACAGGCTTTTGGTATCTACTAAATTCCCCTGGGCAATCATTTTGTCAGCAAAAATAAAAATGTTTTTTTCTATGAATTTTTTGGCGACATTGTAGCCTTGATCGAGATATATGGCACCGACAACTGATTCAAATGTATTGGCGAGGATAAATTGGCGGGCACGACCTGTATCTTTTGATTCACCTTTTGAGAGAAGTAAAAAATCATTCATGTTTAGATTTGAAGCAACCTCGGCCAGAGTCGTCGAATTTACCAGAGCCGAGCGGTATGTAGTGAGCTCGCCTTCCGGCTTTGTCGGATATTTTTTATACAAAAAGTCCGTGACAACGAGCTCCAGCACGGCATCGCCGAGAAATTCCAAACGTTCATTGTGCTCCAGTTTGCTATTTTTATTTTCGTTTATATATGAACGATGGGTAAAAGCCTGCTTCAAGAGAGTTTTGTCCTTGAATTTTACGTCCGCCTGCTCTTCAAATTTGCTCCAATTTATTTCCATATGTATCAAACTATATTCAAAATCTTGAATTTGCAAGCTTTTTACTTTTTTGGAATTAATTTTATAGCTTTTTCAATTATAGGCATCATATCGGCATAGCAATTGAGTTCGGCAACTTGTTCGATTTTGAACCATTCTGCTTTGTCGAGTCCGCCAGATGGTCCTAATTTGAGTGGCCCATACTTGGCTTCTGCCAGAAAATAGAGAACTTGCTTGCGGATTTTTCCGTGCGCGGGATGAGTAGCTATATATTCATTGCTTGCTACTTCTTTGATAATTTTTATATCTATACCCATCTCTTCTTTTATCTCGCGTATGGTGCCAATTTTTGTATCTTCATTTCCTTCCAACTTGCCTTTTGAAAGCGTCCATCGGCCAAAAACATCATGAACCAAGGCGAGATAAATATTTCCTTCATGCCGGGTAAAAACGATGGCGCCACCGAGCCTCTGAATTGGCATTTTATCGTACGGCACATTGAATTTGTCATCATGCTTTTTCGAAACGGCGTCTTTGCCCGGCTCTCCTAGCTCTTTATAAACCGAGCCGAGTACTCCATTGACGAATTTACCGCTATTCTCACCACCAAAATTTTTGGCCAATTCAATGGCTTCATTTATGGCGACTTTTGCCGGTACTTCTTTTCTATCGGCAAAGAGAAGTTCGTAGAGACCGATGCGTAAAATATTTCTGTCAACAATGGAAATTTTATCGAGAGGCCAATCGGGAGCGGCTTTGGTGATGATCATGTCTATTTCCGGTCTTTTTTTCAAAACCCCAGCGCAGAGTTCAACCATAAAAGACAAATCCGTCTGGCCTGGAGCAAACTCGGTGGCATTGCGAATGACAGCCTCCGAGAGAATATTATCTTTCTGGTCGCGGAAGTCCCACTCAAAGAGTGATTGGAGGACTACCGATCTAGCGAGATGCCTATTTGCCATATTAAATGTGCTTTCTTTATTCTGCTCTAAACCCCTTATATGTCTATTGTATAAAGCCGGAGTTCAAAGCACAAGCAGAGTTTTTCCAAACTTTACGAAACAAAATCAAACAAAATTAGTTTGAAATTAGCGTGCCGTTTGGGCTTCCTTCATTTTCTTAGCCTTTTTATCAGCCTTTTTGTCCATATCTATGACCACAAGATCTTTATATTTGCCTGTGACAGCGCTCGCACGGTGACGGAGATGGATCACGCCGGTCTTTGTATCAGTTGAAAGGGCAGGGTTCTGCAAGGCGTGATGAGAACGTCTGTTACCTCTCGCTGATCTTGTTGCACGCATTCGTACTACCATAGTGAAAACACTATAGCAGAAGTTTCGATAAAGGCAAGAAAAAATCTCATCGTTGGGGTTAGACGATGCGGACTGAAATTGACAATCAAATATTTCCACAAAAGCTTTTTCTGTGAATCGGCGACAGGCCATGCTTGCGTATCAGTCTAAAATGCTCTCTCGTGCCGTAGCCTTTGTGTTTTTCAAAACCATACAGGGGATAAATTTTCGCCTGTTTTGTCATATATCTGTCTCTCATCACTTTTGCCACAATAGAAGCGGCGCTGATGATGGGAATTTTTTCATCGCCTTTTATAATGGTCTCTTGAAAGAGAAATTTTTCCGGAGCCACGAGAGCGCCGTCTAATTTTATCAGCGTCTTATCCGGCGCGAGAGCGAGAGATTCGAGTGATTGATTCAAAGCTTTTTTTATAGCTTGTGAAATACCTATTTTATCTATTTCCATTGCCGATATGGAAGCAATAGCAAAATCTAGATGGCCTTTTGATTTTAAAGCCGAGATTTTTTCAAACCACTCTGTGCGCTTTTTGGGAGAAAGCTTTTTTGAGTCTTTTATACCTTTGAAATAAGAGAAATCAAATTGGTGTGGGACTTTACAAGCACAGACAGTCACCGGGCCGGCCAATGGTCCACGACCGACTTCGTCAATTCCTACAATATGGGTGACCTTTTGCATACTTATAGTCATGTTTATAGTATTGCACAAAATCATTTATACTAGAGTTATATGTCTCGCTTTATCCACTTGCATGTCCATTCGCATTATTCCCTGCTAGCGGCTCTGCCGAAAATTCCTGATCTCATAGAAGCGGCGAAAATAGATGAGGCAAAGTCGCTCGCCCTGACTGATAACGGCAATCTCTATGGCGCCATTGAATTTTACAAGGACTGCAAGAAGGTCGGTATAAAACCGATCATCGGTGTAGATTTTTATGTCGCCCCGCGTTCGCGAATCGACAAACAATCCGGTATCGACTCGCGACGGACACGCCTCATTTTACTCGCCAAAAATCTCACGGGTTACAATAATCTGATTCAACTCGTGACCAAAAGCTTTCTCGAGGGCTTCTATTACAAACCTCGCATAGACAGAGAACTCATAGAAAAACATCATGATGGTTTGATTGCAATTTCCTCTGCTTTCAGTGGCGACCTCACTTTGGCCCTCCAAGGAAATGACATTTCAAAGGCTTGTGATATAGCCAGTTGGTACAAAGGCCTTTTTGGTTCTGATTATTACATGGAAATTACTCATCACCCAGATATAGAAGGACACAGCACTCTGATGGAGCGAACCAGAGAGGTGGCCAAAAAATCCGGCGTGCCTCTCTGTGCCGGTGGAAATGTCTATTACATAAAGCCAGGAGATAAACCTGCCCAACAAACACTCATGCTCGTAAACTCTAGTGGCGACGATAAAATCAGTGATGATGATACGGCCGATTTTTCTTTTATATCAAACGAAACAGCCCAAAATTATTTCCGTGACATGCCTGAAGTTATAACCAATACGGAAAAAATCGCCGACAAATGTAATCTCGAACTCACTCTCGGTAAATGGATTTTCCCGAAATATACAGTGACGCCCGGCAAAAGCTATGATGAGGAACTGCGCGAAATCGTTTTTGTCGGATTTGAGCGCCGAAAAATAGCAAAGACAAAAGAAGCCTTGGATCGCGTCGAATATGAAATCAAAGTCATAAAAGATAAAGGCTATGCCCCCTATTTCCTCATTGTCTCGGATCTCATGCGTTATGCCCACGAACATGGAATCCTCACAACCATCAGAGGATCCGTTGCCGGTTCTCTGGTCACATATCTCGCAGGCATTACGACCATTGATCCACTCGAATACAAACTACCTTTTGAACGATTCCTAAACCCAGAACGTCCAAGTGCTCCTGATATAGATATGGACTTCGCTGACGATAGGCGAGATGAAATGATTGAGTACACAAAGAAAAAATACGGCCTGAAAAATGTAGCGCAAATCAGCACATTCGGCACTATGGCGGCTCGCGGATCTGTGCGTGACGTCGCTCGAGCATTAGGCTTTCCCGTAGCAACCGGCGATAAACTGACGAAACTCATTCCTATGGGCTCTCAAGGCTTTCCTATGACCATAAATCGCGCCCTTGAATTGGTTCCCGAGCTCAAGCAAATGTATGACGAAGATGCAGATACAAAACGCATCATAGATTTAGCTAAAAAAATAGAAGGTTGTGCCAGACAAATTTCTACTCATGCCGCCGGTGTGGTCATAGCGCCGACAGACCTAACAGATTACACGCCCATACAATATGATCCAAAAGGAGAAAATAAAATTATCACTCAATACGATATGTATTCGATTACTGATGAATATGGCGGTATCGGTCTTCTCAAATTCGATTTTCTCGGCATAAAAAATCTAGCTATTCTCTCGAGCGCTGTTTCTCTGGCGAAAAAAATCGAAAACAAGACAATAGACATAGAAAACATTCCGATGGATGACAAAAAAACATTTGCTATGCTCGCCCGTGGTGAAACCGAGGGTATCTTTCAGTTGAACGGTTCGGGTATGACAAAGCATTTGAAAGATTTAAAACCATCTACTATCCACGACATAAACGCCATGGTCGCCCTGTATCGTCCGGGGCCCATGGAATCCATTCCGCAATATATTGAACGAAAACATGATCCGAGCAAAATAGAATTTCTCGATCCGCGTTTAAAAGATATCTTAGACCGTTCATACGGTGTTCTCACATATCAGGACGACGTTATGATGATAGCTATAAAGCTCGGCGGATACTCTTGGCCTGAGGCTGATAAATTACGCAAAGCCATGGGCAAGAAAATTCCGAAAGAAATGGAGGAGCAGAGGGAAAAATTGATCGATGGTTTGGTAAAAAACGGTATGACCACCACCAAAGCCAAACACATGTGGTCTCTTATAGAGCCTTTTGCCGCATACGGTTTCAACAAAGCCCATGCGGCGAGCTACGGCCGTGTCGCCTATCAGACGGCTTATATGAAAGCGAATTTCCCCGCTATTTATATGTCCGCAGTTTTGACGGCTGATTCAGGCGAAGTGGAAAAAATCGGCGAAATCATGACTGAATGCAAACGTATGGGTATTCCTGTCTTGCCACCGTCAATAAATGAGAGCTTTGAAGGTTTTACGGTCATCAAAGGCGAAAATAGTACAGCACATACTATAGGTGATAAAATCAGATTCGGTTTGAGCTCTATCAAAAATTTTGGCGAAGGTATTTCAAAAATAATCATAGACGAGAGAAAAGCCCACGGCAAGTTCAAATCGCTTTCAGATTTCCTCTCTCGCATAAAAGATAAGAACTTGAATAAAAAATCTCTAGAAGCTCTGATCAAAGCCGGCGCTCTGGATGATTTTGCGGATAGGACAGCGATGTATGGAAATATTGAGAGATTGCTCGAATACAACAAAGACAAAGTAAAAATGGGCGGAAACCAAGATTCGCTCTTTGCAGGTACTTCTGGCAGATATGGTCCAGTCGAAGAACTCCGGCTTGAGACAGTCGCTCCTGTAACAATAGCCGAAAAATTGCTCTGGGAAAAAGAATTGCTCGGTCTCTACATCTCCGGCCATCCTCTGGATAAATACAAAAATATACTGGAAAAAAGACCTTTGGATATTGCCAAAGTAAAAGCAAAGGCTAGTTTGGAAATTTCTCTGGGCAAAGCTTTGTCGGAAGAAACTTTTGTACTCGGTGGCATCATAGAAGAAGTCAGGCCTGTGACAACAAAGAAAAACGATTCTATGTGTTTCATTCGCCTCGCCGATATGTCTGGGACGATAGAAGTTGTAGTTTTTCCTCGAACCTATGCACAATATAAATCAGTCATCGTTCCCGAAAAATGTATAGCTGTCAAAGCCAAACTTTCAGATAGAAATGGCGAGGTTTCTCTGGTTGCTGAAAGTTTTATGGCTTTGGTGTAGTATTTCAATTGGAGTCGTTCTGTCAGTCTACCCCTCTCTAAAAAAGAGGATATGGGTCACATAGAGGACTCCGACGAGATTGTCCCAAAACCTCCGACCCTAAAAGACTGAAATTGCGCTGTCGCTTAGCGACAGCCCTCTTTTTTTGTTGTGAAAAACACTAAATACTGTAATATACCAAATGGATAGGTAGCTTGTAGGATGAATAGGCATCCTTGACTCAAGGGAATATCTGACATGTTGCAATACACATAGATCAGTTTGTCTCATTCCAAAACAATGGAGGTCTGGCTGAAAACGACCAAAGCGCTTATGGGTCCTATCCTGTAGAGCCGAACAGTTGTCACCCTACAAAGCGCATCCTATGGCCCGTATGTTCAGAGTTGAACATGCGGGTTTTTTATGCAATATTTATCGTATGTCCTCCATAGAACAAACCCGTCATTCATTTGCTCATTTACTCGCTGCTGCTGTGAGAGAACTTTACCCTGAAGCAAAAACCACTATCGGACCTGCCGTAGACAATGGTTTTTATTATGATTTTGAATTTCCTGCGGGAATTACAATATCAGAAAAAGAATTCCCAAAAATAGAAAAAACTATGAGGAAAATTCTGCCGGAATGGAAAGAATTTGAAAAAATTTCTGTTTCGGCTGACGAAGCAAAAAAACAATTCGCAAATAATCCATACAAACTAGAACTTATAAATGAGATTATAAAAAAGGGCGAAGACATCACCCTGTATAAATCAGGAAAATTTACAGATCTTTGTCGTGGTGGGCATACTGAAATTGCTGATATGAATGCAGGTGCATTCAAACTCGAACGCGTAGCCGGCGCATATTGGCGTGGAGATGAGAAAAACAAAATGCTCACACGTATATACGGCTTGGCTTTTGCTTCCAAAGACGAACTTGATACTCATGTAATCCAAATAGAAGAAGCCAAGAAACGTGACCACAAAAAAATTGGTCGAGAACTTGGTTTGTTTGTTTTTTCAGAACTTGTTGGCTCCGGTCTTCCCCTTTGGACGCCACGAGGCACTCTGGTGCGTGACTTACTCGATGATTACGTCTGGCAATTACGCAGAGAAAAAGGTTATATGCGTGTCACTATTCCTCATATAACAAAAAAAGATTTATACGAGAAATCCGGCCATTGGGCAAAATTCAAAGACGAACTTTTCAAAATCGAAACCCGCGAAGGACACACTTTCGCTATGAAGCCGATGAACTGTCCTCATCATACCCAGATATATGATGCAGAGCTCCGTAGTTATCGAGACATGCCTCAGAGATACGCCGAGACGACCATGGTCTATCGTGACGAGCAGTCTGGCGAGCTTTCGGGACTTTCTCGTGTCCGCTCAATTACTCAAGACGATGCGCATGTTTTCTGCCGAGAAAATCAGATCGAAGAAGAGATGTTTGCTGTCTGGGATATCATAGACAAATTCTATGGTACATTCGGTTTTGGTTTGCAAGTACGTTTGTCCCTTCATGATCCGGAACATTTTGAGAAATATATAGGCTCAAAAGAAACTTGGACCCGCGCCGAAAAACAAATAAAAGCAATAGTGGAAAAACGCGGCACGAAAAATGTTATAGGTGGCCTAGGTGAAGCTGCTATGTACGGACCAAAAATAGATTTTATGGCAACAGATTCAATCGGACGGACACTCCAAGTAGCAACTATTCAATTGGATTTCAATATGCCCGATAGATTTGAACTCAAATGCGTAAATGAAAAAGGCGAAAAAGAACAAATCGTTATGATTCATTGTGCCATTATGGGTTCTATAGAACGATTCGTGGCGACTCTCCTGGAACATACGGCGGGAAACCTCCCTCTCTGGCTATCACCCGTGCAAGTAAAAATCACACCCGTTAGAGAATCAAATTATGAAAAAGTACGAGAAGTTGGCGAAATTCTAGAGGCTGTTGGCTTGCGTGTGGATGCGGATGTGAGTGATACAGGATTCGGCAAAAAAGTGCGTGAAGCTAAAGATTTTAAAATTCCCTACACCATAATTATCGGCGACAAAGATATGGAAAAAGGCGTCGTCACTCTGGAATCTCGTGACCGTGGCAAAATCGGAGAGATGAAAATAGAAGAAGTTTTGGAGATGCTGGTGGAAGAAAATAAATTAAAAAATTAAACAGTTATTGTGTGTAGACTAAAATTTTGAGGAAAAAATGATGTGATTTTTTCAATATTATTTTTTTCTTCAAGACAGAGATCTATCACTTCACGGATATTCACCAGAGCCTCATCCAAAGTTTTTCCTTGAGAATAACAGCCCTTGAATATGGGACATTCAACAATATAAAAACCGTCCTCGTCTTTTTCAATAAAGACTGGAAATTTCTTATTTTTAACCAATTTTGCGGTGGATTTTGACATAATCAGGCTTATTATACGCTCTGATAAGCCTTATTTGCAAGACCTCGAATCTGTTGGCGTAAATTCCAACTATTGCCGTGACTCACAAGGCCGAGGTACGACTGTACCGTTTCGGCTTTAGCTTCTTTTATTTTAATGTTTTTGAACATTCTTTTCTTGGTAGTGGTTCGTAAGACACGATGATCAGGGAAATGCACCCAGCCGAGAAAGTCGATTCCTGAAGCAATAGTACAAATTGATATTTTGTTTGGGTGTAATGATAATCGCAGATGTTCAAATAGAAATTTCTGAATAGCCGGGAGCATTTCATATAATTGTTTTTTGTCATGTGAAAAAATCACAAAATCATCTGCATAACGAATGTAGTATTTTGCCCTAATTCTGTGTTTTATGTATTGATCAAATTCGTTCATATAAATATTTACAAGAAGTTGGGATGTTAGATTACCAAGAGGTAAACCTATGCCAGTCTTTGTCGAGGAAAAACTTTTAATAATCTTTGAGAGCAGACTCAAAATATCCCTGTCAGAAATATGTTTATCGAGGAGTTTAATCAGAATTTCTTGATCTACCGACGCAAAAAACTTTCTAATATCACATTTTAAGATCCAAACGGTCTTTGTATTATTCAAAGAAGCTTTATGGGTAAATGATCGAAATCTATCCAGAGCTTTATGTGTTCCTTTGTTTAAACGACACGAGAATGAATCCGCTATGAATTTCCCGTCGAAAAACGGGTAGAGCTTCCTATACAGAGCGTGGTGTAATAACCTGTCTCTCACGCTAGCTTTGTGTATATCACGAAGTTTGGGATCATAAATTCTAAAAAACTCGTAAGACAGGTGCTCATAAGACTTGGACACCAAATCATTATGAAGGGAGATAATATTTCCCATTAAATCTCTCTCAAATATTTGCACATCTTTACGTTTGTGTTTTCCTTTAACGAATTCTTTCCAAGCTTCGAGAATATTTTTGACGGAAATGATATCGTTATAGGCATGATAAAATCTAATTCGGCCCGAACCTAT
>ERZ1292623.3099-Hain-H51-01um-R1-3099-length-14391-cov-5_pt1 | contig 14391 bp, 23 predicted proteins | sample MGYA00564398_ERZ1292623 | MGnify/ENA primary metagenome ERZ1292623 (study PRJEB36523, sample SAMEA6512633) | groundwater metagenome | collected 2019-01-07 | study: AquaDiva: Metagenomics assemblies of 32 groundwater samples
AACACTTCATCTTTGACGTCCTTGAAAAGATGATAAATATTACAATCTGCAGTATAAAAAGAAAGTTCCCTTAAAGTAAGATCAGTCCTTCTTTCGGTAGTAAGCTGGTCGCTATGCAGCATAGTGCCTGGCTGAAGCTGTATGTAAGCATCACGCAGGTTCCCTTCAATATTTTCTAATGCGCTCATGACTCTCTCAGTCCAGCCATTATTTAAAAAACTTTAGAATAAAATGAAAATATAAAAAAATTGAAGAATCCTAAAACACTTCTTTCTTCAGCAATGGCTGTTCTAAACTCCACTTGCCGTTGCCATAGCCTTCCATATGAAACTTTTGTAATTTGTTTAAATGCATGTAAACCGCCTCGTTAATCATCAAGAAAGCGTAAGATGATTTAAATGCTTTACGCTAACCGTCAAAAGGAGGAGGGATAATTCTCTTCCAAATACGCAACAAGATTTCTATAGTCTAGAGCCTTAAAATGGTGCGGTAATTCTTTTCCGTCAAAGAAAACAAGCGTGCTGGACTGGTTTGTAGCTGATCGTTCCAAGATTTGGAGGATTTCTTCCTGCGAAAATGAGTAAACATTCTTTTTTGCATAATCTTGAATAACAGCAACCGCTGCGGTAACAAAAGGAGCACTAAAAGAAGTTCCGCTCCATAATTGATGCTCTTTAGCATTTTTAGTAGAGTAAACAAGATCCCCTGGAGCAAAGATATGGGCATCAAGATCAGAGAAATCTGCAATTTCGCCTTTTACATCAGTTGCACCTACTGAGATGGCATAAGGACTTCCGTCTGGAAGCTGCATGGTTGCAAAAGTACTATTGTAATCATTAAAAGTTCCGTAAAAGCTGCCGTTGCCTGCAGATGCTACAATGATTGTTCCTTTTTTAGAAACGCGCTCTACCGCTTCCGCGAGAATACGATTGCCGTCTGTCCAGGTCATTCCCTCAAGTTCACTAACTTCGCTAAGCCCCCAGCTATTATTAATTACATCAAGATTATCAGCCATAACCTGATTTAACCCTTCCAGAACATCAGTTATATAGTTAAGCCCTTCACGATCATGAATCTTGTATACCAAAATATCAGAAGTAGGAACAACCTTGGTGATGATACCAATAACAAAAGTTCCATGGCCATGATCATCATAGGTCTCTTTTTTCTCATACACAAAGTCATGAAATCCTTTGATTTGTTTCGAAAATTGGGGGACATTTTGATGGACGCCACTGTCTAAGATGCCTATCCTGACCGTAGTTCCTGTTAATCTCTTCCGTGCAGGAATTTCCGCATGCGTACTTTGATGCGCCCAGTATCCTTCTAATTTTGGAATTGGATCGTTATCGTCATCGCGAACATATAAAAAACGAGGAAATTCACGCTCTCCTTCTTTTGAGCCGCAGTAGTTGACAAAGAACTCCACCGTTTCATCTTTTACAAGAGCCTCAAGATCGTGTATGCAGGCTTTTATTCTTGACGCTTCTAAATACTCAAAATCCTGGAGAAGGGAGAAAGATGTTTTTTGAGAAAATAACTTTTTGGAATCATAGCCTTCAGAAGCAAAAACTAAAAATTCTTGTGGTGGACATTCCTGATGTTGTGGTGGAGTCTTAACAATTTCGCCTTCTACCTGCTGTTTTTCCTCAATGAGAGGAACCTTCGGTTGATTCTCAACTGGACTATTTTGATTCAGATGATCAGAAGATGATAATGCGCTATATAATGTGGCTATCCCTCCCAAGGGAGCTAGGATATAGCGGACAAAGAACTTGGTTTTATTGTGCATCTGCAACCTCTTTTAAGAGCATATATGTCCTAAAGATATAAATATTTCTTGCCTGTAGCCTAGAAGAAAATTTAATATAAAGAATTAGTACTATCATCTTATGGATCCATTGTTAATCTTAGTCTTGCTCTTATTTTTAGCGGTGGCGGCACTGGCGTACAAAATTGGCGTTTCTGCTGGTGGAATGCAACGGGATAAATATTGGGAAGAACAGCTTCCTGGAATCAAGAAAGATTCCATTGAGCGTTCCCGGGCATCGTTAGGCGGACAGTTTTCTGAACAACTAGCGCCGTATCTGCCGAATTTCAAATACAAACCAACGGAATGTAAATTCTTAGGTAAACCGGTAGATTTATTGGTCTTTGAAGGATTAGATGAAAAAGAAGTTTCCGAGATTGTCTTTGTGGAAGTAAAAAGCGGTGGTTCAGATTTGAACGGAGTACAGCGCAAGATTAGGGATGCGGTGAAAGAAGGAAGAGTACGATGGGATGAGTATAGGATTCCGAAGGAATTGACGGTGAGGAAGGAAGAGTGAAGCAAAAGATTTAAATAAAAACATGTATTTACAAGTTTATACAAGGTTTTGGGCGATGGTTACAAAAGAAGATCTGTTAATGACCAAACATGCCCAGGATGAAGCTAACGATGATGGTATTTCCCGCGTGGAAATTGCTGAGGCGATCGGAAGGGGGCCAAGAATCCAAGAATGTAAACACTTTATTACTGTTTACAGGCACTTTACTGTTGCCTATGAAAAGCTCTCGGACGGACGTTATAAAATAATAACGGTCCATTTAGGAAGACCGCGAGGATGGAAAGGAAAATGAGATGCACCAGCTGTAACATGGGAGATTATGGAAAGAAAAAGATTCCATATGTTTTTTTAGGCGAAGCTATTGGCAAATTTGAAGCTCTGGTCTGCAATCGTTGCGGAGAAACCTTATTTGGGTCAGCCGCATCAGACAAAATTGAAGTAGAAGTGAAACGCAGAGGATTGTGGGGGTTGCGCGCCAGAAGTAAAGTTTCAGAAGTAGGAAACGCCTTGGATGTACGTGTTCCAAAACAGTTAGCAAAATTCCTCTCCCTGAAAAAGGGGCAGGAAGTTATCCTTGAACCCATCGACAAAAATAGGCTCCAGATTATCGTAGAGTGAGATGGACAAGATGAGTATAGGATTCAGAAGGAATTGATAGTGGGGGAAGAGTGAAAGGGAAAAGAAGAATCAATCATAAGTCTTATTAAGAAGAAGTATCTAAAAGATAAAAATGACAAAGGTGCAGATATACAATACTCAAGAAGAAATGTGGAAGCAGTTAGGACGAAAAATCTACAGAAATAATCTTAAGAGCAGAGGAACGCTTGAGGACCTCTACGAAAAAGCCATGTTAGGATATAAAGAAGAATCTGGTTTTAATAAGCGCTTTCTTGAAGCGCAGGAAAAAAGAAAAAAAAAGGAACCTTGGGTCTCCACATTTTCACCTGATATGGTTCATTTGCCGAAAAAAGAACAAGAAAAGTTTAATGAACAATATTGTGATTTGGGAAAAGACTTAGAACTAACGGTTCTAGTTTGTTTATCCGCGATGGGAAACAAATACTCTTTTGGCGTGAGAAATAGCGGAGAACTCCCAAATTCATTTGAAGAAGGCGTGGGGTATGATACCATCGCTTCTCTGGCGCATGGCGTTAAAGGAGAATTATCAAAAATTACGTACTTTGGAATTACATTTACTCCTACATTTTACACTACAAGAGAAGAAGTTGCAATTATTCCTGAACATATCAGCAATGATGTTGAAGGTTATCTGCGAGAAATTAAAGAAAATCCTGAAAAGCAGCTATCCCCGCCCTAAAGGGCAGGGATTTACGCCGCTTTTCCGAGACGGATTTTCTAAAATGAAAAGTAGCGAAATCAATCGCAGCATTCATCCCACACTATGAATAGTGGGGATTTCTGCTTTTTTCATTTAATGAAGAAGCTAATAAAGATAGAGAGATGCCAACAGAATTTAAGGAATTATTCTTGGAAGGGTTGCGAGATCTTGCATACTGCAAAGATAAAATCAGAGGTTTAACCGACCAAGAATGCGCTGAGTTTGAACGATTGTACTTTAATACCCCTTGATAACTTTCTCTCTCAGCAACGTCGACTTATGCTTTCCCAACTTAAATGGTTTCGCTCGTTTTATTTCTGGTTTCAATCCTTTTTCTTTCAGCTTCATAGCCAACACTTTCTCATTAATCGTATGGTCGTACCCTAAAAAAATAACGTCTGGCTTTTTCTCTTCAATAATTCTGAAATGATTGTCAGGATAACCCAGAACTGCTTCATCTACAATCTTTAAATTTTTAACCAATTCCAAACGTTCTTTTTCAGAGAAAATGATTTCTTTCTTCTGTATCTGCTTGGTTTTATCTCTGGCGATGACTACAATGAGATAATCACCCTGCTTTTTAGCCTGCTGGAAATAGTTTAAATGCCCAAGATGCAGTAAATCAAAAGTGCCGAAGCACATCACGGTTTTCATTCCTACGGTTCTCCTAATTTTCTGATACGATATCTGCCTACTTGTAGAATCGTTATAGCATTTACTATCTCCTTTTCCTTTATTGTCTTAAAAAATATTGTTATTGCCTTTGTAAGCTGGTTTTTGTTGTAAAATGGGGGTAATCGCACAATTACCACAGCATAATGCGAACCCTCAGGATACAATAACAAACTCCCAAATTCAATATCTTTTGTAACAAGAATAAATTTTTGTTTTTTAGCGTATTTTGCAATAACAACATCAGAAGTGCCTCTCAAACCAACATCACATACATGCTCTACTTTATGACCTAATTTTGTAAGCTCTATAACTAAAGAAAGAGATAAATTTTCATCAAGAAGAATTTTCATTTTTAGGCTGTAGCTTTATGAACTTCTTCTCCTCTTACAATAGATGAAGCATAGCGTATTACTGCCAAAATATCCTCTTTTGTGATTTTGTATTCCTCTTCAATCTCTTCATAGTCCATTCCGTTTTCTAGCCAGCCTAGAACATCATCTACAGTAACTCTTGTACCTTTAATAATAGGCTTCCCATGCCTAATCTTTTCATCAATAATTATTTTTGCCATAAAACATGAAGAGTTTAGATTTATATAAACTTAACGCTTAAAAATACTATTTACTCACCAATTTTGCTTTTCTGATCACTAAGTGGGCTCTGTTTTTATCTTCTTCTATTATTTCTATTTTTTCCAGAACTATTTTTTTGGTGAATAAAGGGCAATCTAATACTAAGGACTCCGTTTCCCCGCCTTCGCCCGCAACATTCAGACCATATTTTTTGTTAAGCTGCTGCAATCTTTCTATATCTTTTTGAATAAATTTCCGCCCCAACCAGCTCTTATCCAATCCTTCTGCTGCAACTGCAGTTAAGACTATCTCAAATCCCTTTTCCAGCAAATCCTGCAGATGTTTATCCTGCGGCTTGTGCCATAAAGGAGAAAATATTTTCAATCCAAGTTTGTCGCAGATCTTTTCAATTCTATCTCGCTGATAGGCAGAGAACAAAGCACCGGAGACAATTCCTTCGATTTGGTATTGCTCTTTTGCTTTTTTGAAAGCTGTTTCTAAGTCTTTCAGTTCAGCTTCTTTTTCTCCTTTGGTTTTTTGGATAAGGATAGGTAAGCCCATCGCTTCTGCCTGCATCTCTACTAATTCAGTTCCAGCAGTCTGAAACATATAAGAATCTGGATTTTCTGATTTGATGTGAATTAAGCAGGTTAACTCGTAATTTTGCTGTTTCATGATGTTGGCAGCAGCAGTAGAATCTTTTCCCGAAGAAAATAAAACTCCCAGCTTAACATTGTGTGAAGGAAAAAATGTTTTAAGATACGCTGATTTCGAAGGAAATTTATGTTGTTTGGCTAATTTTCCCAGAGCATAATCAAACTTAGAGCCGTACTGAGCTGCAGTTTTCTTTCGTAAAGCAAATTCCTCGGGTATCCCTTTTTGCAGAGCAATTTCGCGTAAAATGTATTTTGTAACCTCTCCCTTAATTTTGTAGTTCCCTGGAATCTTTAAGGCATACCTAACTAATTCTACATCTAAGAACGGAAGACGCAATTCCAGGCTGTTGTCCATGGTTATGACATCATCCCTATACAAATCACGCTCGTACATCTTACGCAACCCAGAAAGACACTCCTGGTTGATATTGGCAGAATTCTTGTGCCGTTCATAGCCGGCAAAGATTTCTTCACTTCCCAAACCAGAGAAAATAACTTTACAACCGTTTTCTTTAGCCGTCTCACAAGCTACATAGAAGGTTAAAGCCACTCCTACTTTAACTACGTTAGAATCTTCTATCAGTGGGACAATCTTTTGCAAGTACTTAGGAATCTCTTCTATTTTTATTTTCTTGACTTTGAGTTTAAGATTTAATTCTTTAGCTACCTTCTGAGCAGCTTCTAAATCTGGCGGAATTGTTCCTGAGCTTGTATCTAATACGGCAGTATGACAGGTAAAATCATATCCTTTGTCTTTGAAGTATTTTGCTAGATAGGTTGAATCAATTCCTCCGGAGAAGAGCAAACCAAATTTCTTTTCAGGGATTCTTTTTTCTATAGCGTGATCTAAAAGAGCGGTAGTTTTCTCTTTTAATTCTTCAAATGATTGTTTGTGTTCAGGCAAGTAAGTAAAGAATTCACGGTTGATGACTTCTACTTTATTTTCGCTGATGGTGTTTTTGATTATCTGTCGAGGATTTAATTCCTGAATATCGATGAATCCAAGCTTTTCCAATGCCTTTTTTTCTGAAGCGAAAGCAAAATTATCAGTAGTGTATGAGAACCATAACGGTTTTTCTCCGAGAATATCGCGAGCTAGGTAAAGAATATCTTCTCTCCAATAAGCGAAGGAATATACTCCATCTAACTCTTCAAGTTTTTCTATACCTAACTTATCTAAAAATAACAATAAAGCTTCTGCATCATTTTGGGCATTGAATTTGTATTTCTGTTTCAGTTTTTTCCAGTTATATATCTCGCAGTTGGCAACTAATAAGCCCTCTTTCTTGATGGGCTGAGGAACATGATCAACTACGGCATGCAAAGCATGGCCAACCACATTTTTATCTTTTAATGGAAAGAATTTCTTCAAGTCGTGATGGTGCTGGATTTCATGTTCATTAGCGATGCCAAAGCCGTCTTTTCCCCGGTTATGCAGGATAGCCAGCGCTATTTTAACTTTGTTGAAAGCTTCCTTATCGTTGAATATGCCGATGATGCCACACATAAGTGATTAATTTTAGGTAAATTTATAAAATATGCTCAAAAAAATGAAGGTATGAAGAATTATTATAAAATTTTAGGCGTACCAGAAACTGCTTCACCTGAAGAGATCAAAAAAGCCTACAAGAAACTGGCTTTGCAGTATCACCCAGATAGGAATAATGATAATACTGAAACTACTCAAAAATTTAAGGAAGCTACTGAAGCGTATGAAACTTTGACCAAAGGAGTACCAGCGCGCCGGCAAGTTTATGAGAACGATATTTTCAATGATTTCCTTCGTGATTTTTTTGGAGAGACTTATAGACCTCCATTTGTCCAAGATCCGCGCGAGAGACTGAAAGATTATGCTGAGCATCTAAAAGAGCAACAGAGAATCTGGATTGAAGAAAGGAAAAAGAAAAAAGAAACTCTATCACAAAGGCAAAATGATTTGGAATCTATCATCGTCCAAAAGGAGCAGGCTCGAAGAACTGCCACAATAATTTATCAATGCCCGGCCTTGGGAACAGCTTTAGGCAGTGGTGTTTTATTCTATGCAGATCAAATCGAATATGGTATGGCTTCTGGAGCAGTCGCAGGAGTCCTTACTCTTATTGCCTATCTTGTAAAAAGACCGATTAAACAAGAGCTTAAATACTTATGCCAAGAACATAGAATGAATACAGCAGAGCTGGAAGGCATGGCTATGGTCGATGATTTGGTTGAGGAGTTTGAAAGGAAACTTTAGGAGATAGTGAAGAACAGTAAATTATTTAAATGATTTAATTCCAACATTACTTATGAAAGTATTTTATTATGGGATGTATGAAAATCGGCACCTTGGCAATTCTAGAACAGATATTCTTTTTGTTCCAAAAATGAAGGTTCTCTTTTTCAAACATTTTTTAAGTGGTCCTGGGGCTGACGAAGAAAACGAAGACGAAATTCATGAAAAATCAACTACTTTTTATGATGGTGATGGTTTAAGTTACGGTTTTGAACGATCACTTTCACGCTTAAAAGAAATAGAATCAAAAAGAAGCGACCCCTGGGTAGGTATAATAAAACTTGGACCAACAGTATTTGATTATAGAAATAATAAATTACAAGAACTAATTGACTTGGCTCTCAAAGGAGAAAAATCAAGATTTAAAACTGGAATTGAACTAATTTTTAGACAATTTACCGCATATGAATCTCTAAAATACCCCTCCTCTCTCTTTAATTCTCTTTCTTCTCCGCTTCCATAATTTCCCGCATTTGTTTCTTTAATTTTGGAACTTCTACCTTAACTACTTCCCACACACGTTCAAGATTAACACCGAAATAGTGATGGATTAATCTGTCCCTCATTCCAGCGATTTTCGCCCAAGGAACAGAAGAATGCCTCTTTCGAAACGTAGAAGAAATATTTTTAGTAGCTTCTCCAATAATTTCTATAGCTCGTACTACTGCATGTTGTTTTTCTTTATCTTTCAAAAACTGCTCTTTGGATATTTCTTCAACGAAATCTTCAATATTTTTAATAGATTCTTGTATGTGTCCTATAAATATTAACTCATTCTTTTTCATAAAATTCTAATTTCCTCGTTAAGGATCTGTTTTTTGAGGTAAGGGTGAATTTCCTGATATTCGACAAGGTCTACTTTTTTTCTAAGTGCCTTTTGTAAATCTAGCTGAAGGCCAGCTATGTCTAATAGGCTCTTTCTTCCTTTTATTTTTACAAGAAAATCAACATCACTTCGTTTCTTTGCTTCTCCTCTCGCATACGAACCAAAAATACCAGCTTTCACTACCCCGTTTTTCTTCAAGATAGGGACGACTGCTTTAGCAATCCGGTGTAATCTTCTGTCTTTAATTTTCATAAGAAGAAGCAAGGCAATTATACTATTTAAAATTATTCTTTAATTTTCACCGCAGATGAATCTCTAACACATCCTTATCCTGCAAGGTATGATCTAATCCAAGCTTCTGTGCTGGATGCCTAGCCGACTTCCCCCACACTCGTGCAAATTTAAACTTCTTCACAAAATCTTTATGCAATTTATTACAGACATCCCCGATAGTAGAACCGCGCTTGATTATCAACGGCTTTTCTGTGTCCGCATCTTTCTTCGGCTCTTTCATACAGACGCGCATGAAATCCATCTTTTCAAAGATCAATTCTTTCAACGGTTCGATGTTGAGATCTTTTTCTGCAGAGATAAAAATGTCAGCATTTAATTCTTTTTTCACTTTATCCAGCCGCGCCGTATCGACAATGTCGGCTTTAGTAAGGCAGGTGATGGCTGGAACATATTTCTTGTTGCCCTCGATAACGTCGATGAAAGAATCTACATCTACCGGACTGCGGATCAACACGTCAACGTTCATCATCTTAAATTCACGCAGGATTTTCTTGAGTGTATCATCATCCAAATCAAGAGGTACTGTTTTTCCAATATTGATACCCCCGTACGCTTTTTTCTTGATGAACACTTCCGGCCTAGTCTTATTTAGACGGATGTTTGAATCCCAGACTTCTTTCAGGATGGCTGGATAATGCTCGGGATGAGTCACATCAACAACCATCAAAACGAGATCGGCGTTGAGGATAACGTTAAGAACTTCTTTACCTCTTCCCTTTCCAGACGCAGCGCCGCTGACGATTCCAGGAACGTCCAATATCTGGATTTTTGCCTGCTTGTAATCCAACATTCCGGGAATAACGGTAAGCGTGGTGAAGGCGTAGGCAGCGACTTCAGAATGAGTGCCGGTAAGATTGTTTAACAGCGTTGATTTACCTGCAGAAGGAAAACCTAACAATAATACTGTACCATCTCCAGATTTTCGAACGGAATAACCATATTCTGAAGCTCCTGTTTTTTTCTGGGTGCGCTGTTCTTGCTTCTCGCGCAGCTGGGCAATCTTAGCTTTGACGATACCAACATGACCTTGTGTAGCTTTATTGTATTTTGTCTTCTTCAGCTCGTCTTCCAGTTCTTTGATTTGTTTGTTGTAATCGACCATTTTTACTGTTTTTCTAAGCTAATTTATTCGCAATGTTTATAAACCAATCTGCTGATTAATAGCCATGGTAAACGAGACGGTTACGACTATCGTTGGCACTGCAGAATCATATTTTTCTCTTATCGTAGAAGGTGTTATCATCCTCATTGTAGGCTTTGGGTTAGGCATTTTTGCTCAAAAGTTATTGAACAAAGTGTTGAAGGAGATGGAACTAAACCAGATCATGGGCAAAGTAGGCATTACCTACAATTTAGAGAAATGGGTCAGCTTGGTTGCCTCCTATGTTATTTACCTGCTCTTTATCGTTTTCTTCCTAGACCATTTAGGAATCAGAAATATTGTGGTCTACTTGGTATTAGGAGCAGTATTGATGCTGTTAGTGCTTACTTTTATTGTAGGGCTTAAAGATGTGATCCCTAATTTGGTAGCTTGGGTCATATTACACAAAGATGAACGGATAACCGTAGGGCGAAGAGTAGAAGTGAAGGAAATTTCCGGAAGAGTGGAAAGGATAGGCTATTTGGAAACTGAGATCATTACTGATCATGATGACACTTTGTATGTTCCAAACTTATTATTCTTGAAATCGAAGTTTAAAGTGAAGAAAGACTAAACTCTTCTTCGTTGCTGTAGTAACAAATCACTGTAAGAACAAGAAATCAAATCACTTTTTTGAATGCCTAAAAGTCCCATATACTGTTCGCACTGCTTTAGAAGCGTGTTCCGTCCAATATCCCCAATCTTGTCTATAGCTTCAATTTCACAAAAACTACCAAGATCTCTTACTTCATCAACATGGAATTTAACATTATCAATAAAATAAATATGTCTTTGCTTATCAACGACAACTAATACGCCACAAGCACCCATAAGCACTGCCTTCAAGTTTGAACCGGGCTGACTTGAATAAAGGGCGACTGTTGAATCTTTAGGTCCTTCTTGATCGCTACGTTCGTAAAAAATGAGAGCATTCTCGATGTTTCCTTCGCGTAATTTTAATCTACCTTGCGGTACTCTAAAATAAGTATCAACTTGGTGATCTAAGCCTTTGTATTCTGCACCTTGTTGCTTTAATATTTCTCTAACCTTTTCGACATCGTGACAATATGCTTTTATTTCTACGTTTAAATGCATAAATTCAAACAGAGTAAAATTCTTTTATATTTTTTATGAGAAGAGAAACAATACTTCCAAATATCAATTCTTCAAGCTTTCCAACAAACTAACTACGTCCCATAATTGAGTCCTATGATACGAAGGAAGGTTTAAGGAGTTTAATTCTTCCAGTTCAGAAAGGGCTTTTTCGATGGTCAATTCTGCATCTTGCTGCAAGATATGGATAATGGTATTAATTTTCTCTTTTAATTTCTTGTTAGAGTCAAACTCTTCCCGCAATTCTTCCAAGCGGGCAACCACTTCCTGTAAATTTTCATCCATTTTTCAGATCCTGCATAAGTTCTTTCTGAGTATCTTCAATGCTTTTTTTAAGTTTTTCTTCTTGGGAAAGATAATTTTTGAGCCGGAGATTGTTCATTTCTTTCTTTTCCGTTAATTCTTTGGAAAGTGTATCCCGAAAGGAAGCGACCATGATATGGCCCACTATTTTATAACATTTTTCAGAGCTCTTTATTTCTTGGAGAGCAGATTCGAGCTCAAGCAGATTGTTCTGAAGCTGTTGTTTTTGAAGAAGAAGATTTTGCATATTCTGCTGAAGCAATTGCAGCTGAGCGATTTTGGATTGGTTCATGGTGAGCTCCGTAATTCAGGAAACGAAACAGTAAAAATATGGTGCAATTATCGTGCTTTGACTTTGACTATAGTGCGGCGGTCTTTGTAAAGAACTTTCCCACCGCAGTAAGGACAGCGGATCTTTACTCTAGTGTATTCGTCTTCCACTTTTTTTCCGCAATCAAAACAGATGTAATACATGTTGCACCTTAATTAGTTGTATATGCTTTGCCGGCAAATTTGACATTGCATTTTTGACACCGCCAGATTCCTAAAGCTACGCGTTTAACGCTGGTCTTATTGCAGGAAGGGCACTTGTGTTTGGCTCGTTGCTGAACTTCAGCGATGGCAAATTTCTTTTTTAAACTTGGCCCGTACCGTGCTCCGAATCTTTTTGTGGTTGTCATGTTGGATTGATAGTAAGGTGGGGCTGCCCGGATTCGAACCGGGGTTCAATGGTTTTTTTGTATTTCCGGTCATAGCCGAAGCTCACCCAAACCATTAGTGATAGTAACCCAAAGTAACACTGGTTTAACTTTACCAGGCTACACTACAGCCCCATGGTTTTATTTATAAAGGTTTCTGTCGATATCACTTGATTCAAGCTATTCTTTCTGCGGTTTTAAAAGGTTTGTGGTGTAAAAAGAGTTTATTTTAGCATAACTAATTCTTTAGGAGAAGTAGTCAGGATTTTAGCCTTTCCATTAAATAAAAGAGTATCTTCTATCCTTATCCCATACTTTCCCGGAAAGTAAATGCCAGGCTCTATGGTAAAAACATGATTTTCTTTGATAGTCTGTTTGGCTTCTGCAGAAAAAGTAGGTGCTTCATGGATCTCCACGCCTACTCCATGACCAAGAGAATGGATAAAATGTGATGAATATTTTCCCAGATGTTTGCGGGAAATTTTATCCAGCTCAGTAAAAGGTTTGTTTTTTGCAACCTCCCTAATAGGTTTTACTTGAGCGTTATGTAATAATTCGTAATGTTCATTTTCCTTCTTGCTTGGTTTGCCTAAATATAAAACTCTGGACATGTCTGAACAATAATTTTTGTAGCAAGCGCCAAAATCTAATTGTAACAATCCCTTTTGAAGTTTTGCTGAAGAAGTGACGTGATGTGGCGTGGCGCTGTTTTTTCCAGACGCGACAATAGTAGGGAAAGCTAATTCTGCGTCAGATTCACGGATGAATTTTTCCAGGAAAAAAGCGACATCCCGTTCTGTTTTGCACTTTTTCAAAGAGAATTGGCTAGTTAGGGCATTGAATGCTTGAGAAGTTATTGAACAGGCTTTGCTGATTTTTTGTATCTCTTCTTGAGTTTTTTGTGATCGTAATTGGTTGAGGGTTGAAGAGATGTCAACTAATTTTGCATGAGGATAGATTTTCTTTAACTTTTCTGCATATTGCAGGGAAAGCGCAGATTTACAGATGCCTATTTTTTTTATTTTTAAATTAGCTAACTTCTTTTCCCAATCTTTCTGCAGGAAAGTGACGGAAATTCCTTTCACTTTCGGCGGAAGATCCAGTTTGGAAAGATATAGCTCGGCAGAGGAAGGGGTGATTAATAATAGGGCAAAAGAAGGCTTCATCTGGGTAAAGTAGATTATGTTTGGATCGGGATGGATGAGAAAGGCTAAATCGATTCCTTCTTTTTGCAAGTGGGATTGGAACTGCTTGAGTTTCATGGTAAAATCTCCTACTTCTTTTCTTTAGTTTCTGATTCTAGAATTTCCAGAATTTGTTTCTTGAGCTGAGGAATTTCCTCTTTAATATAAAGTTCTGGTTTTCTGATCATAGTCTTCTGACTTCGTCTGCTAAAATTTCTTTCTTTATCAGAGCTTTTATAGTTTCATATTCTACCAGATCAACTTTTTTCTTTAACTTATCTTCCAGTTCCACTTTTATATGAGCAAATGCCAGCAAACCCATCCTTTTTGTTTTTACTAAAATATCAATATCACTTCTCTTCTTTGCTTCTCCCCTAGCGTAACTGCCAAATATTCCTGCTTTCACTACCCCGTTCTTCTTTAAGATGGGCACAGCTATTTTGGCTATTCTTTGCAGCTTTTTGTCTTTGATTTTCATAAGGTAAGAAAGAGATGATACTATTTAAAGTATTTTGTAAGATAAGCAATAAATAAAAAAATTATTCTTTAATATGTAACTCATACTCAAATTCAAGCTCTCTCGCTATGAATGCTTCGCCAAAAGGGTTTACTTTTTTCCATCTGTCAGCAGCTTCGCTAGCAGCAGATAAAGATTTATGCTTAGTCGCTCTCTTTTCTCCTGAATCTTCATATAGGACAAAATAAGTTCCTTTCTTATTAACCTGGTTAGAACTTAAACATGCTGCGATATGTGCTGTAACTTCCCAATCCCAAGTTCCGTCATCCTCTTGCCTGGGGTACTGGGTTAAATACTTTTCAACACCTTCTAAAGATTTAAAAGTTCGAAAGTCATCATAAGAAGGACTCTTTACCATCGGATGTGTATGTTCTTCTATCACTACATATTCTAATCCAGTTTTCTTACTCATAATAATGCCTCCACTTTCCTCTTCTTATTATTCCAAAAGTAAAAGAGTTATTTATATGTTTT
>ERZ1292623.3101-Hain-H51-01um-R1-3101-length-14379-cov-5_pt1 | contig 14379 bp, 16 predicted proteins | sample MGYA00564398_ERZ1292623 | MGnify/ENA primary metagenome ERZ1292623 (study PRJEB36523, sample SAMEA6512633) | groundwater metagenome | collected 2019-01-07 | study: AquaDiva: Metagenomics assemblies of 32 groundwater samples
GTTGTTTCCAGCTCCGTCCGAAGTTTTTCTACAGCAGCGCCGCCATCACGTACCCGCACAGCATAGTTTGAAAAAATGGTTCCTGCCGCTGTTTGATCCTCCCCATCCTCATCCGTAAAAACCTTTGCCTGCGCGAGCGAACGGAACGGATCGACGCTCTCCACGAGCGCACGGCCGGTATCCACGAATGAACGCACGGTATCGTCGAAAACCGTTTCCCCGTCCCCGAAAAGAGGAAGCGGAAGACGCGCAAGAAAAGATGGTTGTGCAGCGCTGCGCATGGTTTCGAAACTCTCGTATGCCTCATGCATTTCAAACAGCGCCCGCTCGGCATCAAATGCGAGCAATGCATCCTGCGCTGCGATAACACGCTCATACGCCCCGGCATCCAACATAACGGCATGTGCAGCTCCAAAAAAGCCGCGGAATGCGGCCCCATAAAAAGAAGCACCTGAAATTCCGGCAAGAACAATGAGGGCCGCACCGGCCCGGAAAAAAACACGCGAGTGGTCCAGTGTCCGCTGTTCTGCAGCCGCAAAGTAAACATTGCTCCCGCTGTGTTCCTGTGCCAGGTAAAACTGCGCGAATTCGCGCTCGGGTATGTCAGGCAAGCGTCGCATGACCGATCAGCATGCGGACCGGTCCCGGAACATCACCATGACCGTCCGTAAAAGAATTTTAATATCCAGCAGAAGCGACCAGTTTTCAATATAATATGTGTCCAGTTTTACCTCTTCTTCAAACGGCAGATCGGACGATCCGGAGATCTGTGCCATGCCGGTCATGCCCGCTTTCACAACCAACAATTTTTTGTGGTGTCGCTCATACTGCGCCACTTCGTTGGGTTGATGCGGACGCGGACCCACTAAACTCATCTCCCCTTTCAGCACGTTCCATAATTGTGGAAATTCATCGATGCGCGTTTTGCGCAGAATACGCCCCACGCGCGTAATGCGCGGGTCATTTTTCATCTTCCACAACGGTCCCGCCTGCGCGCGGTCGTTTGCTCGGGCACGAAGCGAAAGATTCAGCGCGTGCGCGTTTTCTATCATAGAACGGAACTTATAGAGGTGAAACCGCCGGCCCTGCGTTACACGGTCCAACGCAACGAATACCGGGCCACGGGAGTCCGTTTTGACCATAAGTGCAACAATGCTGAAAAACGGAGCAAGCGCCACCAGTCCGATAAGCGACCCTGCAATGTCCACTGAACGCTTCCACACTCTCCCCCAGCCATCGAGCTTGGAATGCCGAACCTGAATAAGCGGAACACCGCCAATAACATCGGTGCTGATATTAGTCGCGATGGTCTGGAACAGCGTCGGCACGAATAAAAATTGCAGGCTATGTTCCTGACAGAATTCAGCAAGTTCCGCCGCCGCTGATTCCTGAAAATTGCGCTGTGCCACAATAACCGTATCGATACGGGGATTGCCGATGGCCGCCTTCACCAGAGCAAAATCGAGTGATGGGATCTTTTTCACAATGCGGCATCCAAAGGCTGGGTTATTATTGAACGCGTCCGCAAGCGCTTGCGCTTCGCGGTCGTCGCCTATCATTAGCGCGCGCTGCAACCCGATACCGCGCGTGCGCGCGGCATAACGCTCCGCAATGCGCAAAAGCCACCGCCCCGATGCAACAAATACCACCGCAAATACCCAGGTGGCAACAACAATAAAGCGGGAATCGAACCACTCGCGCTGGATGAAAATGTAGATGATCACCGCCATCATCGCGAAGGAAACCGACGCGACAACCTGAAAAAATTCCTCAAGCACGTTCCGCCGCTCCATCTTGTACAAACCGGTCAGCGCAAACACCAAAAGCCAGGACGGGATGATAACCAAAAGAATGACGGCATATTTTTCAAGCGGGAGGTTTAGGTAAAACAGCACCGGCTTCCAGCCTGCGATAAGCGGGCTCGTGCGCAAAAAATATGCCGCAAGCCCCGCGCCAAATAACATGACAAAATCGAGTGGAACCAGCGCGACGGTGAACGAGAGAACGGACTTTTTCATGCTACTATTATATAAAAAAACGCGGTATTTTTCAAGAACACGCTTGACTTTTTATTCTGATATGCTACACATAACTATGGAATCATAATGCCTAGATGTAACTAAATTAGTCCTTTGGAAGGGGGTGAAGACAATGAAAGATGGGGTCGGCGTGGGAGAAGCCACTCATGTAAAATTACGGAGTGGTGAAATAGAGAAAATTGTCTCCAAGTGGGGTATTGATGAACGAGGCCACTTCGCAAAGCCGTCCGAAGGTGGATTCGGGGTTGTGACCGAAAGCGGCAAACGAGTGGGTATGTGGGATGCTCATTCGTATCTCCGTGAAGACTGAGCGAACATACAAAGTCCGTCAACGGGGCACAGGAGAAATCTTGTGCCCCGTTTTATTTTCTGGAGGCGGGAGAACTGCACGGTTTTTACAATTCCGGCCAGCAATCTCTGCTGAGTAAGTACGCGCAAAAGAAAAAGCGTGGTACGGATACCACGCAAAATGCCCATGCGGAGCAAACCAAGATGCTTATAAGCCGGATTCTGTGGTCGCCAAAGGCGACCGGCAATCATTTCTCTTGGCATGACATTACTGCCACGCTCGTGCGACTACCTTACTCCGCCGTCTTGCAAGCAAGGGCGGAATAAATCTGTCTTGCACCCCGCAAGGATTTAGCCGTTTCACCCTTCGACTTCGCTCAGGGTAAACCCCGAACTTATATGAAGGTTCGCCCCACTTCGCATAAAGCTCCGCGGGGCGCCTTGTGCCTTTCGACACACGGCGTCTCTGTTCGCACCTCTAAGGTCACCCTCGACGGCTGTTAGCCGCTACGTTGTCCGCCAGCTGGCGGACAGGAGTCCGGACTTTCCTCTCCATTAAAAAATAGAGCGATTGCCCGGCATCTTGGTTTGCTCCGTATGGGTATTTTCAATGGACAAAAATAGAATACTGTGTTCTGTACTAACTGTCAAGCGCTTCGTTGAGCGCGCGGTCGGCTCTAGTGTTTTGCGCGCGCGGGATATGCATGAATGAAACCGTACCAAAGTCGGTGCGTAGGTTCCACACCTCAATAAATAACTGCTGGATGTGCGGCGTGGAAAGTTTATACTTCCCCGCGAGCTGGCGTGCGGCAAGCTCCGAATCCATGCGCATCTCCACATCCATTTTTTTCGCCGCTTCCTTGCCGTAGAGCTGTTTTGCTTTTTTGAGCGCAAAAATGATGGCCTTGTACTCGGCTTCGTTGTTCGTGCCGTCTTCCACCCGCTCGCCGTAGGTTTTTAGAATATTCCCTTCGGCATCGGCAAACACCACCCCAATTGCCGAGGGTCCAGGATTCCCGCGCGAGCCACCGTCGGTATATGTAATAAGTTTATTCATACCGGTCGCAAGTCTTTTACCTTCAACTGCAGTTCCCGCGTACCGTTCCACTCGTTCGCTTCCAGTTCGAACACGATATCAACTTTTTCTCCTTTTTCGCAATGGCGCATACCGTTTTCGGAAAGCCCGAACCCGATGCCGTGCAGTAGTTTCAGGGTGCCGTTTTTCAAAGGCGCGCGGAGCGTTATTTTCAAATGATCCTCCTTTTTACCGACCGAACGCGCAGAATATACTTCGCACCCGCGCATGAGAAACACCGGCTTGCGGTTCCCTTCCCCGAACGGTTCAAATCGCAGCAGCCAATCAAACAGCTCCCAGGAAATTTCATCCGGCGTGATCTCCGCGTCCACCGCCGTGATCGGTTGCAACACATTCCCGGCAAGCTTTTTACTACCGTACGCCGTCAACAGTTCTTTGAGCGCAGCGGCTTTTTCCGGCACGAGCGAAAACCCACCCGCCATCGGGTGTCCGCCGAGGTCTAACAACAGCTCCGGGTCCTGCTTTTGGCAAAACTGCATCGCCTCCACGACATGGAACTCGCCGATGCCGCGGCAGGAGCCCTTCAAGTGATCGTTCGTTCTGCCGTACACGAACGATGGCCTGCCATATCGCTCGGTCAGGCGCCCCGACACCAACCCGACGACACCCGCCGGCCATTCGTCCTTGCCAAGCACCAGCACTGCCGGGAAAACACCCTCGCGCGCGGTTTCCTCGGCTATCATGGTTTCCGCTTCCTTGAGGATCTTGTCCACGGCGCGGCGGCGTTCGTTGTTCAAGCCCTCCACTGTTTGCGCAAGCTGTTCCGCTTCTGTTTCGTCTTCGGAAACCAAAAGATTGAATGAGGTTGTCGCGTGACCCATGCGCGATGTTGCATTGATGCGCGGTGCAAGCGAGAACGCAATGGTTTCGGATGTGATGGGAGCTTTGCCCGAACCGTCCCTTTTGGGAAGCCCGCGCGCGCGGCCGTTTTCAAGCGCCAAAAGCTTGCGCAAGCCGAGGCGCTGGGTTTTGGCAAGCACAATAAGCCCGTATTTTACGAGTGTCCGGTTCTCACCCACGAGCGGAACCATATCGGCAACGGAGCCGATCGCAACGATATCCAAAAGCCACTTTTCAAACCCGTCCCGGATACCACACGCGCGCGCATCGTCCGAGGCAAGCAGCGCACACGCGAGTTTGAACGCGACGCCGGTCGCGCACAAGTATTTAAACGGATACTGCTCGTCGGGATGTTTGGGATTCAAGATCGCGTACGCGGGAGGCGGCACCTCCGGCACCAGGTGATGATCAACGACGATCACATCGATCCCCTGTGTGCGCGCATATGCGATCTCTTCCGTGTCGGTGATACCGCAATCGACGGTAATGATCATGCGCGCGCCGCCCGCCATGACGCGCTCAAGCGCGGCACGGTTGAGGCCGTACCCTTCATGAAAACGGTCCGGAATATACACATCCGCATCGGCGCCAAGCGCCGATAACGCCCCCATAAGCACCACCGACCCCGAAACCCCGTCCGCATCGTAGTCGCCATATATGGTGATCTTTTCTTTGTTCCGAACGGCGCGCAGGATCCGCTCCACTGCTTTTTCCATATCAATGAAAAGGTATGGGTCGTGAATGTCGTGCGCGTACTCGGCGCCGAAAAATTCATCAATGGCGTCCTGCGTGCGAACACCCCGATGATACAAAAGCTCCGCGATGGGTCGCGGATATTCAGGAAACTGGGCGGTGAACGCGGGAGGCGCGGCTTCGGCGCTGTTCCATTTTCGTTCGCGGGCAGAAGGCGCAGCCATAGAGGTGTGATCTAAAGGATCATTCCTTTCTCCCGTAATCCATTCTTGGACTGTTCCATGGTCGTCATCCCGTCTTTGGCGCCGATCTGCATGGCGGAAAAAATGCTCGCCAGCCGGTTCTCGCGGATCAGACTTGAAATTGCGCTGTTGTTGACCATGATCTCCCACGAGGCGATCCGCTGTCCTCCGCCTTTGCGCGGCAGCAGTTCGCGTGACACCGCGGCAACCAGGATATTGGCCAACTGGTTTAAGATCTGATGCAATTGGTTGGGCGGAAAAATATTTACGATGCGCTCGATCGCCTCCACCGTTGACGCGCTGTGGATGGTGCCGAACACCAGGTGCCCCGTTTCGGCGGCCGTGAGCGCCGTCGCGATGGTTTCCAGGTCGCGCATTTCGCCGACCATGATAATGTCGGGGTCCTGGCGGAACGCGGCTTTCAGCGCATCGGAAAACGAATGGCTGTCCAGACCGATCTGCCGCTGCTCAATGATAGCCATTTTGCGGGGATACACAAACTCGATAGGGTCCTCGATCGTAATAACGTGCGAGCGCCGCTCCTGGTTGATCATGTTAATGATGGACGCAATCACGGACGACTTACCCGATGCGGTGGAACCCGTCAACAGCACCAGTCCTTTTTTGAGCTGGGCAAACTTGTATACGGTCGGATGGAAGTTCAAGAACTCCGGCGTCGGAATGGCGTTGGACACGACGCGGATGGAAAGTGCGAATGCGCCCTGCTGCAAATGGATGTTGGTGCGGAACCTGCTCCCCTCAAAGGAGTAAATGATATCAAGCTCCCGCCCCTGCGCCACGCGATCGCGCGCCTCTTCGGTGGGAATGATGGAAAATACGAACTCCGCCAACGCCTGCGCGTCCACATCCTCGCGCGCGATCACATCAAGCACCCCTTCCGTTTTCGCAACGGCCTGCTGCCCGGCAATCAGATAAATATCCGACGCCTTTCTGCTTACCGCAACGCGGATATAATTATTGATGATATCAATGGGTTCCATTTTTTCTTTGTAACGCTTCTATCCCCGGCATCGGCTCATCGGCGAGAAAATCAAGCATCGCGCCGCCGCCCGTGGACATGAAATTAATGTTATCAGATAATCCCAATTCGTTCAAAACAACGACCGAATCTCCCCCGCCCGCAATGGTGAACGCCCGGGAGCGCGCCATCGCTTTTGCAAGCGCTATCGTGCCATCGGCGAACGGCGACAACTCGAAAAAACCCATCGGGCCGTTCCAGATGATCGTCCCCGCACGCTCCGTAATGTGCGAAAACAGCTCGCATGTGTCCCTGCCGATGTCTAGGATCATCTCGTCGTCACCAACATTCCCGACACCGACCGTGGCCGTCTTGGTGTGCTCCGATACCTCGCGTGCGACAACCACATCGACCGGCAGGTGAAGTTTTGAGGACGTCCAGTTGAGCTCGCGCAGCCAGCCACTTGCCTCTTCACTCACCACGGACTTTCCGATGGCGATGCCTTTCACTTTCAACACAAAGTTTGCAATGATGCCGCCCAGCAAGATATTGTCGGCCTTGTCGAAAAAACGCTTGATAAGCTTCGCTTTTGTTTCTATCTTGGCGCCTCCCATGACGATCACGAGTGGCAGCTTCGGTTTATGATACGCTCCATGCAGAACGCGAACCTCCTCGGCAAGCAACAGCCCGGCATAGCTTGGCACAAAACGCGTGATGGCCTCTACCGAAGCGTGCGCGCGGTGGCATACCGAGAATGCTTCGTTCACATACACCGCCGCACATGACGCAAGGTCACGCGCGAACTTCTGGTCGTTAGCTTCCTCTTCCGGATGGAAACGCAGATTTTCAAGCATCAGGATCTCTCCGGCTCTCATCTGTGCCGCCGCGCGCGCAACCTTCGGACCGGTGCATGCCGAAACGAAGCTTACTTTTTTCCCCAGATCTTTTGCAAGCTGCCGTGCAATTTTACGCGTGCTGAAACGGGCCATATCGCTTTCGTCGCGCGCCTCGGCGAGTGGGCGCCCGAAATGGGTCGCGATGATGACCTTTGCCCGCTGTTTGAGCAAATGCCGCAGCGTGGGGATGGTACGCCGGATCCGAAAATCATCCCGGATCCGTTCCCGTTCGGTAAAAACATTGAAATCCGTCCGCACAAGCACATGCTTGCCGCGCACATGTACCTTGTCTATCGTCTTCAAACGCATGCGGGTATTATAACAGAGAATGGATGAGTATCAAAAATGCCGCATAAATCACACATTTCAATGTTCAAAACTTTTTGAGATTCGGTCACGGGAGCCCGTGTGATGCTTGGGATTTGGAAATTGGGATTTTGCTCCGAGCGTGCTACAATATTTCCGATATGACACCCGACAACGCTCAACAGAACATTGTGATTCTCGGCGCCGGATTCGGCGGAATCGCATGCGCGATGCGACTCGCAAAACTCGCCCGGAAACACCCCGCGTCGTTTGCGAACTACCGTCTCTTGCTCGTGGATAAAAATGACTATCACGTATACACGCCCGCGCTGTATGAAGTCGCAACGACCGCGTCCGACGATGCGGCGGCGCTTTCCGTAAAACATATCACCACCACGCCGCTCGAAGAAATCTTCAGCAATACTCCCGTCACATTCATCCGCAACACCGTGACGAGTATTGACCTTATCGCGAAAAAAGTGCTGTGCGACGATGGCGCATCGCTTCCCTTTGCGTACATGGTGTTTGCACTTGGCTCGGAGATGGCATATTTTGGGATTCCGGGCGTCAAAGAACATGCCATTTCGCTCAAATGGCTCACCGATGCAATACACATCCGTGCGACCGTGCGCAGAATGTACGACACGAAGGAAAGCGGCGGGACGCTTTCCGTAGTGGTGGGTGGCGGAGGCCCGACGGGCGTTGAATTTTCGGCGGAACTTGTGGGATACATCGGCGAACTGAACCGAAAACTTAAAAAAAATGTGTGTCCCGCTATCACCGTGGTGGAAGGAAGCTCGACCATTCTCCCCGGTTTTGACCAATGGACCGTAACGCACGCGCGCCGGCGGCTGGCGCGACTTGGAGTGCTTCTGAAGGAAGGTTCGTTCGTGTCGCAAGCGGACGGGAGAACCGTCTTTGTCAGATCGGCTCCCAACCATCCTGAAGAAAAACTTCCCTATGATATTTTTATCTGGTCGGGCGGCGTCCAGGCGGTCAATATGCTTGCAAACGGAAAACTGTCCATTGAAAAAAGGGGGAGGATGGAAACCGATCCCTTCATGCTCTGTATTTCTCCCGACGAACACCTCCATGTCGCGCAGAACATCTTTGCGATCGGTGACAACGCTTGTTTCACGGATCCGGAGACGCATCGTGCGCCGCCGGCAACGGCGCGGCTTGCGATCGAACAGGGAAAAGTCGCTGCGGAAAATATCTGGTGCGACATACATGGCACACCGCAAAAACCGTTTAGGACATGGAAGTATCCCTATGTCATTCCACTGGGCGGCAAGTATGCCGTCGCCGAGATCGGGCCGTTCAAGCTCCGCGGTATGCTCGCATGGTTTTTCCACGAACTGGTGGAACTGTATTACCTTATCTCCATCACGGCCGATACCTGGACCGCACTCAAGCGCTGGTGGAAAGGAATGGAGATTTTCTCAAAAAACGATTAAACATTTCTCCCCGTTACGCAATGCGTAACGGGGAGTTGTTAGAACTTCTCTTTGTAACTTCGGACTGCTTTATCTTTATCCGGCAAGAACAAACTGATAAGAACGAAAACAACGGCACCCACAGATGCGATCAACATTGCCACCATGAATAGCTTATCCATGATTGCCTCCTTTCAGAAAGTGCAATGAGCAGATAGTACCGAAAAAATAAGCATTATTCAAGCCCTGCCGCAATAATTCCGGCAAATTCCTTTTTGTCTGTTGACGCTTTGCCGACTAAAAGCCCATCGATACCTTCCTGGTGCAGGAACGCGCGGGCATTGTGCGCATTCACCGAGCCACCGTACAAGACACGCAGCGTCGCGGCGGATTTTGCACCGTATAACTCCCCCACTGTTTTTCTGATATAAATTGCCGCAGACAGCGCGTCGTTGGGCGTATCCGCCCTTCCCCCAGCACCACTGATCGCCCATATCGGTTCATAGGCGATCACCAATTTTTTGAGCGCGGGAGCCGCCACACCCGCGAGCGCCGCGCGAACCTGCTCGCCAACACTTTTGGGAACCATGCGCGGATCTTCGCGTTCCTGTTCGCCCACACACACGATGGTTTCCAGCCCGGCCGCGAGCGCCGCAAGCGCTTTTTTGTTCACGATCTCATCCGTTTCCCCCGCATAACGCCGCCGCTCCGAATGACCAACGATAACCGTCCGCACCCGGAACGCTTTGAGCATATCCGCTATGATCTGGCCGGTATAGGCGCCGCCGGTACCCCAAAATACGTCCTGCGCGCCGACGAAAAAAACTGCGTTGCGTATAGCGGCAAGCTGTGACAAGAAAATAAACGGCGGGCACAGAACGATCTCTGTTTTTTTCGGCAGTTTTATTTTCCCGACCGCCGTGGCAAGCTCCCGTACCGCTTTTTCGTCGGTCACATACGCTTTCCAATTGGCAATAATAAGTTTCATTAGCTTTTAGTTTTTAGCTTCACGCTCCGCAAAAATTTTGCGGCATTTTCCGGCGCAATGCTTGAAATTTCAATGCCGGTACCGAGCTCAAACCCCGCCCACACGGACGTTTTGGGGATAATCTCCATGTGCCAGTGGTAGTGATGATGGTGGTCTTGCGCCGGCGATGTGTGAATGAAAAAGTTAAATGCCGGATCGTTTAGGCCGCGATGGAGTGTGCGGATCACGGTTTGCAACGCATCGGCAAGCAACGGGATGTTTTCATCCGTCAGCGTGCGGAAATTGGACGAGTGGATCTTTGGAAAGATACGCACCTCAAAGGCAATACGCGATACAAAAGGAACAAAAACAATGAACTCTTTGTTTTCATATATCACGCGTTTTTTAGCGCGCGCTTCGTGCGCCACCATCACGCAATGCACGCATTTTTGATGCATATCAAAATATCGTTCCGAACCCCGGATGCTTTTGAACACATCGGGCGGGATCACCGGCAACCCGATAAGCTGCGAATGCAGATGTGAAACGGACGACCCGGCTTCGCGGCCATGGTTGTGAAACACGGAAACATACTCGATGCACTCCTGGTCGGCAACGAATGTGTATCGGTCGCGGTACGCCCGCACGAGCATCGCCATTTCGCGGCCCGTCAGGTCGGGAATGAATTTTCCATGATCGCGTAGAATGAACAATTCGTGAAATCCCACACCCGCAGTCAAAGTATACGGCCCTTCTTTTGAAAAAAACTTGCAGACCCCTTTCGCAAACGCGGGGTATCTGTTTTGCTTCACCACCACAGCCCAGCCGGTCCGCTTGTCCTGCGTTGCGTCGTAATCGTACCGCAGCAGCGGGGGGTGTTTTTTGTCAAACGGCCGTTCAAAATCCGCCGGGCACTGCGCCCTGGATTGCTTGAGCGTCGCTGGTTTGCCGGCGAACGCGTGCGGCCGCTTCGCCCGACCGGTTGCGATAACCACCCAGTCGCCGGACACCAGGTCCTGACGGAGCTCCGATATGCTGCCTTTTGGTTTTGTGGCCACGATGTTACGCGCTCTTCGTTACTTGTTTCCTCCGGTACTTCCCCATCATCATATTCCACCGCACCATGAACAGGTCCTTCAGTGTTGTAATATATGCGGAAAGTTTCACCTTGGACTCGCCCATATTATTCCACACCACCGGCAATTCTTTTATTTTATAGCCGAGTTTTTTGGAGATAACCAAAATTTCAATATCAAATCCCCAGCCCGTCAGTGTCTGGAGCGCAAATACCTCTTGTGCGGCGCGCGCGGAAAACATTTTAAATCCACGCTGCGTGTCGTGAATTTCCCAAATGGCGAGCGCGCGGATAAGCAATTTCGCGTAATGCCCCAGCGCACGCCGGTACCACGCTGCATGCTCTTCTATCTTCGCCCCCGCAATTTCGATGGAACCGATGACCACATCATACCCCTGTGAAAAATAAGGCACAAACGTGTCCATATATTCAATGGATACCGAGTTATCCGCATCCATGAACAGGCGATATTGCCCCCGCGCCTCACGCATCCCCTGCCGCACCACATACCCTTTGCCATGATTTTCTGTGTTGTCCAGAACGCGAAGCCACGGCATGCGTCCGCTATACTCGCGCACGATATCTGCCGTGCGGTCACGCGATCCGTCGCTCACCACCAGCACCTCGCACGCAAAGTTTTTTGACGCAACATATTTCCCAATGACTTCCAGGGTATGCGCGATACGATGCTCCTCGTTGTATGCCGGGATAATAACCGAGAGGAATATATCTTTGTCCATTAGGGAAATTATAGCACGCCTTTTGGACAAAACAAAAAGGCCCGGAACAACGATGTGTTCCGGGCTTCTTGCATGTTAACCGCATTGTTTATCGCGACGGGCTTTTGCCGCTTCATAGAAGCGGGAGATAATGGACGGGTGCCCAATCCCAAACGCACCATTGAAAACAATCGCTTGTGTTTCAGCATCCAATCCGAGATCCGTGGCAGCACGGGAAAAACTCTCTGCGCTGTGAGGATCAAGGTGGGTGCCGAACCTATGTTGCGCCACCGCAAGTATGGGATGGAAACACCATTGATTATGAACTACCACTGTAATCGCAGCGCCCATTGGAGTCAAAAACTGCATTACATACTCCGATGGAAGTTGTTCTAATTCCGTAAAGAACTGATTAAGCGTCATTTAGTCCCCCTTTCACTTTTTAAAAGAGATTAGGAATCCGCCCAGAATCTACATAACACCTACTCCCGCATCCTGTCAAGGTATCCTTGTAAAATCACGGCAGCGGCGCCGGCGTCGGTCTTTCCGATTTTGGTCGTGAATATTTCGTTCTCGTAGGCGACCGGAATACTGGCGATCATGTGCTCCACCAATTTCCCGAACGCGCGTGTTTTATGTTCCTGTTCGGACGGCATACCGGAAAAAGAGATCGGCACCCCAACCACAATGGTGCCGATAGTTTCGTCCGTGCACAGTTTCCAAATTGCCTCCACGGCACTGCCGTCGTTTTGGATAGTCGTGCGCGGAAACGCGATCTTCCCCTCCTCGTCGGAAACCGCAATGCCTATATTCTTATCACCGTAATCAATACCAATAAATTTCATATTATTACGTACAAGCAGAAATGCTCCGCACTTTTTTCTCTTGCCGAGCCGTGACGCAGATTTTCGCGAACGTCCGCCAAACCATCATCGTGGGGCCCCCTTGGGAGGGAGATGTGGACGGCGGCACAAGTGAGCTTGAAAATCTTCACAGCGAGGCCGAGTAAAAAGTGCGGGGCTTCTGCGATAATTTCAATGAAGTACGGTAAGTATCTCACACCCGTCTTTCGTCACCAAAACCGTGTGCTCAAAGTGCGCCGCAAGCGACTCGTCGGCGGTTTTGATCGTCCAGCCGTCGCTCCCTGTTTTCACTTGCCATCCTTTTTCGGTGACCATCGGCTCAAGAGCGATGGTCATGCCCGCTTCAAGCAGCTCCCCCGTCCCCTTTTTTCCAAAGTTCATGATGGGCGGCTCCTCATGCACCGCATGTCCCACCCCGTGTCCCGCAAGTTCGCGGACAATGCCAAAACCATGCGGTTTCACATACTGCTCCACTGCATACCCGATATCCCCCGTTCGCGCGCCGGCGTGTACCGCGGCAATACCTTCGTATAACGACTGCCGCGTAACCACGATAAGGTGCCGTGCCTTTTCGCTCACGGTTCCTATCGGTACCGTGATGGCCATATCAACGCATAGATCGCGGTACCACAACCCGATATCAAGCCCGATAATATCCCCTTCACGCAATACGCGCTCAGATGGGATGCCGTGCACCACTTCGTCGTTCACCGAGGTACATAATGTAGCGGGATAGGGCGTGCTGGCGCCGCGCGCGCGGTACCCTAAAAACGACGGTGTTGCGCCCGCCGCGCGAATGAGCCGTTCCGCTTCTGCATTTAAAAAAGCGGTGGTCGCGCCCGCCACCGCCTTTTGAGAAACTTCATCGAGGACGCCCGCGAGGATCTTCCCTCCCTCGCGCATCGCCATAATCTCCTGTTGTGTTTTGACCGCGCTCATGCCGCAAGTCCCAACTTTCCCATGATCTCGCGGTGCGCGTCTTCCGGACTTTGCTCCCCGCTCACCGTAATAAGACATCCTTTCGCGCGGTAATATTCAATGACCCGAATCACCTCATTCTCAAACCAGTCAAGTCGGGACTCAATCGCCATAGGATCATCGTCCGGTCGCGCGATTAACTCCGCTTGGCAATACCGACAGCGCGTGTTGCCATCATTCTTCTTGTACGCTCCCTTGCCGCAGCTCGGACATACCATGCGGTTCGAAAGCCGGTGGTGTGCTTCCTCGCGGGAAATATCGATCAATACTACTTTCATGTTCGTTCTCCCGAACCACGCAAGCACATCGTCAAGCATTTCCGCCTCCGCGATCTTGCGCGGACTGCCGTCAAACAACACCCCTTTATGCATGTTCGTGTAAGCAAGCTTTTCCATCCATATAAAAAAGGCGAACCACGACGGCACCAGCTTCCCATGCGTCAATGTTTCTTTGAGCTTCAGTCCCGCGATGTTCCCGCGCTCGGCAAACGCGCGCAACAGGTCTCCTGTGGCGATATATTCCAGGTTCAGCTCTTCCACCAGCAGCTTTGCCTGCGTTCCCTTGCCGCTGCCCGACCGTCCCAGAATAATGATATTGAGCGGGTTATCTTCCATACTTTCAGTATATCAGAACCGCTCGTATTCGTGCATCACCAGCTGCGCTTTGATCTGCTTCATGGTATCCAGAACGACCGACACGGCGATCAGAAGCGCCGTCCCACCAATGGTAAGCGTCGCAGTGCCCGTAAAATACTGCATGATGAACGGTAGAATGGCAATAAGCCCGAGTGACGTCGCCCCCGCAAGCGTGATGCGGTTGACGATCCGGTCCAAAAAGTCGGTGGTGGAGCCGCCGGGCCGAATCCCGGGTACGAACCCGCCCTGCTTTTGGAGATTTTCGGAGATCTGTTTTGTATCAAACGTAACGGCGGTGTAAAAATAGGTGAAAATAACAACAAGAAT
>ERZ1292623.3102-Hain-H51-01um-R1-3102-length-14378-cov-6_pt1 | contig 14378 bp, 21 predicted proteins | sample MGYA00564398_ERZ1292623 | MGnify/ENA primary metagenome ERZ1292623 (study PRJEB36523, sample SAMEA6512633) | groundwater metagenome | collected 2019-01-07 | study: AquaDiva: Metagenomics assemblies of 32 groundwater samples
AAAATCAAAGACTATGTCAATTTGTCTAAAAGATTTTTTGAACAAATAAATTTAATATTCAAAAATGTCCAAACTCAACGAAGCTAAAGAAGAGATAAAGAGAGCAGATCATTTACTCTTTGTTACTCTGAAATATACCAGAACTACTGACGTAATTAAAAATGTCATTCATAGATTACTCGAAAGTTATGATAACGCAATAATTCATGCTTTGGAATCTTTAAAAAAGAAAAAGAAAATAAAAAATATTCCTTTGACACCTGTTTCAAGAGCTGAACTATTAAGGGAGAATTATAAAATAGATATAATAATTCTTGATGCTATGAATGGCTATTTCTTGTTGAGAAAAATACAAAGGGCAGAGTATACCAAAAAAGAAGAATTTAGAAAAAATGTTACTTTGACTGTAATGCATAATGATGAGGTTATCGAGATTAATATAGAGGCCTTAGAACAGCTTTATGACAAGACTAGAGAATTTGTAGATTACATTGCTGAAAAATTTAAATAAAAAACTTAATAAATCTATATCTTAACTAGTTTTTATGACAGATAAATTATTTTTAGAGAATTCTTATTTGAAAGAATTTCATGCTAAAGTAACACACGTTGATAATAAACTTATAAATTTTTTATTAAAGAGTCTCGATTAAAACTATTAAACACTAAAGGATATACCCGTCCATTCTTTGTTTTAAAACTTAAATGTTTATCTGTACGTTTTGTACGTAAAAATACTAATTCCGAAAGTTTATTTTTCAAGGTTATCTCATATTCTATATGGGGTTTGGAGACTATTTCATATCCTAAAGAATTTAAGCCCAAACTTTTTAATACGTAATGTTCATTGACAATAATTGGTTTTATAGTTTCGATGCTAACTAAATTATTTCTATCTATTCTTTGTATTCTAGAATTAGCATTTGAAAGGTTTTCTCCTATAAAATAAACTAAATCACTTGTTAAAGCACAATATTCTTTATAAGTTTTATCAAAACTTGTACCTTTTATATCCGCTTTTTCATAGATAGTATCAACTACAATCACCCCATTCTTACGTGTCTCATTAGATGCATGACTCTTATAATTAAATGGTTCCCCAAAAACCTTGTCTTGTTTAGTTGTAAACTCATAAATTATTGCTTTGGTTCTAAAACAAAAAAACTCAAACTCCTTTTCAAAAACATGAGATGTTTGACAATAAGTTTTAGTTCCACAATTATTGCTAATATAATTACCCCACCTTACCATAGGCATATCCTTATATGATTTATCTTTTCTCAACAATGCTTCTAAGCGGTCTAAACCTGCAAGAATATGACTATCTTCTGAATATCTTTCTTCAGTTTCTTTAATGATATTTATTGGTTTCATTTTGTATCTCATTTTGAATAAGTTTGATATATATCTTAATTTTGAAATGTTTGCATATCTTTATACCATCTTTCATCTACTTTTTTTAAATCAGTGAAAATAGTATAATCAAAGTCCTCCCTCGGTTTAAATATATTTTTTTCACAGAAATGTAATTCCCGATCTAGTATAGTGTTTATACTTCTTAACACTATTTCATCAGCATATAATAAGTTCTTATTTATTTTATTATAAAGTTGTGGTCTTTCAAATGCAAGTTGGGAACCCCAAACAGTGCTAACATTTATTATGGTTGCTCTGGCTTGATCTTCAAGATAATATCTATCAACTATTTCTCGCATTCTTTCTTTTAAAATTTTTTTTGTTTTTGAAAATGATTGCCATCTTTCAACAGAATATTTATCTGAAATTGACCCTATCGCAGTCATACTAAGTTTTATTCTATTTTTTTGCCTAATCTCTTCTCTAATTTTTTCTATTAGAGGCTCTATTAAGTTGATAAATGTTGAATAGTTTGTACTATAAGTTTCATCATCAATCCCATCTTTATCAACATCTTTTATAGGGTGGTTTATATCTTCGAATTGAAACTTTCCTATTAAATGAAAGTATAATATTTCTTCTACATCCTTAAAGGGAATCTTTTGTATTATCCTTCCTATTTGTTCTTTATCTAAAAGATTTACACATAAATAATCTATCCCTCCGATAGCACATCTTTCTTTTCTTCCTATTCCAATTACATTTATCCCTCTGGTTAAGAGATGTCTTGTATAGGATAAACCTATTTCTCCATTTACACCTGTTATAATTGCTATTATTTTTTTCATTTTTTTTATTAATCTACATATCTATATCAACCTTAATTACTATATAGTAGCTATTATAAAATTAATATATGTATGGTTCAATAAAGATTAAACCAAAAAGTTTAAATATATAATTAAACTAATTGATTTAATGACTTTAGAGATCACATTGCCGTTTGGGAAAAAGACTAATGTGAAGAGTTTAGTGTTCACAATATTAACAAAAGAATATCCACTAAAAATTATTGAATTAACAAATTTTATTAGAAAGAGATATGGTAAAAGTGTTACATTCCAAGCTGTTAGAAAGGCTTTATTAGAACTTGTAAATTCTAAAATTTTAGTAAAAGATAATAAAACCTTTTATATTAATAAAGAATGGGTAAAAGAAAGCAAACGAATTTTGGATGAATTATATTTAGAGATATACGAAGGGAAAAAATTATATAAAAAAGAAGAAAGCATTGAAGGAGAAATTTCAGTATTTACTTTTAATTCTTTAAATGAAATGATAAAATTCTGGCAAAATCTAATTGATGAATGGTTTAAAAATTTTAAACCTGGGAATCCAAACATAAACGTTTATCAAGCCGCACATGCTTGGGAAGGCTTATTGCATCTAGATAGGGAAAGTAGGTTAATGGGCCAATTAAAGAAAAAAGGAATTAAATCTTATATCTTAAGTACAGATAACACCCCCTTAGATAAAAACATTAGAAAATTCTATTTAAGTATTGGTGTAAAAATGTATATCTCTCCATCAAGTTCATCATTTGATAAGTCATATTATGTAGGGACTTATGGAGATATGATTATAGAATCTAGATACCCTAGAAACTTAGTGAAGGAATTAGACAATTTCTTTAAAATTAATAAAACAATAGAAAACTTAAGTTTAAATGATTTATCTAAAATTGTGAATAAAAGGAGTTCAATTAAACTAACTGTAATAAAAAATCTTGAGATGGCTAAGCAAATTAATAAATCTATAATCTCTCAAATTAAATCCTAAATGATATATTAGAAAAGAAAGAAAGAAATTATGAAACCTATTAAAATAAATAATAATTTAAGAGAATTTCATCTTTGGGATTTGCCTAATTATATTAGAATTAATCTTGAAGAAAAAAATAGAAAAGGTTTATTTAATCATGTTCTTAAACAAACAAAAACTATTAGAAACCTAACAAAATTAATCCAAAAAGAGACTAATAAAAAAATCTCTTTTGAGACTGTTAGAAGTTATATTATTGGGAATTATTATATCCCGTTATGGTTCCTAAATAAAATTATTAATTTATTTTATGATAGGGATTTTTACTCTAAGATTGAAAGGAAAATTATTGCCTTTAGAGGACCAAGAGGAGATATAATATATAATCCTAATTTTCCATGGAAAGAAGATGTAAGGATTATAAGAATCGTTATTAGGTTAATTGGTGATGGACATGCGGGTGGTGGAATCTCTATAGGAAGGGTTCCGGTTTATTCAAATTCTTGTAAGGAACTTACTGAACAATTTATCAACGATCTAAATTTCTTTGGTAAGGTCAAATTTAGAAAATATACTTTGAATGAAGGTAAGAGATGTAGTTCTATTGAATTTCCAAAAGTTATAGGCCATATACTAAAACATCTTTATAAAATTGATTTTAGAGGAAAATATGCAAGATTGTCTAACAAAATCTATTCACTTCCTAGGAATATTGTAATTGAAGCAATAAAAGTTTATGGCGATGATGAAGGAAGTATGAAAGGTACAGAAATTCATTTCTATTCAGAAAATAAAGAATTATTACAAGATTTTATTAACTTGTTTAAACTAAAACTACCAGAATTTACAAGAATAACTAATGTTAGAGTTAGTGCAATTAAAGAAAAAAAATTTACTACCTATTATTTTGCAATCCTTGCTAAAGACTTAAAGAAATACTTTAACCTCATTGGATTTAATCATCCTATGAAACAGAGAAAACTAATACATCAGATTAACTGTCAAAATAAGATAAAGAATAGTAGGTATAATGGAATTACTAAGGGGATGATTTTAAAATCTTTAATAAACAACCCAAAAACTTCTTACGAAATTTCAGAAGAGGTTTTAATAAATCATAGAACTGTTAATAAACACATTAATGGATACTCAGATAAAGGAAGGTATTTTAAGGGATTAAGAGAATTAGGTTTAGTTAAATCAATATCAAAATCTAGCGAAGGAATATTATGGGGTTTAACAAAATGAGAACAGAATGTTTATTTTTGGAAGATAGTTATCTTAAAGAGTTTGAGGCCAAGGTAATCAAAATAAATAATGGTAAAAATATAATTCTTAATCGAACTGCTTTTTATTATCGATCAGGCGGACAAGCTTGTGACTTGGGAAAATTAATTAGGGTAAAAGACAATAAGGAATTTAAAGTTGTTTTTGCTGCTAAAGTTGACGATGATGTTAGCCATGAAGTTAATGAAGAAGGATTGGAAGTTAATGATGAAGTTATTGGAAAAATAAATTGGGAAAGAAGATATAAGTTAATGAGACTACATACAGCTGCGCATATTTTAGATGCTGTTTTTCATCAAGATAATGGAATGTTAGTTACAGGAAACGAATTAAATCCTGAAAAATCAAGAATAGATTTTAACTTGAAAGAATTTACCAAAGAAAAAGTTCAGGAGTATATTGACAAAGCTAATTTGATAATAAATAAAAACTTAGAAATAAAAAATTACTCGTTAAATAAAGAAGAAGCAATGAAAATTCCTGGAATAATTAAATTAGCTAAAGCAGCCCCTCCAGATTTTCCAATTTTAAGAATAACTGAAATAGTTAATTTAGATATACAAGCAGATGCAGGAACTCATGTTAAAAATACTAGTGAAATTGGAAAGATAATTTTACTTGATATAGAAAATAAAGGCAAAGACAGAAAAAGAATTTATTTTGATGTTATTAATTAAATTTAAATACCAGTATAGCATACGATTATTTATCAAAAGGAGGATAAAATGAGGAAAATAACAAGCATTTTCATTATCGTAATTTTTTTATTCAGTTTAATTTCTTTTCAAGTTAATGCAGAAGATAATCTAATCACTACAGATGCAGAACTAGAACAAGAGACACAGGCTGTAATCGATTCCGAAATTACAGAAGACCCTGAATTAGCGGATATAGGAGCGACTCCAGATCAAGCTGGTTACGGCTTAAAATTGGGATTAGAAAGAGTAAGGTTAGCATTAACCTTCAATAATGCAAAAAAAGTTGATTTATCTTTAAGACTAGCTGAACTAAGACTAAAAGAAGTTAGATTGATGGCTGCAGAAGGTAAATTAGAATATATGGAGAGATTAAGAGCTGAACATAAGAGATACTTGGATATTGCAGAGTCAAATTTCGATGATAGTGAAGCTTTTGTAGAAACGCAAGTTCAGTTTGAGTCTAGTGTTCAAGACCAAGTTTCGCAAGTAAATGAAATTGAATCTGTAATCTTGTTAAAGACTAGGGGGTTAACAGAAGATCAGAAAACAAGATTATTAGCATTAATCGAAGAGTTTAGATCTCAAAATCAAAACCTTGAACTAAAAATAGAGAGCAAAAGAGATGTTCTTAAAACAAGGTTAAAAGCTAAAGGATTAAGTGATGATGAAATAGAAGTGGAGATTGAGCAAGAATTTGAAGACGATGATAGAGAAGGAACACTTGAAGATAGAGCTATGCATCAAGTAAATCAATCTCAAAAGATGTATGACTTAGCTTCAAGATTAATCAATAAATATCAAAACTTTGTCTCAAACAACACAAACTCAACTGGGAACACATCATTAAGCAGGACTCTTGAATTATATGCTAAGGCGAAAGTTAAACTAGATGAAGCAAATAAAAATCTGGCTGAACAACTATACATTAAAGCAATAGAATCTGCAAGAGAGAGTAAAAGAATAAGTGCTTTAACAATTGCGAGCATTCATGGTAGCTTTAGAAAAGATCTTATTTGGGATAGACTTAATAAAATAGAAGACGCTAAAGAAAAGCTTGAAAAACGAAAAGAAAGTCTTGAAAAAATAAGAGAAAAGGTGGAAGAAAAGAAGAATTGCATTAAAGAAGGCCAAGTAATTTATGAAAATGAATTAGCTCGTGTAAATGTTCCTCTTAACATGAGATGCTGCTCAGATCTTGTCGCAAAACTAGATTCTGAAACAGGTAGATATACTTGCGTTAATTTAGACGATGACAATGAGGAAGATGATAAAGAAGGGGACAACTCAAACAGTTCTGGATCTGGTAATTAATCAGGATCCTTTATTTTTTTATTTTTTTAGAAAAGTTTATAATTAAATGATTCTTTAAAGTTTTATGCAAAAAAGAGGCCAGGCAGCTACAGAATTTTTGTCAACATATGGCTTGGCTATGTTAATTTTAGCTATTGTCATTGGATTATTATTTGCTTATAATCTATTTAATCCCAAAATTTTGAATACATGCTCTGCAAGCGAGCCTATATCATGTGAAGATATAAGAGTTGACGGTATTTCTAATAATCTAGAATTAGTTTTAACAGCCTCAGGAGTTTCAATTTTACCTGGAGAAGAAACACAAATTGTTGAAGTTGAGATTAATAAACCAGATTTTGTTATATGCGATCTCAGCTCAGCTACAGGGACTGTTTTGCAAAATGAGATACAAACCTTATTTACATGTGATTTTTGGCTTCAACCTTTTACTTTAGTACCAGATGATAAATTTTCAGGAACAGCTACTATAAATTATAAATTACCTGGAAGTACTGGAACTTATACTGCAAGAATCATTTTCTCAGGGACAGTTGAATAAAAGAAATATTTATAATTCCATAATTTATTTTATTTTGATGAAGTTTAATAGTATTACTTTAACTTTATTCTTAAGTATTGTTTTTATTTATTTATCTCAGTTTATTAAATTTTTAAGCGATAATTATATTTATTCATTATTAGGATTTCTGTTAATCTTGCATGTTTTAGCACATTTACGTAATCATAGTGCAGATAAATTAATTACAGGATTTTTATTTACAGTTTTTTTAATATCGTTTTTAGTTTTTAATGAGGTAGACCAAAAAACTTTGGCATTGCGCACTTCAGGAGTATTAGCTTTCTTATTTTTGAACATAACCCTGCTTGTTGGTCCATGGACTAGAATTAAAATAAGTTTAATGAAGTACTATAAAGAAAGAAGACATCTGGGAGTTGCTACTTTATTGCTTGCATGGCTGCATGCTTCTTTAATCCTTAAAATTTATCTTAATTCTTCCCCGAAAATGATATTTCAAACTGCGTTTACCTTTTTTGGGTTTACAGCATTATTCATATTCTTTTTACTTGGAATGACTTCTTGGAATTATATACAAGCAAACTTTTCATTAAAAACCTGGAAAATTATTCACTTTATAACCTTATTAATTTATTTGGCAATGGTTTACATATTTTACAATATTACTGAAAGTTTAACTACATTAGAAATTATCTTATTAATACTCTTTGTTTTATATTGGATTTTTGTTGCCCCTTACAGTTTTATTAAACTTATTTTGAAAAGAGTAAATGGATGGAAGCAATTGCATGTTCTGATTTACTTAGCATATTTTGCTTTGATATTTCATGTTTGGAATAGCCCTTTAAAATTTCAAGCCTTATGGTTAAAAATAGTATTCATTATAATTGTTGCAACAACTTTGGGATCTCATTTATATGGCTGGATTGTAAAATACAAGAGACTTAAAGAATTTAATAGCAATCAAAAACAATAATTTTATAAATACCTTAAATATTTTAATTTTATGATAACTTCAAGAGATGATTTAGTTCATTGAAAGGAAAGCTTTTTCTAGTTATAATTATATCAAATTTCAATATGACCGCATTAGTTTAGTGGTTAGAATTTTCGGCTGTGGCCCGGAGGACGCGAGTTCGATTCTCGCATGCGGTCCTTTTAATATTAAGGAGTCAAGATGACAGACATACAATTAGCAAGGGGTGTTAAGGACATAGAAGTAGAAGAAAAGATTCAGGTAAATAGAGTAATTAAAATAATAACTGAAGTCTTTGAAAAATATGGCTTTAATCCCTTGCAAACTCCAATATTAGAAAGATATGAAACTTTAGCAGCTAAATATGCGGGCGGTTCTGAGATTTTAAAGGAAACTTTTAAACTAAATGATCAAGGTTCTAGAGATTTAGCTTTAAGATATGATTTAACTGTTCCTTTAGCAAGATACGTTGCAATGAATTCTAATTTAAGAATGCCTTTTAAGAGATATGAAATTGGCGAAGTATTTAGAGATGGTCCGATAAAGGCAGGAAGATACAGGGAATTTACACAATGCGATGCAGATACAATTGGAAGTTCAAATATGTTATCAGATGCAGAACTGTTAGCAATAGCTTCAGAAGTCTTTTCTAAATTGGATTTGAAATTCGTTATTCGAGTTAATAATAGAAAAATATTAGACGCAATCTTGGGAGCTTATAATATTCCAGAAGATAAAAGAGAAACTGTGACCTTAAGCATAGATAAATTAGAAAAAATAGAAGTTTCGGGAGTAAAAAAAGAATTACAGGATAAAGGTTTTAAAAATATTGATAAATTATTAAATTTAATATTCACAAATGACTTAAATGATATTAAAAAAGTAATTAAGAATCAAGATGGAATAAATGAGATTAAAGAAGTTTTAAAATATTGTAAATTATTAAATGTAAAAAATGTTAAGTTTGATGCAAGTTTAGCTCGCGGCTTATCTTATTATACCGGAACAATATTTGAAATTTATTTGAAAAATTCTGAGATAACTTCAAGTGTAGCAGCTGGTGGAAGATATGATGATATGATTGGAAATTTTATTGGAAATAGAAAACTTCCTGCAGTTGGAATCTCATTCGGAATTAGTGTTATAAAAGATGCTTTAAAAAATAAATATGGGAAAACCGTTTCCCAGTTTTATATTATTCCTATTAATGCATTAGAAGACTCATTAAAAATATTGCAGAAATTACGTGATAACAACCTTAAGGTTGACATTGACCTAAATTCTCGTGGTATTTCAAAAAATTTAGAATATGCAAACTCTTTAGAAGTCCCATATGTTATATTGATTGGAAAAGAAGAACTAAAACAGAATAAAGTTAAATTAAGAGACATGAAAACAGGAAAGGAAAAATTAATTCCTGTAACTGAGCTAATATTAAAATTTAAGAAAATTTAATGTCTGGTTAAGCCCGCAACTTTTAAATAAAATTCTCTATTTGAAGGGTATCTGTCTTTATCTATCTTTGAATATAATTGTTCTTCGCATTCATTAACTATCTCAAATTTATAATCTGGGTCTAAAGACAAAACTAGTCTAGAAAATTTACTTGAATTATAAATTGTTAGTTTAGATTTTTCTTCATTGTTAACTCTATTACTTTCTCTTTCGTAAAATAATCTTGGACTTTTAAATCTCAATTCTTTGACATTGTCTGATTTTAATACTCTTAAAAATAATTCTAAATCAGAAATCTCTATCTCGCTAACCAAATGATTTATCTTTATCTTATGCCGAATATCATGACAGCAAAGTCCATCTAAAAATACAAAATAATCTATCCATTCTTTTTTTAAAGCGTCTAACTCTACTAATAGCATTAACATTACTTAATGCAGTGACTATTTAAAGTTTATTCATTAAGAATTTTTTACTTCAATCTTAATCTCACCAAATGACTCTTCTTGCACTAGATTAATTTTTTCTTGTGTATCCAAATGTAATAAAGGAATAAAGGTGTATATTTTATCTTCTTTTTTCTCGCTATTAACTAATTTACTGAAAGTCAATATTTCTTTTTTTGATTTAAAGAAGTTCATAATCTTTTCATAAACATTTTTTATTAATAAGGAAATGTCAACTTTTTTCTCCGGGATGTGAACATGTACTTCACTCTCTCTCAATTTTCTTAATGTTTTTCTTTGATCAATTTCCAAAGCTTTCTGCAATGCAAATATTAAATCTTGTATTGTTACTTTACGTTTTCTTCCTAAAGGTGTTTTTATTGTCAGTTTAGGATGCTCATGATCCAGAAGTTTTTTTGTAATATCTGTGTACAATTCTTCTTCATTTAGATTATCTTGAGGATATAGTAATGCATCAAAATTAGCAAAATCCTCATCAATTAACCTTTCACTTTTAATCTTTAATAGTAATGCTGCTGCGAGTAAAACTTTTCCCGATATCAAGAAATTAGCTTCTTTTAATAACTTTATTTTTTTAATATACTCGTTGCTTAATAAACTAATATCAATATCCCAAGGATTCATCCGATTACTTCTGATTAAATCCATAAGTAATGTTTGCCATGTAATCTCATCCCTGTTTACAAGAATATCATAAATTTCGCTATGCATAGTATAATAAAGAATCAATGTGATTATAAAAGTTTCTACTAATAAACTAGAAATCTAGAATGTAATGATTGGTCTTTATTTAACCTTATTACGGGGATACTTGAATTTATCTCTTTTAAATCTTTTTCTAAAGCATCCAAAACATTTTTTTCAAGTGGTGATAAACTGATATCGAGATTACGAGTCTTTATTTTTTCTTGTGGTATCTCTTTTAAAATTACCTCATAGTTATGTAAATAACTAACATCTTCTAAAGAAAGTCCATAAACAACACCTTGATTATTTATTACTCCCCTAATTCCCCCTTCTTCCTCAGTTGTTACATAAATGAATTGCCAGTTCTTGATTTTTTTCATAATATTATCATATTTCCCCTGTTTTTAAACTTTTCCTATGTTACCACTTTAAAGTTTACACTAACCAAAAGATTTATATACTAGTTAAGTATACTATATTTTAATATCACCTCTTTTTTCCCATGAAGGCTTTACTTCGGTAAGGTCTTCCTGGGTTTAATATGATTCTAAATAAGATGATATACAAAGAAATCAAAAGAAAAATTGCAAAGACTTTATTAACAAGCGTATTTTTAGGAGGATTAGCTTTATACATTTCAAATTCGTTGAAAGAAGATGATTATGCTGAACTAAAAGATAATATAACTTTTTATTTTAGCAATGAAACTTATTTATCCTATATAAACAAGAAATTTAATAGTGATGAAGTTCAATTATCTTTTTTTAATCCTCCGGTAGATTTTAGTGAAATGCTTCCTTCAAGAGGGGTTCATTATAAATCAAATTATGACCTTCCAAATACAGATCAGAACTCTTGGACTCTTGAAGAACGTTTGCAAGTTGGTGGTTTAAAAGACCCAATAAGAACAAATAGAGAAAGTCAAGATTATCCCTTATATAATAAAAAATTTCAAAAGATAGTAAAGGCTTATTATAAGAAACTTGACTCATTAAAAATTAATTAGTCATTTTTTTCTTCATCTCGGCATAATGGCATTTTCCGCAATAAAATCTATCTTTATGTTCTGCTAAGAAATTTCCGGTTCCACATTTAGGGCAAGATCTTGATCTGACTACTTTGTTTTCATGAATTTTATATTTTTTCCACTTTTCACTTGGCTTTTTATTTTTAACTTTCTTCTTTGCCATTTTTATGCTTGCTTAGGAGAATTTGCTGCTTTTTTCTCCCTTTTTATTTTTGGTTTTTTCTTTATTTCCTCAATTTTTTTAAGCATCTCAATATTTTTGTAAATATGTGCAATAACTTTTGATTTACTTGATCCAAAATGCGAATAAATATGTTTAATCTTTAATAATTCAGGATTTACTTTTAAGTTTTCACTTACCTTAGTTATCATTTCCTGATTACTTGGTGTCTTTGCTTTATCGTGTTCTATTTCAAGTAAAACTCTCTTGTATTCTATTATTGGGTTTGAAGTTTCTTTTAATGTTTTCATCTTGTCTTAATTGCATATTCTCCTTCTTTCTTAATCTCAAGTTTTTTAGCTATTTCGCTTTTTTCTAGATTTAATATTGAAATTCTTCCTTTCCATGTTGTTATAAAATCCTTGCCTCCACAATTAGGGCAAACATCTTTATCAACAAATAATTTACATTTTTTGCAAACTTTCTTGGTCATTTTATTTATCCTTCATTTTTTTAACTTCATCTTTTATTGAGCTTAATGATCCTAACATCCACTGTCTCATTGTCAATCCAACCTTAGGATTTCTTAATTCTTTATAGCTTACTGCAATAATTCTTGCTCTGCATTCGTCCCCTATTTTTAATGTTTTTTTGCTTTGCTTTCCAGTTAATACTCCAGATTTACTAAAGCTTACAAAATCGTCCATCGTCTGTCCGATGTGGACCATTCCATCTATTGGTCCAAGATTAATGAAAGCACCAAAATCTTCTATCTGAGATACTTTTCCTAAAATAACTTCCTGTATTTCTGGTTTAAATGTATATAATCTGAATGTTGTATCATAATAAGCAGCACCATCTCCCGGGATTATTATACCTTCTCTTATTTCAACAATGTCTGAAACAGCAATAACAATTCCAAAATCTTTTGAAATAAGGTTTTTAAAACTTGTATTAATCTGTTGCAAAACAGCATCTTCAACATCCATATTAAAACTAGGTGGAGGTACTCTTATATGGCCTTTGAGTTCAACTTCATAAAACATTTTCAATTATTAGATATTTTTTTTGTCTTAATGTTATTATTGGCTTGTTTAATTTTTTTATTTTATTTTTTAATTCTTTGTCATTAGTTGCTATAATGTGATTTTTGTCCAAGTCCAATAACATGTCATCAACATAGCCTTGATTTGTTTTTATTATGTTAATGTTTTTTTTCTTTATTAGACTTAAAGCAAGTTTAGCATTTGGCTTATCCTCTAGTTCTTCTAGTGTTTTGTCCAAAATTGCTATTTTGTAAGGAAAGTTCGATATCCTTCTTATTTCCTCAAATAAATCGACTTTAAATTTTACAGCATCTAATATTATGTTTGTGTCTAGCACAATTATAAACATTTGATATTATGGCAAAAAATTGATTTATAAACGTTACGGTTTAATAACTTTTATCTCGACATTCTTATACTTTGAGATATATACTTTCTAGAGGTAGTCATGAGGACAACTACGCGGATAATGTTTATAAATAAATACATATTTATATTAAGTAAAATGACTAAAGGCGGTTGGAATAAGGGTCTAACTAAATATGAAAATCCTATACTCATGAAGATGAGTTTGATTAATCAAGGAAAACATCGTTCTCCTTCAACTGAATTTAAAAAGGGTTTAATTCCATGGAATAAAGGTAAAACAGGGGTTTATTCTGAATCCACAATAAAAAAAATATCTGAAGGTAATAAAGGTAAAATAGTTACTGAAGAAACAAAAAGAAAGATGAGCCTGGCTTCTAAAGGTAGAAAAATGTCTGATGAATTTAAGATTAAGTTAAGATTAGCAAATTTAGGAAAAAAACTTTCCGAAGAACATAAAAATAAATTAAAGTTAGCCCATTTGGATAAGAAGTTTTCTGAAGAACATAAGCTTAAAATAAAAGAGGGATTAAAAAAATGGAGTCAAAAAATAGGTCCTAGACCAAATCACGTTCGAGAAGCAATAAGAAAAAAATTGATAGGCCATGAAGTTTCCATTGAGACTAGAAAGAAAATAGCTGAAAGTCAGACTATAAGATTAAATAATAATCCTGAAAAGCATCCAAATTATATTTGCTCTAAAAAAGGCAAAAATAATTTAACATATATCGAAATGATAATGTTAAAAATATTAGAAAAAACCGGTTTAAAATATAATAAAGATTTATTTCATAATAATTATATAAAAGTTTATAATGGCTTTTATTATCCTGATTTTTTTATACCTTCTAAAAATTTAATCATAGAATGTGATGGTAAATATTGGCATAACAAACAAAGAGATGAAATAAGACAAAAAAATCTTGAACTAGCAGGTTATAAGGTAATTAGATTTTCTGGGAAAGAAATTAAATTTAAATCAGAAGAAGTTAAAAATAAATTGCTAGATTTCTTAAAAACTTAGAAAACTATATTAAAGTACAGTTGCTTAACTGGCTTAATCTTTCTAACGTTTGGGTGCCTTGAATAAATTCATCTCCAATCTCCCAGGTAGGGTATCCGCTAATCTTTTTTTCTTGGCACAACTGAGGCTGAGCATTTGCTCCTCTTGCATCACATTCTATATATGTTATATACTGGA
>ERZ1292623.3103-Hain-H51-01um-R1-3103-length-14377-cov-7_pt1 | contig 14377 bp, 15 predicted proteins | sample MGYA00564398_ERZ1292623 | MGnify/ENA primary metagenome ERZ1292623 (study PRJEB36523, sample SAMEA6512633) | groundwater metagenome | collected 2019-01-07 | study: AquaDiva: Metagenomics assemblies of 32 groundwater samples
TAATGTTTATAATACAATATTAAATTTAAAAGAAAGTTCGCTAGAATTAGCAGATTCGACGCATGAATGGTTTTATTATCCTTTAAGATACGAAAAAGAAAGTTTTGATGATTATAGTGCAAATGGGTCCTTTGATAAACTCTTAGATAAAATTGCGCATTTAGTTCTATATTTGGAGATAATAATTGCTTTATTAGTTCCGATAGTTTTAATTTACTTCTTATTAAAAGACAAAGATGAAGCTTAGTATACTAATCCCAGCTTATAACGAAGAGAAAACGATTGAACAAATCATAAATAAAGTCCAAAATGTTAATTTAGGTAAAATAAAAAAAGAGTTGATAGTTATCAATGACGCAAGTAAAGATAAAACAAAAGAGATTATTCAAAAGTTAATGAAAAAATATAAAAATATCCTATTATTAAATCATAATATAAATCAAGGTAAGGGAGCTGCTATAAGGACAGGTTTAAAAAATTTTGATGGTGATGTTTTAGTCATACAAGATGGAGATTTAGAATACAATCCTGAAGATTTTAAAAGATTAATTAAACCAATTTTAGATAATAAAACAAAAGTTGTTTATGGTTCTAGAGTTTTGGGAAAAATAAGGGGATTTCAAATACTTCATCATTATATTGGAAATTTAGGATTATCAGCACTTACAAGCATTATCTATCTAAGAAAAATAAGCGATATGGAAACTGGTTATAAAATGATGACTAAAGAAGTAATAAAGAATATAAATCTAAAATCAAAAAGATTTGATTTTGAACCAGAGATTACAGCAAAAATAATTAAAAAAGGTTATAAGATTATTGAAATTCCTATAACATATAACTCCAGATCATTTAAGAGTGGGAAAAAGATTACTGTTAAAGATGGATTTATCGCATTTTATTATTTGCTAAAGTACAGATTCTTTGATTAAGATGAAGAAATTTTCAATTGTCATAGCAGTAGCTCCTAATAGGGATGCCGAAGTAATTAAGTCATTAAAGAATTCGGATTATGATAAAAAGAAATATGAGATAATAATTGAAAAAGGAAGTAATGCTAGCGAAAATAGAAATAAAGGTATTAAAAAAGCAAAAGGAGAGATTATAGCTTTTATAGATGACGATGCTATTGTTCATAAGGATTTATTAAAAAATGCTGAAGATTTCTTTAACAAACATAGGGTAGATATCATCGGAGGACCTCAATTAACTCCTAAAGATGATAATTTTTCTGCTAAATTATTCGGAAGTGCTATTGAAACATTCTGGTGCAGTTATAAGATGGCTAAAAGATATAAAAAAGGAAGATTAAATTTAGATGCTGATGAATTAAGTTTAACAAGTGCAAATGTTTTCGCTAAAAAGGAAATTTTTAATAAATTAAAAGGATTTAACACAAAATTATGGCCCGGAGAAGATCCTGAATTCTTTTCAAGAGCAAAAGATTCTGGATTTAAATTAGCTTATTCTCCCAATTTAGTTGTTTATCATAGAAGAAGAAATAGTTTGTCTAGTTTATTAAAGCAACACTATAATTATGGAAATGTTAGACTAAAAAAAGAATGGATTAATAAAAAAAATGTTAATTTTGTTATGATAATTCCAAGCATATTTGCCTTGTATATAATATTTTTACCATTTTTATTGTTATTCTCAAAAGATTTCTTTTTTCCAATAAAATTGCATTTGATAATTGATATTTTAGTTGGAATTTTTGTCTCATTAAGAAGAAGTATATTATTTTTACCTTTCTTGCCATTTATATTTTTCTTAGTACACTTTTCATATGGTTTAGGTATGTTAGTAAGTTTATTTGAAAGAAAAAATAATTAAGAATTGTTTCTATAATATTCTATTGTTCTTCTAATTCCTTCTTCTAAAGATATTTTAGGAGTCCATCCAAGAGATTTTAATTTTGAGTTATCGCAGACAAAATCCATAATACCAACGCTTTTATGAAATTCAGGAGGGTTTATTGACTTAACTTTTAAATCTGGAATTTGTTTTTTAATTATATCAACTAAAGTTTTAAATTTTGTAAATTCTCCCCTTCCAACATAATAAATTTTATTTTTTTCACCTTTTTTAGCAATAGTCATGCAAGCATCAATTACATCGTCAACATAAATATAATCTCTAATGAAATTGCCATTGTTATAAAGTTGAACTTCTTCTCCTTTAACAGCTTGGTTAATCATAAAATTAAATCCAGCTTTTCTTTTATTATCTCCTTGTTCAAATGGTCCAAAAACATTAGTGAATCTAGTTATAACAGGATCTAAATCAAATACATGACTATAGATATGACAAAAATGTTCTGCAGCAAGCCTAGTGGCAGGATATAAACCTAGGGGATTACAAGGAGAGTTTTCATCAACGGGTAATCTATCAACATTGCCGTTGACAAAAAACGTGCTTCCAAAGATAATTCTTGCCTTAGGATTATAATTTTTACAAGCTTCTAATAAAGCTATGGTTCCGTTACAGTTTATTTCTATATCTTTATATGGTTGACCTTCTTTTATAGCGTAATTATCTACAGTTCCTGCAAAATGAAAGATATAGTCTTTACCTACAACATCGTGCTCGCTAATATCCCTAACGTCTTTTAGAGATAAATGAACTTTGTCTTCTAGAAGACCAGCAAGATTATTTTCTTTATTTCTAGATCTTGATAAGACATAAACAATATCCCCGTTTTGAATATATTTTTTAGCTAGGTGACTACCAATAAATCCCATTCCTCCAGTAATTAATATATTTTTAGGTTGTGTCATGAGAATAGCAAGATGTATTAGATAAACTTATAAATGTTTTTTAACTTTAGGATATAACTCAATGGGGTGAGAAAAATAAGCTTAAAAAATCTAGAAAAAGAAATTGGTGAATCACGGACAAGGATTCTATCTGAGGTATCAAAGTATTTTGATCTAAAAAAACAAAATCATCAATTTATTCCCGGAGTTACCTATGTTCAATATTCTGGGGCAGTTTATAGTGATGGGGAAGCTAGAGCTTTTATTGGCTCGTTCTTAGAGGGTTGGTTCGGACTTGGTCCAAAGGGAGAAGAGTTCGAAAAAAGATTGGCTAAAACAATTGGAACAGGTTATGGAGTTTTAACAAATTCTGGATCATCTGCCAGTTTATTAAGTGTAGCTGCATTATCTTCATGGAAACTTGATAAGAAAAAATTAAAACAGGACGATGAGGTAATAGTTGCGGCGAATTCATTTCCGACAACGGTAAATCCTTTAGTACAATTTGACTTAATTCCAGTATTTTTAGATCCTGAACTTGGAACATATAATGTTAGTCCAAATAAAATAAAAGATGCTATAACAGATAAGACAAGAGCAGTATATTTTGCTCATACCCTTGGAAATCCTTACAACATGCATGATTTAGAGAGCATATGCAAAGATAATAATTTATTCTTAATTGAAGATAATTGCGATGCCTTAGGATCAAAATTCGATGGAAGAATGACAGGAAGTTTTGGAGATCTTGCTACCCATAGTTTTTACCCTGCTCATCATCTAACTTGTGGTGAAGGCGGAGCAGTTTTAATGAAATCAAATAAATTACAAAGAATAACTAAGACGTTAAGAGATTGGGGGAGAGGATGTTATTGTTCCGGATCTGATCTAAAACCATTCGGAGAATGTGGAAATAGATTTGATTTTAAATTAAATGGAATTCCTTATGATCATAAGTATATTTTTGATGACATAGGATTTAATTTAAAACCTTTAGAATTCCAAGCTGCAATGTTATTAACACAACTCGAAAGATTACCTGAATTTACTGAAAAAAGGAAAAAGAATTTTCAAATGTTGGATGATGCATTTAAAAAATATGAAGATATTTTTATTTTACCAAGATCAGAAGTGCTAGCAGATCCTTCATGGTTTGCTTATCCAGTAACCATCAATACAGATAAGTTTACAAGACATGAAATTGTAACTTTCTTTGAAGAGAATAAAATTCAAACAAGAGTTCAATTCTCAGGAAATTTAACTGCACATCCAGCATATAAAAATGTTAGACATAGAATACATGGTGAACTAAATAACGCAAATAAAATCCTAAGAGATTCTTTTTTCTTGGGGGTTTATCCTGGAATAACTGATGAAATGATGCATTATGTTATTCAAACTCTTGATGGTTATATGAGTAATATTAAAAATGCTTAATAAACCAAAAATAAGTTTTGTATTAGCAACTTATCAAGGTGAAAGAACAATAAAAAGATGCCTAGATAGTATTTTTTCACAGAATTATCCTAAAAAATTAATTGAAGTCTTAATTCTAGATGGAGGTTCTAAAGATAAAACTCTTGAGATTGCTAAAAATTATCCTGTTAAAATATTTCATAATAAAAAAAAGTACTCTGAAGGAGAAGGAATGGGAAAGGCACAAGGATTTAATAAAGCGAAATCCGATTATGTTATTTTTATAGATCAAGACAATGTTTTATTATCAAAGGAATGGATTAATAATATATTAAAACCTTTATTTGAAGATAAAGACATCTGTATTTCTGGTTCTAAAATTAAAGTAGTTAAAGATGATAATATAATTAACAAATATCTAAGCTTAGTTGGAACTGATCCTTTCATGGCAGCATTTAGTATAGATGGTCAAGTTTCTTTGAATAGAAACCAATTCGAAAAAAAGAACAATTGCTTAATTTTACAGATGAATAAAAATAAATGGTATATTGCTGGCTCAAATGGTTATGCATATAGAAAAAAAGATATAAAAGATATTGGAGGATATAACCAAGATAGCGATGTTATATATAAATTTGCGAAACTAAACAAAAAATTAGCTATCTGTTTAAATGCTCCTTTACAGCATTTGAATATTTTAGTTGGATTGGAAGAGTTTATTAAAAAAAGAAATTACCACTTTAAATATTTCGTAAAAGAGAATAGTAAAAATAGAAAAGTTAAATATATTCCTTCTAGTTTAAGGGGAAGATTATATTTTGTCTTAAACTATATTTTAAATTTGATAATACTTCCAAATTTATTTATTAGTATAAAAAATATGATAATGGATAAAGAGCCTGTGTGGTTATTACATTCTTTCATGTCATTATTAACATTGTTAATTTATACAAAAATAATTTTATTTTCTAAAGAAGGATTAAATTATTTAAGAAAGAATTTTCTATAAATCATAATCTTTAAATTCGTAAATAACTAAGGTGTAAGCATTACTATCTTGTGGAGAAGCATAAGATTTTACCGGAATTAAAGAATCTTTAAACTTATCCGGATATTCTAAAGTTATTCCATGAGGCTCGAATACTGAAAAAACAATATATTTTGGTTTGTGTTTTTTAACTTCTTCCTTAAATTCAGTTTCATTGCCTCCAAATCCATAAATATGTCTTTGTGCATAATAGGTCATTTGAGTGCTTGATTTACTAAATATTATGTCTTCGGGATTAGAATTCTCCTTTATCCATAATGAAGCTTCTTTTACTTCCAAATAAGAATCTTTCTTAGCATTAATTATTTCAGAAGCTCTAGTTATTTGAAAATATCCTCCAACTAAAATTAATAAGACAAAAACAGCTATAGCAAGATGTTTTTGATATTTCTTAATAAAATCATAAATAAGATAAATTCCTTTGCCGGCTAAGATTAATAATGGCAAAGTGATAGGCAATAACCATCTATCTTCAGCATCTCTTTCTAAAAAGATAAAATAAAGTAAAGGTAAAAAAATCCAAATAAAGAGTAATAAATTATTATTGTTTTCATCAGATTTATTCTTTAATATTAAATCAAGACTTAAAAATAAGGTGTATAATGTTAACAATCCAATTAAAGAGAGGATCAATAAAGGTATGTTAAGAATCCATGGTAACCAGTTTAAGATATGCCATCCTATTGGTTTGTAAGAAGTTATTCCTCCGGGATCACTTGTAACATGACTGCCTGCTAGAAATGCTAGTGGATTATCATAAGTATTATTTTGCCATATTAGATAAGGCAGAATTAATAAAGACATTAAAATTAAGGCTATCCATAAATGTTTATTTTTTAAAAATTTAAGTTTATCTACAATTAATAAGAAAACAAAAATAATTATTCCAAATAAAGCTCCAGTTAATTTTGTTAAGAATGCCAATGCTATAAACACTCCAACTAACCAAATGTAATAATTCTTCTCTTTCTTTACGTAACCTTTCCAGAAAAATAACATTGCTAAATATCCAAAAAACAATAATGGAATGTCTGCGTGTAATCTTACTGTATTAAATAATATTAGCCAGAAAACACTTGTGAATAAAGCGACTAGTAAAGCCAATCTCTTATTATACATTTCTTTGACAACAAAATATGAGATTAGGATTAATAATGTTGATGGGATTAACTCAAGAATAAACTTGATTAAATTATCTCCAAAACCCAATGTTAAAAATAAAGATTCTACAAGTGGAAATAAAGGAGGTCTTTGAGGATTAAAATCATAGGGTAAACCAAATGCCCAATTTGCACCCATACTCAAATATTCTGCTGCATCCCAAAATTCCGCTTGATTTTTTGTTAAAATATGGAAGTAAATTCTTACAATAAATCCTAAAATTAATATTAATATTATAGGAAGGTTTTCTTTTAAGAATAGTTTTAACTTCTCTTTTTCCATTTATATTTAAGTAATTAACAAATTTAAAAACATTGTTATTTTGTCGATTTCTTCTTATTATTTATATATAATTCTTGATATATTAAATAGATAGGAATATAAACCATAAAATAAAAACCTATAATTGATTCGAAGATTAAAAAGAGACTTTCAAAAGGGTTATCAATTGCTTTTATGTATGATGGAAGTGTAAAAATTATTTGACCTATCAAAAAAAATACAAATAAAGCTAAGGAGATCCATAAAGCCAACTTTGGAATTTTATTCATTAATTATTCTTTAATTGACAAATTTAAAAACATTGTCATTTTGTCGAATTAATTCTTTCCCAAGCATCTTTATAATCTTTTTTCAACAATTTAGACTCTGTCAAGGTTATTATCCAAAGATAAAGTCTATAAAAAATTAATAAAATAGTCCAATACATCTCTCTTATAGTTGTTGGATAACCCAATGCCCAAAAGATTCCTGTCTTAGCCTCATTCCAAAAAGATTTAACTCTAGGAAAATTAGGGTAATATTTTGTTAAAGTTTCATGCCCTTTTGCAGTTCTCTTCTTTTGTTTTATCCAATCTTTGAAGTTAGTAGGATTTTTCACATAGACTAATGCTTTTTCTGAATATCCTATCTTATAACCTTTGAAATGAAAGATGTAAGGAATAATAGCATCTTCAGCAACATCTAAAGGAAATTCTTTTATTATGCTTCTAAATGCAAATAGATATCCCGAACATTCTAAAAACTTACCTTGCAAAAATAATTTCTTCCTTATTCTATGAGCACCATAAAAAAGTAGATTAGCAAAGTAACCCCATTTATTGTCTTTTGATTCTTCTGGAATAGGTCTTCCTGAAACAACTCCAACTACTTGGTCTTTAAATAATTTCATAATATTATTTATTGAATTATTTTCTAAATAAACATCGCCGTCTGTTAAAATTAGTATATCTGACTTTAATTTCTTTAATAATAAATTTAGAGCATAGCTTTTTCCTTTTCCATAATCTTTAAAATATTTTATTTTATATTTTTTAGTTAGTTCTTCAGCTTCTTTATCAGGAGCAACAACAATTACCTCATATTTGTAATTAATTTTTTGATCTAAAACTGATTTTATTGCTCTTTCTAGATGAGGTTCATTAAATGAAGTTATTATTATAGATATCATGAAAATTATTTATTAAAAAAGCTTATATACATTTCTTATTAAGCTAAGTTTATGGAAATGCCTTTAGCTGAAGTTTTAGATAGACTAAGTATACTAAAATTAAAGATTGAAAGAATTAATGAAGAACATCTAAAAAAAGAATTAGATGCTTTCAGTATTGCGATTAATGAATTTAAAAATAAAGGTATTAAAATAAATGATTCTTGGTTAAATGATTTATATAATATCAATGCTAAAATTTGGACTTTAGAAGCAGATATTAGAAAAGGCAAAGAAGGAGAACTTGGGTTAGAGGAGGTTGGTAGAAGAGCAATATTGATAAGAAATTTAAATCGCGAAAGAGTTGCAATAAAAAATAGGATAATTGAAGAAACTGGAATTGGTTTTAAAGATGTTAAAATAAATCACGCTTCTCAATAAAAAGCCTTTTTAAGTTATTTATTTTGTTAAAGAACATGAGATTTGAAGAGAATAAGTTTTTAGAGAAATTTGGACAGAAAGTAGGATATATTTTCAGCTATTTTCTATTCACAACAGTTTTATTTTTTATAATAAATTTAAGAGATTCTAACATAAGTTATTTAATAGTTATGATACTGACATTAACAATAGTTTTAATGGGGGTAATTTTAAAGAGAAAACTAAAATGACAACAAAACAATTTTTTACTGGATTTAAAACAGGAATGAAAAATTTTGGGGAAAATATGAGCGCGATTGTTAACTCAATTTTATTAAGTATAGTTTATTTTATAGGAATTGGAATTACAGCATTTTTTGCAAAAATAAAAAAGAAAAATTTCTTAGATAAAGAAATATCTTTAAAGAGAAAAAGCTATTGGAATGATTTAAATTTAACTAAGAAAAAGATTGAGGAATATTATAAACAGTTTTAGGGAGTAAATTAAACTATGTCGGCACCAAAAGATCCTAAAAAATATAAGAGATGGAAGAAAAATCTTGTACTTTCGTGGAAGAATCCTAGTCGTAAGAAACTTATGATTAGAATTTTAAAAAATAGAGAATTTTCTAAGGAATGGAGAAGAAAGATGAGTGAGTCTGCTAAAAAAAGAGTGGGTAAATTAAATCCTTTTTATGGAAGAAAACATACCGAGGAGAGTAAAAGAAAAATTTCTATGTCTAATAAAGGGAACAATAGTGCTAGATATGGAAAACCAGCTTGGAATAAAGGACTAAAATATGACTATAAAACAAGAATAAAGATGTCTAAAATAGCTAAGATGATTCATAAAAAAAATCCAGATATAAGAAATAAAATATCAATCGCCAATAGAGGAAGAAAATTTTCTAAGGAACATAAGAATAAAATAAGAGAAAAATTAAAAAGCTTTTATGTAAAAAATCCTAATTTTCGAAAGTTAGAAAATAATCCTTTATGGTATGGCGGAATTTCGTTCGAACCATATAACATACTTTTTAACAAAGAGTTTAAAAAAAATATAAAAGATAAATATGATAACAAATGCCTTTATTGTAAGGGGGTTTATAAGTGTGGTGTTCATCATATTAATTATATAAAAAAGCATAGTTCAATTATAAATTGTATTCCGGCTTGTGTAAAATGTAATTTTAAATTCAACGTTAATCGTGATTATTGGTTTGCTTATTTTTGCTATTTATTAAACATTAAGTCAGAAGATAATCTAAAAGAGGCGGAAAAAGTTTTAAGAATGAACATGACCGAGCTTATTAATTTTATGAAGAACGAATATGGTGGTAAAAATGGTAAATAAAAAATCTCTATTCATCCTCGGGATTTCATGTTATTATCACGACTCGTCTGCGACATTATTGAAAGATGGAAAAATAGTAGCTGCTGCTCAAGAAGAGAGATTTACTAGAAAGAAACATGATACTTCCTTTCCAATAAAAGCTATCGAATATTGTCTAAAAAGTCAAAACATTACAATTAAGGATATTGATTACATTGGATTTTATGAAAAACCTTTTTTAAAATTTGAAAGAGTTTTGTCACAACATTTAGAAATGTTTCCTTTAAGTTTCAAGACTTTTATAAGTTCATTGCCATCATGGATTAATGAAAAATTAAGAGTTGTAAAAGAAATAAAGAAAAAATTAAAATATAAAAAGAATATATTATTCATAGAACATCACTTGGCGCATGCTGCCAGCTCATTTTTAGTAAGTCCATTCAAAAAAGCTGCTATACTGACTGTTGACGGAGTTGGAGAATGGACAACTACTGCTTATGGCGTTGGAAAGGGAAATAAAATAAAATTAATTAAAGAAATAAAATTTCCTAATTCTCTGGGGTTACTATATTCTACAATTACAGCTTATCTTGGATTTAGCGTTAATAATTCGGAATACAAATGCCTACACCCAGATACACCTATTTATTTAGCAGATGGTACATTAAAAAAGATATCAAATTTATTTAATTTGAATGGGAAAACAAAAAAAATATCAGAAGATGAAGAAATTTTAAATTTAAAAAAACCATTAGAAGTTTATTCTTTAAATAAAGAAAATTTCAAATTCAGGAAATCTAAAATAAATAAAATATATAGAAAAAAAGCAAATACGTGGTTATATAAAGTTGAACTAAAATCAGGAAGAAAAGCTATAGTCACACAAAATCACAAATTCTCAACAGTTGATAGTTATGGTAATTTTATAAATGATGAAATAAAAAATTTAAGAGAAGATTTGTTCGTTATTATTCCAAAAAAGATAAATTCTGATAATATAAAAAAAGTGCATGAATATTGGGCTTATCTTTTAGCTTATTCCATAGCAGAATCTCATGAATTCATAAGAGCTGAAAAATCTGAATCAGAAATAAGGTTGGGTTGTACTGATAAAGAAGTTATAAATGATTTTAGATTTATTATAAAAAAATTAAATAAAAATTTTAGAGTATGGAAAGATAAAAGAAGAAAAAATATGTTATATATTGGAACTTCTGTATGGAAAGATTTAGATTTTATAAAAAATAAGTTGAAACATGATTTTGGTAGATTTGCTGATAAGAAAGACATACCGGAATTTATTATGAAAAATAGCAAAAATGTTCAAAGAGGTTTTCTCCAAAGATTATTTAACTGTGATGGTAGTTTTGTGGATCACCAAATAATATATTCATCAGCAAGCATAACTCTAATAAATTCAATTTCATATTTATTATTAAGATTTGGGGTACATTCAAGGATTAGAAAAACTTGGAATAAAAAATATAAAAAATTTTATTATAAAATAGAAATAAATGGTAAATGGCTAAAGGAATTTGATAAAAAGATAGGATTTACCCTAAAAAGAAAAAATAAATTATTAAAAAATTATATTAGTTCCATAGATAAATTCGGGAAAAATATAGATTTTATACCTATAAATGATCTTATTTTGAAAAATTGGACTTCTTTTGGAAAAACAAAAACAGATTTTTATGAAGAATTTGGAGTACATTTTTGGGATTATGAAACAGATAACAAAGAGTATAAGAAATATCCCACGCCAGAACTTATCAATAGATATTATAAAAAAACAAAATTCAGAATACTAAAAAGATTTATCGAGAATGATATAATGTTTGATCAAATAAAAAAAATAGAAAAAATAAATTTTAAAGGTTATGTTTATGATGTTATAGTCCCTAAAGACCATATGTTTATTGGTGGTTATGGTGGAGTACTTCTTCACAATACAATGGGCTTAAGCGCTTATGGGGACATGGACAAAAAAACAAACCCATATTATGAAAAATTGAAACAAGTAATCGATGTAAAAGAAGATGGAAGTTATATGTTAGATATGAGTTATTTTGTTTATCATTATGCTGATAGGATGCCCTCTAGAAAATTATGTGAGCTTCTGGATGGTCCAATTAGAAAACAAGAATCTGAAATTACTCAAAGGCATAAAGATATTGCAGCTGCTTTACAATTAGTCTTAGAAGAAACTTTAACAAAAATATTAAATAATATTTATAAAATTACCAAAGAAAAAAATTTGGTTATTTCTGGAGGAGTGGCATTAAACAGTGTATATAATGGAAAAATCCTTAGAAATACAAAATTCGATAGAGTCTGGATTCACCCAGATCCGGGAGATGGTGGAACAAGTATAGGTGTGGTTTCCTACATTTATCATTCTATATTAGGAAGAAAAAGAAATTATGCATTAAATCATGCTTATCTTGGTCCTGATTATTCAAAAGAAGAAATAAAAGAGTTTTTAGATAAAAACAGAATAAAATATAGTGAATTTAAAGATAGTAAAGAATTAATTGATAAGATATCTAAATTAATTTACAATAATAATGTTATCGGATGGTTTCAAGGGAAAATGGAATGGGGCCCAAGAGCTTTAGGAGCTAGGAGCATATTATCCAATCCTTGTAATTCTAAAATGCAAGAAATTTTAAATTTAAAAGTAAAGCACAGAGAACGTTTTAGACCATTCGCTCCCGTAGTTTGCATAGAAGATGCACAAAAATATTTTGAATGTGACAAACCGATACCAGAAGCAACTGATTTCATGTTAATGGTTTATCCTATAAAAAAAATATGGCAGAAAAAAATTCCAGCAGTAACACATGTTGATGGAAGTGGAAGACTACAAACTGTAAGAAGATTTCAAAATCCACTTTACTATGATTTAATTAAAAAATTTGGGAAATTATCAAAAATTCCAATATTAATAAATACCTCATTTAACATTAGAGGAGAACCAATAGTTTGTAGTCCTTATGATGCATACAAGTGCATGATGGGGACTGGAATAGATTATTTAGTCATGGATAAATTTTTAATAAAGAGAGAGGATAATCCTAAAGATATTTGGGATAGTGAAAAATATGCCAAGGATTAAAATAAAAAGAATTATTATTAATTTAGTTTTACTTTTTATAACAATAATTTTATTTATTGCATTGCTTGAAATATTTTTAAGAATTTTTTATCCACAGCCATTAAATCCTACTTTTATTCCAACGAATGAAAGAGATAATTTTGCTGAATATGACGATTTACTTGGATGGAAATTAAAACCGAATTACGAGGGAGTATTTTTTTCAAGTGAGTACAGCACAAGTATAAAAAATAATGCACAAGGTATGAGGATGAGCAATGACATTGAGATTGAAAAGGCAAAAAAAAGAATAGCTTTTCTAGGAGATTCTTATGTTTGGGGGCATGGTTTAAATGAAGAACAAAGAATGAGTAATATATTACAAGATAAATTAAATGATTTTGAAGTTTTAAATTTTGGAGTAAGTGGATATTCTACAGACCATTATTATTTGTTATTAAATAAAACTATTTTAGACTATAACTCTGACTTGGTGATAATTGGGTTTTATGCAAATGATTTAGAAGATACTGGAAATAGTAAGATGCAAGATTATCCAAAACCATTATTTAAAATAGAAAATAATTCTTTAAGATTAACAAATGTTCCTGTACCAAAAATTGAATCTTTAAGTGAAAGAAAATACTCTTCTTTAAAAAAATTAGATTTGTTTTTTAGTTACAAGTCTCATGTATATATTTTATTCAAGCCATTATTGTTCAAGATTTATGATTTGGGTAAAAATGATGTTTATAAAAAATATAAAATAACAACATATGAAATACCAATAACAAAAAAAGTTTACTCTGAGGAATATCAAAGTTATGAAGAATTAAATGATAAAATATACTGTGAAATTTCAAATTCATTAAAACAGAAGAACATTCCTTTATTTGTTGTAAATATTCCTGCAAGAGTTCATATTTTCCCAGAAGATTTCAATGCAATTTTAAAAGAGTTAAATCTTAATAAAAAAGACTATGACATTAACAAAGTTTCATTAATGTTAAGAGAATTAAGTGAGAAATGTGATTTTCATTTCATTGATTTGCAAGAAAGTTTTAAAGACTATGAAGACAAGGATAAATTATATTATAAGTATGATGTGCATTTAACACCTTTAGGCAACGAATACGCAGCAGAAATTATATTAAAAAAATTAGAAAACGAAAAACTAATAAACAGTTAAATTTCTAAAAGATTATGACCGAAAATAGATCCCTGTTTGGAGAATTATGGGTGTTTTTAAAAGAAAGAAAAGCTTGGTGGTTAGTTCCAGTAATTGTTTTATTAATCTTAGTTGCAATATTAATAATTTTCAGTCAAAGCTCTAGTGTTTCACCTTTTATTTATGCGCTATTTTAATTACTAATTTAGGACAAAACCTCATTATACAATTTTAAGGTTCTTTTATATATTAAATCCCAGCTGTATTTTAAGGCTGTTCTTTTATTATTTAATGAGTATTTCTTGGCTATTTTAGGATTACTAAGTATTTTAAGAATAGCTTGTTTTAATCCATTTATATCACCATAATTAACAAATATTCCATTTTCTTCGTTCATCTCATAAGGAATTCCATTTACAGGAGAAGCTATAATTGGTAAACCGGATGCCATCGATTCAAACAAATTCAAAGGTAACCCCTCTCTAAAACTTGGGATAGTAAAAACATTAGCTGCTTGATACATTTCAACGATTTTACTTCTGTCATATA
>ERZ1292623.3104-Hain-H51-01um-R1-3104-length-14375-cov-10_pt1 | contig 14375 bp, 11 predicted proteins | sample MGYA00564398_ERZ1292623 | MGnify/ENA primary metagenome ERZ1292623 (study PRJEB36523, sample SAMEA6512633) | groundwater metagenome | collected 2019-01-07 | study: AquaDiva: Metagenomics assemblies of 32 groundwater samples
TGCCCTCACGCGGCATTACTCCATCCATGGAGGGCAGAAGTGCCGAAAACGCAGGGAGCAGTTTTCGGCCGACCGCCATGGATGGCGGCCGCTTCGGGCTCCTGCCCTCTCGCGGCATTACTCCATCCATGCGACCGCCATGGATGGCGGAAGGTAGAGCAACGCAGGGAGCAGTTGCCGGGAGGGCAGAAGTGCCGGGCGCGAAGCCGTCCCTCCGGGGACAAACGCAGGAGCAGTTTTCCGGCCGCCCGGCGAGAAATTCTTGCGCGCCGGCGGTCAGCCACCGGTGAAGGTCATGGACTTCCGCAAGACCATGCCTTGCCTTTTGCCGCACCCGCCGAAATCAGCCGGCTGACCCGTGAAACGGACAGCCGGCTCTATTCCCAGACCCTATTCCGCTCCTACCAGCCGTGCAATGAAATCCAGCGGCTCGAAGATGACATGTCAAGGAAGCTTTTAACCTATGGCAGGCTAAGAAAATGGACATCGGCCTGGCGGCACATTTATTCCATAGGTCTGGCCCGGCAACCAGGTCGGCAAGCTTGGTATATAAACTATCTTTTCGAAGGAATTTTATGCGCCGGGGTTGTCCCGAAATTGCTTAACGTCAGAATCTCCGCGGAACGGAAGCAAGATGCGGATTAACTTAAAACCAGTATAACTTTTCGCCTGGATTGCATACTGGGTCATCCCTCTATACGATAATGCGGCACTGATACACCATCACGGAGGAACTTCATGAAACGCTTTTTACTGTTTGCGCTCAGCGTCACCAGCCTGATATCGATCTCTCCGAGTGCCTGGCCCGATAAAGAAGCGGTTAAGCCGACACCCAACGGCGTCACCTTACCGAATGGGTACAAAGATTGGCGCGTGATCTCCTCTTCTCACCGCTCCGATAACAAGACCATGCGGATTATTGTAGGAAACGATCTTGCGATACAGTCGGCAAGGGCCGGCAAGACCAATCCCTGGCCGGATGGGGCGATACTCGGCAAGCTGGTATGGAAGGAGACAACCCATCCCAATTGGCCGACCGCCTTTGTGCCCGGCGATTTCCTGGTGGCGGAATTCATGGTCAAGGATGCAAAGAAATATGCGCCTACCGGCGGCTGGGGTTTTGCGCGTTGGGTCGGCATGGATCAGAAGCCTCACGGTAAAGACGCCAACTTCGTGCAAGAGTGTTTCGCCTGCCACACGCCGGTGAAATCAAATGACTATGTCTTTACCCACCCTGTCCAGCTTCCTTAGGGTAGAGACAAGAGAGATAAACACTCTTTCCTGAAAAGCCATCCATAGGGAACCCGGCCCATCGCCGCGAATACGATGCGTGGGCGCATCAGGTCCACCAGGCAGTCACAAACAGACCGGCGCGTATCGCAGCAGGAGGTTTCACTATAGTGCTGGCATAACGGGGCGCCGTCGCGCCCGCTGGCGTCAACATGCGTCTACTTTTGCGGCGAGGCGACGGGTACGTGCTTACGCAGCAGTTCGGCGAACTGGTCCGGGGCGACCGGCTTGCTGAAATAGAAGCCCTGCATCTCATCGCAGGCATGGTCGCGCAGGAACGTCTGCTGTTCCTGCGTCTCGACCCCCTCGGCGACGATGGTAAGGCTCAAGCTCTTGCCCATGGCGATGATCGCCTGGGTGATTGCCCTGTCTTCGGGATTCTGCTGGATATCGCGGATGAAGGAACGATCCACCTTGATGGTGTCAATCGGAAAGCGCTTGATCTGCGCGAGCGATGAGTAGCCGGTCCCGAAATCGTCTATCGCGAGCCGCACATCCATTTGCTTTATGGCGGTGAGCTGCTTGGCCGCCCGCTCGATGTTGCCCATCACCATGCTTTCGGTGATCTCAAGCTCGAGCAACTCCGGGGCCATGCCGGTTTCCCGGAGCACGGAGGCAATATCGCTCAACAGATTCTCATCGGAGAACTGGCGCGGGGAGAGGTTCACCGCCATGCACACCGGCGACAAGCCCGCACGTTGCCAGGCGACATTTTGCGCGCACGCCGTCTTCAACACCCACTTGCCGATCGGCACGATCAACCCGGTTTCCTCGGCCAGCGGGATGAACTGCAACGGCGAGACCACTCCGAGGTCGGGATGCTGCCAGCGCACCAGCGTCTCCACACCGGTGATCGCCCCAGTCCTGAGATCGAGCTTGGCCTGGTAGTGCAGGAAGAACTCTTCACGCTCGATGGCGCGGCGCAGGCTAGTCTCCAGCGTCAAGCGCTCGAGCGATTGGGTCTTGATTTTCTTGGAGTAGAACTGGAAGTTGTTCTTGCCCTCCTCCTTGGCGAGATACATGGCGAGATCGGCGTTCTTCATCAGCGATTGCTCATCCTGCGCGTCCGTCGGATACAAACTGATGCCGATGCTCGCCGTCACGCGGCACTCTTGTTCCAGTATGACGACCGGCTTGATGATGGCCGAGAGGAGCTTGCGCACAATGATGGCGATTTGCTCCGGTTCAGCTACCTCCTGCACCAACACCACGAATTCATCGCCGCCCAGGCGCGCGACCATGTCGCTCGAACGCAGGTTATCTTTGACACGCCGGGACATCTCTTGCAGCAGCACGTCCCCCGCCTCGTGCCCGAGGGTGTCGTTGATGATCTTAAAGCGGTCCAAGTCGATAAACAGCACGGCGAACTGGCGGTCATAGCGGCGCGCCGAGTTGATCGCGAGATTCAGCACCTGGCTGAACATCACTCGATTCGGCAATTCGGTCAGACTGTCGTGCGTGGCCAGGTACTGGATGCGCTCCTGCGCGCGCTGGCGCTCGGCCTCGTGCGCGAAGTTGTCGAGCGCAAACGAAACATTCTCCGCCATGCGTTCGAGCAATTTGACGATCTCGTCGTCGAACGCGTTCAGCTCGTCGTAGTGGATGAGCACCGCGCCGACGCTGCGACCGCCCTGGATAAGCGGCAACGCGGCGGCGGCGCGGCAACCCGCCTGACGCCCGATTTCGTGCCAGGGGCGCGTGCGCTCGTCATTGAGAAAGTCGTTGCTGACGCACGCCCGCTGCGTGCGAAACGCGATGCCGACCAATCCGCGCCCTTCCGGGATCGTCTCGTCAATCGAGATGTGCGACGCCCGTAGATCTTGCGGAACCCGGCCGGCGCCGGCCACCGCTCTTGTCCGATTGTTGCCCTCTTCCGCAAGGAGGATCGAGGTGTTGGAGAATTTTCCACCGTGTACGGCGGCGTCGCACACCTGCTGGTAAAGCTCCTCGGGCGACTTGGCGTGCAGGATCGCGTCGTTGGTTGCGCTGAGCGCGGCAAACATCCTCCCGAGCCGCAGGGTCGCCTGCTCGGCCTCCTTGCGCTGCAAGAACTGGCCGATCGGCTGCCTATCACACCTATCGCCCGCATTAGCCGCTCTTCCGGTTCGCGGACTTCTCGGCTGTTGAAGGCGAGCACGCCAATGGTCTTTCCTTCCGATATGACCGGGAAGACGAATGCACCGTGCATGCCGATCTCGCGCGTCAGCGTCGCCTGGAACACGCGGGTATCCTTGACAAGGTCGGAAACCCATATCGGCTGTCCCGACTGCCACACCCGACCGATCAACCCGACACCCGGGGCGAAGATGACGTCGCGGTACCCGGCGATGAAGCGCTCGACCGCCTCGTTCGGTACACCCCAGGCCACGCCAAAGCGCATCACACCGGCTTTATCGTCAAGTTGAGAGTAGCGACCGCACTCCCAGCCCTCCGTTTCGCACACGGCGCGTATAATCAAGTTCAGCGCGCCCGACACACTGTCTGCCTCCGAAAGACAGCGTGTCACCTTGTGCTCAAGGTGCAGCAACTGCTCGGCGCGCCTGCGCTCGGTGACGTCACGTCCAACTCCGCGGTAACCGATGAAGCGACCCTCGCCGTCGAACATCGGCGCGCCGCTGATGCTCATGTAGTACCGTCGTCCGTCCGAGGACGTGCGCCACATGACGACGTCGCGAAACGGCCGGTGGGCCTCGAGCAGCGCGCGGTGCGCCTCCCACCCGCCCTCGACCTCGACACCGAGCTCTCCGCGCGTCTTGCCGAGTTCGCTCGCAAACGCGGAATCGTCGCCCGTAACATGCCTGCCCTCGAGTCGAGTGAAGCGGAACTCGGCGTCCTGCTCCCAAAACCAGTCCGACGAGAGATTGGTCAGGCTGTGGAAGCGCGCCTCGCTCGCGCGCAGCACGTCTTCAGCGTGTTTGCGCTGCATGAACTGACCGATTTGGCTGCCGATATAGCGGGTAGCGTTCAGCAGCTCGGCGTCGGGTTGGTGGATCTCGCGACTAAAGAATTCCATGACGCCGATTGCTTTCTCTCCGACCAATATCGGAAAGGCGAAGGCGCTATGCAACCCGGCCTTCAGCGCAGCTGGCGCGCGGCGAAAAGTCGCTTCCCGGGTGACATCGCGAATCCACTGCGGCTTGCGTTCCGCCCAGGTGCGCCGGTTCAGGCCGCCACGCTGCTTCGACGGCGCTAGCCGCCGAGTAGCCTCGAGGAACGCGTCAATGCCGGCTGATGCAACACCCCAGGTCTCGGCGCAATGGAGTGCTTCGTCCCGATCATCGAATTCCCAGCGCGCGCCGCAGGCCCATTCGAGAGTCTCGCAGACCACGCGAATGATTCGCGGCGCCGCCTCGGCGATGCTTTGCGATTCCTCCAGTAGGCGCGTCACGGCGTGCTCGATGGCGAGCCGCAAATCCACCTGCACGCGCGGGGTTACGTCCTTGGCGGTACCGCGGTAACCCCTGAATCGCTTTTTCTCGTCGACTATCGGCTGCCCGCTGGTGCTGATGTAGCGCAGCTCCCCCCGCGAATTGACGCGCTTGAAAACGAAATCGGTAAAGGGTTGTTTCGCTTCGAGCGTGACCCTGTGCTTGTCCCAGCTGCCGTCGTCGCCGGCCGGCAACCCGTCACGATTCGAGCGCGCCGCCCCGAGATACTCCTGCGAGTCGAATCCCGCTTTTTCGAGAGCCGCGCCTGTGATCTGGGTGAAGCGGTGGTGTTCGTCTTGCTCCCAGTACCAGTCGGAGGAGAGGTCGAGGAGGCTCTTCAGACGCTCGTCGCCCTGCCGTAGCGCCTGCCCCGGCTTGGCTGCTTTCCTGGTTTTTTTCCTTGTCTTCGTGCGCATGCTCGACCCCATAACACGTCCCTTACTGCATAAAACGGGCCTATATTCCCACAAGCTTGCGTGAGCAACTGTCTATACTAGAGGGGATTACCAGGCGTTAACGAGCCCGATTTCATGTCACCTTAAAATTAAGTCCAATCCCCCTCCCTATATTTATAGCCCACGTGCGAGATCGCACTTGAGGTCTGCGACATCTTCCAAATCGACGGAAATACGCACCAACCCGTCGCCAACGCCGGATGCGGCGCGCTGCTCGGGCATGATGCGGGCATGGGTCGTGGTTGCAGGATGGGTGATGGTGCGAGTATCAGAAGAATAAACACCTCTTTCCTGAAAGGCCACCCACACGGAACCGGCCCATCGCCACGAAGTATTGTCCGATGCGGCGGCCCTGCCGGGAAAATCTGGCAATGCATGGCCGTATTCCGGCCAATTCCAGTCTTTCGGCCGACCGATGCCTTGGCGCCTCAGTCGAGTACCGCCACGCGTGTTGTTTTTTCTTTACGGCGCCTCAAACAGAACTGTTTGAGGCGGTGCCCGGCTCGCGCGCCACGGTGTGAGTTTCGTGGAGGCAATTTATTGTTCAGGCGGGCGGGCATCTTCTCGATGACCGCCGGGTCTTCGATGCAGGCGATGATTTTCACGCCCCGCCGCAATGGCTACAGGTTTCGATGTCGATCTTGAAGACACGCTACAAACGCTGCGCCCACATCATGGCCGCATGTCCCGCGGCGACCGTCCTGACTGTTTCCTTACCCGTGCGCCGGTCGTGTTGGCCCGGTGTTACTTGCACACGCAAGTAGCTGTTCGGTGCAAAGACGCCATGATAGCGCGTGAGGTTCATGCGCGGTTATGGTATCAATGCCGCCAGCCGTGCAATGAAATCCAGCGGCTCAAAGATGACATGCGTCGTACCGTCTCGATACGGCGGCTTGATCAGTTGCTCGTTGCGCGCGGAATAAACGACGATTTCGTCCGCCGCCATGACCGGCGACGCGAGCATCGCGAATAACAGCGGTATGGCATGTTTCAAAAAACGCATGCCTCTCTCCTTAAAATAAAATGACCGGCAATTTATCGCTGTCTGTCTTTCAGCGCGTCACCATACAAAGAACTGAATGAACCACATACCGGCGGGCAGCGCCATGCCGGCGAGCACGGTTCCGAACGCCAACAGACGCCGCCGATAGGTCGTTCCGGTTTTTGCCAGCATGCGCCACGCGAGCCACGCACTCCAGATCAGCGCCGCAATCAACAGCGCGGCGCGGGCGCCGGAAACCCAGGCGAGCGCCAGACCTTCGGCCCGCAACAGCGTCACCGTGAGCATGCTCAGACCCAGGAAGGCGCCGATCCCGGCGAGCGGAATGAGCGCGTAGGCCAGACGCCAGCATTCGCCTGGCCGCCCGAGAAATTTTTCCGCCACCCACAGCGCGGCCAGTATCCAGCCGCCGTTGACAAGCGCCACGGTACCGATATAAAAGAGCACCATCAATCCGTCGAGCCAGGTAAAGACGTCGTTCGCCTCGGGGTAATGCGTGAGCAGCCACCACGGGGCGTTATCGGCCAGTAATGCATAGGAGTCATGCGCCACCAGCCAGGTGGCGATGGATTGCTTCAGCGCCACGAACCAGGGACTCGCGCTCCATTGAAACGCCCCGAGCGCCACACCGAGCACGCCGAACAGCAGCAGGATCACTTCCCAGCGTGAAACCGCGCCGGGTGAAAGCCTCAGCACCTCGGCGCTGGGCGAACGCGCCGCCAACTGCACCGCGTCGCGATGCCCGCTGCAACGGCCGCAGGCGTGACAGGCGGAAGCGCCGGTCATGCGCGGGATGTCGATGAGCGTGGCGCACTCGACCGCGGACGTGCTGGCCGGTTTCAATTTCCAGGCCTCGCGGTCAACGCGGAAATGCAGCGGCGCCAGACGCGCGAGCAGGCCGAACACGCCGTTGGCGGGGCACAGGTAGCGGCACCACACGCGCGCGCCGCGCCCGTACGTATAGCCCACCGCAAGCGCCGTGAGCGACGAGCCGCCGAGGATCAGCAGGGTGGCCTTGGGGTACTCGTACACGCTCACGAGCTGCCCGAACACGGTGGTCATGACGAAGGCCACGAACGGCCAGCCGCCCCAGCGAATCCAGCGCGGGATCGGGTATTGCAGGCCGCGGCGGCTGGCAAGTTCCGTGAGCGAGCCTTCCGGACAGAACACACCGCACCACACGCGCCCCATGAGCATCATCGACACCATCACGAACGGCCACCATACGCCCCAGAATGCAAATTGCGCCAGACGCGTGAGATTGTCATATAGGTGCGCCGAGTCCGGCGGCAATGGCAGAAACGCCGGAATAATCACCAGCGCAAAATAAACCACGACCACCGTCCACTGGATGGCCTGAATGACGGATCGATGCCGCTGCATGGCATCGCCCATATTCTGCAGCCAACCATGGCGGCGGGGACTGAACGTGACCGGCCTCACGCTGACGGAATCGGTCTGCGTATCGACGCTTTGCGGTGCCAATGCCTGGTTCAAATCACGCCCCTCGGATCACTTGACGACAATCTGGCCCTTCGCCGTCTCGGGATGAAACTCGCCGAAGAAACGGTAAACCCCTGGCTTGAGCGCGGGAAATACCAGGAAGGAAGTCGCTCCCGCGCCCAGGACTTTCTCTCTGCGCGGATTCTCGGTTTCGAATTCCTCCGGCCCGGGGCCCTCGTTGGTGATAACGATCTTGAAACGCGCGCCGGCGGGAACCTCGATCGTCTCCGGATGGAAATGACCGTTCTTGGCCGTGAGCCGAAATGTCGGCAATTCCTCGGCCACCACGAACCCGGGACCGGCCGCGAGCCACAGCGCGGCGGCGATGACGAACTGAGTGTGACGGACAATCATGAGACGTCTCCTTTGCCGGGGCTGTCGTGAATCAGAACGTGAGCTGAGCGCGCAGACCGATCAGGTTGAGGTCTTTGGCGGCGCCGTTCCCGGCGGGACGACTGACGTGCTGGAAGTCGGGTGACACCTCGAACTTCGCGTGAATGCGCCAGCGGTAATACAGCTCGATGAGTTGCTCCGCACCGCTCGCTGCGTAGCCGAAATCAGCATTACCGTCGGCGTCGGCGTCGAGGGTGGGTGCATCGTTGCGAAAGTCCACGCTGGTGTGCAACTGCCCGAAGGCGACACCCACGGCATCGGCGCCGCGGCCCCAATAGCTGCCGCCGAACTCGGCGCCCAGCGTCACCGCGCGATCGAAGCGCGCCTTGCCCTGCGTCTGGCGGCCGTAGCGGGCGAAGAGCGTCGTCGCGTCGCCCACGCGCTGGTCGAGGCTCATGCCCCATCCGGCGTGCTTTTCCGTTTGCGTATCGGACTCGTTTGCGTAGGCGGTGGCTTGGCCGTTGCGCCAAACGTACAGGCGGTAGTTGCCGTTCAGGCCGCCGAAGAATTTCTGTGCGGTCTCGAATTGCGCGATCGCGAACGGCTTCTCGAAGCTGTCCGTAAACGTGGCGCCGCGACCCGCGCCGAAGACGCCGAGCGAGGTGCCCCATGTGATGGGTTTTGCGGTTTCGTTGTGGTAGGCGAAGCGCAACCCGGGTGTGAAGCCGAAGGCATCCACGCCCGCGTCGCCACCGGCGTCGAGCAGCGGATTGTGCACGAACGCGGTGTTGAGGAAACGCGTGGTCTCGTCGTCGGCGATGCTGTTCTGGTCGAAGAACAGGAACGGGTCAATCTTGCCGAAGTTGAAGCTGAATTTTTCGCGTGATTGCGGCTTGAAGCCGCCGACCGGCAGCGGCACGTCGAGCTGATACCAAGCCTGGGCGAGCAACACGGTGGCATCATCGTCAGGCCGCTGGCCCTGGACGCGAAAGCCGGTGGCGTTGGCGCCGCCGAAAGTGGACAGGATGCGCGTGAGGCCGTCGCCCTGCCCCATGCGGAAGTGCGCGAAGATGTTGCCATCGGCGTTGCCGATCTCGCCGCCGGGCAGGCTGACCGAAACGTCGGCGCGGTAGTTCCACTGGCTCTCGCTGCTCCCACTGGTGGTCGCGCTGCCGCCGGCGTGCTGCGCAACGGTCGTGAACGATACGCCGGCCGTGATGCCTTCGAGCGACTCGATCGTGCGCGCCTGCTTCTGCATGGAAAGCGTCTGGAACTCCACGGCCTTCAGGCGCGTGGCGAGTTCGGGTTCCTTTTCGCTGACACGTTCGCCTTCCAGCGACTTCTCCAATTCTTGGTTCTTTTCCTCGAGCCGCTCGATGCGCTTGAGCAACTCCGTATTCGACGGTTCGGCGGCAACCGCCGGCGCCTCCCCGGCGAGCGCGAGGCCGACCGCGGCGGCGAGGGCGCCACGCTGTAATACCTGTGCGCCCACTCGATATGTCAGGACGAACGAGCGTAGCGAGTAGGGCTTCATTAATAGCCTCCCTTCTTGCCGATGCCGGCGAAGGTGAAGTCGTACTCGACTTCAAAGATCTTGAACCATGGACGCACACCGGTGAGCCTATCGGTGTGGCGACCGAAGTGCTTGCCGTAGGGGTTCTCCGGGGCGTTCGGAGGATAGATGGTGTACTTGAGGCGGTACCTGCCGGGGCCGGCGAGCTTGACGTTGTCGCCGTAATGCGGACCGTCATTCGCCACCATCGGCATGAAGTCGCCGGTGGTCTTCCAGTCGCTGCCGACTTTGGTCAGCTCGTATTTGACCAGCAAGCTCGGAATCCACGCACCCTCGTTGAACCCATTCGGATTGCTTGACAGGGCATGAATATCGGCCTCCATATGCACATCCGATTCCGCCGCCTTGCGCATCATGCCTTCCGGTTCCATCTCGACCGGTTGCAGATACACAGCTGCGATCTCCATACCGTAGCGTTGCTGCGGTGTCCCGATCGGATATTCCACCGCCGCGGCCATGCCGGGCATGCTTGCCAAAACCAACAACGTGTAAACAGCAATCTTTTTGTTAAATACTGAAATCATCGTCATTGACCTCCGTAATAATAAGAATTATTCACATTTATGGGGCAAAAAAATGCCATCGAATAAGGCTTCTGCACAGTTTACGTTTCGATAGCGTTTACCGGCTGAACTTTCTTTGAGGAAGGGGCGCTGCCGTAAAGGCGCATGAACACGGCGATGCCCACGAGCGTGACGGTATAAAACAAAACCTGTATGCCGCTCGGATGATCGGCGTAGCCGATAAGAGTCTGCAACACCCGCCCAAGGATGCTGTTCTGCGCCACGATGCCCGAGCTGTCCCACAGGCTCTGCACCAGGGGTGGTAGCAGATCGGCCTGCTCCAGAAATCCGGCTGCCTGCGCCGCCATGCCGGCGGCCAGCAGCGTGATCATCCATGTCGTCACCGTAAACAAATACCTGCTTGAGATGTGGACCAGGCCGCGATACATCAGCAGCCCCATCATCGCGCCTGAAAGCAGCCCTAACAGACCGCCGGACAGCATCAAGCCGAATGAATCCTGCTGTGCGACTGCGATCCCAAACAGAAACAGCACGACTTCCGAGCCTTCGCGCAACACCGCGAGCCCGATCACCATCGCCAGCATGAGCATCGAACGGCTACCCAGTTTGACGGCTTGACCCATGTCGCGCATGTGTTGCGCCATTTCACGACCATGGCGTTTCATCCACACGTTGTGCCAGCCGAGCATGACTACCGCGAAAAACATAATTCCCGCGTTGAAAACTTCCTGTCCGGCACCGGCGAGCGCCGGGGAAATCGCATCGGCAAACCATGCCACCAACCCCGCCCCGGCGACACCGGTCATGATACCGGCGCTCACCCAAACACCACGTCGGGCGAGTCCCTGGGTGGCGGCGAGCACGATACCGATAATGAGTGCCGCCTCCAGCACTTCACGGAACACGATAATGGCGGTTGCCAACATGACGCAAAACTCCTGAACTGATTTACGCTTACCTGGCTACGATCTGGCCCTGGGCTGTCTGGGGATGAAACTCGCCGATAAATTTGTATGTGCCGGGATTGAGAGGACCGATGGTGACCTCCGCAGTCTTTCCGGCCTTGATGAGCTTTTCCCGGTTGAGATCCGAACTTTCGAATTCTTCCGGTCCGGGCCCGTCGTTCTCGATGACCAGTTTGATCTTCTGGCCGGCCGGGATTTCCACCTGTTCCAGCGCATAACGACCGTCCTTGACGGTGGGATTAAAGGCCGGCAGGTTTTCGGCGTGCAGCGGTAGCGTTATCCCCAACGGCCGCGCCGGCGCCATTACCCAATATCTGACGATCATGATCGCTGCCTTTCCCATGGTTTTAATGTCACGCCATGGATTGTTTCATAATATTAATCTTAATGCAAATCGTTCTCAGTTAGATTTAGGTGGAGTAGAGGAAGAATAACCACTTCTTTCCTGAAAGGCCACCCACACGGAACCGGCCCATCGCCACGAAGTATTGTCCGATGCGGCGGCCCTGCCGGGAAAATCTGGCAATGCATGGCCGTATTCCGGCCAATTCCAGTCTTTCGGCCGACCGATGCCTTGGCGCCTCAGTCGAGTACCGCCACGCGTGTTGTTTTTTCTTTACGGCGCCTCAAACAGAACTGTTTGAGGCGGTGCCCGGCTCGCGCGCCACGGTGTGAGTTTCGTGGAGGCAATTTATTGTTCAGGCGGGCGGGCATCTTCTCGATGACCGCCGGGTCCCGGTATGCGTTAGAGTCTTTCCCGATATAAATACGGCGTAGTGCCGCGGCCCTCAGTAAACACTTGGCACGTCCGTGTGCCAAGTGCCTTCGGTCTCGCGGCGCATTCTTTGCCCCGACCGCCCTGCGGTCCAGCAAACAGCGCTGGCCCACAATGGCTCTACGCTGGGTCCCTACCCAGCTATCGGGGGCTTCTCGCCCGCGCTTCGCGCTCCCTGGCTCGGCGCAAGTGGTTCCGTTTGTGCGGATAGCGCATATACTTTTATTCATGTGCACCGATAGACACCCACGATGACTGACGATCGGCAGCGGGAGTTGATGGAGCTGCGCCGGGATTTGTCGTGGCTGAAAAAGCAGATCCGCGACAACGAACGCATTTGGTCGGGGTTCAGACAAATCGAAGTCCGCTTGATCGGCACCGCCTCAGTGCAGGAAATCGTCGCCGTGCTGGTAAACGATTTGCCGAAGTCCTTTGCGCAAATAGACCGCGTCTCGCTGGCGTATTTCGATCCCGAATTCGAATTGGCGCGGCTGCTCGGCGGCGGTGAAAAGAGTTTTGCCGATCACTCGTTTATTTCCATCTCCTCGAATCCCGATGCGTTTCGCGCGCTGTTCGTGTCCACCGGTAAACCACTATTAGGACCATGCACGCCGGTAATACAGTCGCTGCTGTTTCCCGGCGACAAGGAACAGTTCGGATCGGTCGCGCTGGCGCCGTTGCTTTCGCATGGCCGCCTGGTCGGCAGTCTGAACCAGGCAAGCCGCAATCCTGGACACTTCAACCCGGGGGCAGCCACCGATCTGCTTGGACATCTGGCGGCCGTGACCGCCATGTGCATCGAAAACGCCGTCATTCAAGAACGTTTAAAACGGGACGGCTTAACCGATCCCCTGACCGGTGTGGCCAACCGGCGCTTCTTTGAGCGTCGCCTGGAAGAAGAAATGCAGCGCCTGGCGAGGGATGGCCAGGCGCTGGCTTGCATGCTGGTGGATATCGACCACTTTAAGCAGGTGAATGACCGCTTCGGCCACCAGGCGGGCGATCATGTGCTGAAACACATTGTGCAGGTGCTCGGACGCGATCTGCGCGCGAGCGATGTGCTGGCGCGCTATGGCGGGGAAGAATTCATCCTATTATTGCCTAACACCTCGCCCACACAAGCAGCCGCTATCGCCGAGCGCCTGCGCGAGGCGGTGGCGGAGCAGGCATTTGCCTTCGCCCCCAAGTCGCCGTTGCGTATTACGATTTCACTTGGGCTCGCCTGTGTGCCCGCGAGCCGGAAGGGAGCAGAAGGTATCTCCGGCGCGGAGCTTATACAGCGGGCGGATACCGCGCTTTACCAGGCAAAAGCGGCCGGCCGCAACCGGCTGGTCATCGCTTCCTAGCCCTTGTGTCACAAGGCGGCGGTCAACTACCGGCGAGCGTCATGGCCTCGATCAGGATCGAGCCGGTGCGAATGTTGCCACTCGGGTCCACGTCGTTGCCGACTGCCACCAGACCGCGGAACATGTCTTTGAGGTTACCGGCGATAGTGATTTCCTCGACCGGGTACTGGATCGCGCCGTTGTCCACCCAAAAGCCGGACGCGCCGCGTGAATAGTCGCCGGTCACGCCGTTGACGCCGAAGCCGATGAGCTCGGTGACCAGCAACCCGGTACCCATCTGCCGGAGCAGGCCGGCAAGATCCTTTTCGCCCGGCTGGATGGTGAGATTGTGCACGCCGCCGGCGTTGCCGGTGCTGCGCAGGCCGAGCTTGCGCGCCGAATACACGTCCAGCACATAGCCCTGCAAAATGCCGTCACGCACGATGTCGCGGTCGGCCGGCGCCACGCCATCGTTGTCGAAGGGTGTGCTGCCGAGCGCCTTTTTCAGAAATGGCTGCTCGTGAATACGCACCTGCGGCGCGAACACCGGTTTGCCCAGATGATCGAGCAGGAACGAGGATCGTCGGTACAGGCTGGCGCCACGGATCGCGCCCACGAAATGCGACAGCAGGCTGGAGGCCACCGGTGCCTCGTAGATCACCGGTACCTGGCGGGTGCTGAGCTTGCGCCCGCCGAGACGGCGCACGCTGCGCTCGGCCGCTTTCCTGCCAACAACCGCTACTGCCTCGAGGTCGGCCGGATCGCGGGCCGCCGTGTACCAATAATCACGCTGCATGCCGGAGTCGTCCTGACCGATGACCGCGCAATTCATGCCGTGCCGGGTAGTCGTCATGGCACCGAGAAAACCATGACTGTTGCCGTAGACGTCGGTGCTCTCGTGCGAATACACCGTGGCGCCCTCGGAATTGGTAATGCGCGTATCGACGGCGCGCGCTGCGTTTTCGCAGGCCAGGGACATTTCAATCGCCTGCTCCACACTCGGGTTCCAGGGGTAATAAAGATCGAGATCCGGAATCGCGCGCGCCAGCTGATCGGGGTCGGCGAGGCCGGAAAATTCATCGGCCGCGGTGTAACGCGCGATGGTCGCGGCGGCGCGCACGCAGTCGCGCACCGCCGCGGGCGACAGGTCCGAGGTGCTGGCCGAGCCGCTCTGCTTGCCGAAATACAGGGTCAGCGCGAGGCC
>ERZ1292623.3105-Hain-H51-01um-R1-3105-length-14374-cov-5_pt1 | contig 14374 bp, 39 predicted proteins | sample MGYA00564398_ERZ1292623 | MGnify/ENA primary metagenome ERZ1292623 (study PRJEB36523, sample SAMEA6512633) | groundwater metagenome | collected 2019-01-07 | study: AquaDiva: Metagenomics assemblies of 32 groundwater samples
GTGTACCATTTTCAAGGACGATGATGGATTTATATATTATGGGAATGAATATGAATCTTTCTTAGAAAAAAGATTTTCACGCAAAGGGTTAAAGGCTGAATATGAATATAATGATGATGAGGGGCGGATTTTTCTTTGGGGCAAGAAAATGGGTTGGAAAGTAATATAGACGTTAAATCTGACTGTAATCTGAAGGGTGGTTAAGTGTGTTTTTAGTTCATATATTTCATTACTATAGTTTTGTATGTTTTTAGGGATTAATATGAAAAAAATAGTTATAATTGCTAATAAACGAAGAATTAGTTTCACCAGTTGCACAGGTGGGGTTTTCACAATTGTGTCATATCCCATAACGAAAAGGGCATGGGATTGGTGGAGCAACGATAAAAACGCAATATTTCATTCTATAAATAAATCTTCAATATGGAGAGTTATATAAAAAGGAGAACTTTATGAACGAACGTTTAAGACCCTTTTTAATTATAATAAGTGTGGTTATTCTTATGACAATAATTTTATTATTAGGTTCTAACACTGACCCCAATAAAAATAAAAATGGGACTATTTTCGATAGGGGTTTTTACGATTGTACAATAAAAACCCCTATTAATTCACACTATAAAAGTGATATAGATTATATAGAAGGGTATTATTCCTGTGTTGTTAATAAATAGAAAGTTAGTTAGTGGGACTAAAGCTTATAAACTCGGTGGTAATAGAAAAGTTTCTACGTAAATAATTTTGAAAAAAATGAAATAGTTTATTCTACTGTTAATAAAGCTCTCTATATAGCGAGCACTAATTATTTTTATCTTCTAATATAAAATATTTGTTCAAAGGGTTATAATAAACTGTTTTTGTTTGGGGGAAGTAACATTGTTAAAAGTAAGTGTAAAAAAAGATGGTTGTTATTTATCACAAATATTTATTATGGGGTTAAGCATAGTGTGGGTTAGAAGTGCTACAGATAGTCCGTGGTGGACTAGTGATTTACGTATTGTTGGGAATACGTTTGTATGGAGAGCGTTTTAATGACTAAGTGTAGAGAACTAAAGTGTAAGAATACTAATATTCAAACTAACGGGGCTTGTCCTACACATTATTGGAAGTATAGAAAACTTGCACTTGAACGTATTGCCCCTAAACTCCCTGTTATGACTGGGGTTGATTTGTTTTTCTATAGACTAAGGAAATATCTTATAGCTTGGGCAATAGTAGCATCGTTTGGGACAGTATTGTTACTTGAACAACAGCCACAATCGTTAGATGATTTTTAATGAAAGTTTTAGTTAATAACGTTGGGTTTAAATATGAAACTTATAAAGTTTGGGGTCCCTATTTTTTGTTTAAAATAAACTTCACCTCTTTAGATATTTGTGAATTTGGAAATGATGTTACTTTTATGAAAACTTTTAAATTTATATGGAGGATTACATGAACACGTATTACCCAACAAAGGGTGAGCGAAGAGAAATGAAAAAGAGAAAGAAAAGGAAGATGGGGGTTGATGGGTCTAGTGTTAAACTTCTTCTTCAAATTATAGGGAAGAAAGCTAAGACATATGAGAAAATAAAAATTCTAGAGAGAATAGAAGAATGAGAACAGTTTATATTAATAAATATGGAAAAAATGTCATATCGATTTATATTAAGAATTTCAGATTTGCTTTGTGTTTATCATCTAATGATATTCATAATTTTTTCCCCATATGGGATAAGATGTGGTCGATGTATTTTACAAGATTTGTTTGGAGGATTATCTAAATGCACAAACATCAATTTGACGCTGTAAGTGTAATAGCTAAATCTATACATCAAGTTTTAGTAGATTATCTTGAATGTTATAATAGGGGGCATTTTATGTGTGAACACCCAGACATCCCTTTTGTTAAGGCGGCTGTTGATTATTTTAAAAGCGACGACTTTGATGATATAGACTATTTAGTAAGAGTGGGAAGCCTACTTCCCTATCTTTGGGATTGAAGCAGTGTACCATAGTTTTAAAAAGAGTATGGGGTTTAGAACAAATTTACCAGGGTATATTTTGTTGGAACTAAGAATTGTTAAAGATCGTCCGGAGATGTATTACACTGCTGATAAAAGAGTTCTTCTATTCGGGAATAAAATAGCAATGAGATTAATATGAAGCAAACATTAATGAGAAATAGGGAATCTTATTTTGATAGTCTTACAAATGTATCTATAATTAAGATGTTCGAAGGACCATGTCAAATTATAGTCCTTCCCTATGTAACTTGTTTATTTGGGAATAAAATCTTTTTTAGGATTGTTTAATGAATGTAAAAATTACAAGACGTGAAATGGGATATGGGACAACACTACTTGGGTACGCTTTGTTAGAAAAACAAAGAAAACCTTACAAAAAACCTCAATTTGAAATAATTTACGATAGAAATAAAAGAATGTTATTTAGGGGAAATTTAGTATTTATGAGATTATTATGAACCATATTTATTCTATTAAGATAAATAATAAACGACATAAAATAGTAATAAATTTACCAGGATACACTCTAATTACTATATTAGAATCGTCTGTTAAAAACAGAATAGATTCTATAGATAACAGACTATTACTTAGTGGGAAGTTAATGTGGAGAATTATATGAAAATAATATGTAGAAAATTTGGGTATAATTTTTTATACTCGACACGTGGAGGGTTTTTAGAACGAACAATAATTAAAATGGAAACCCCTAGAATATTCTATAATTATCTAGGAACTAAAAAGATATTTTGGAGGATAATGTGATTGTGTTAATATGTGGTTCTAGAGAATGGACAAATGGGTGGGTTATACTACGGGAACTAATGAGGTTTCCAGCAGAAAAAACAACTATTATTCATGGAGAAGCTAGAGGGGCGGATTCGTTAGCTGGAACACTTGCTGAACTATTGGGGATGTTTGTAATTCCTGTTAGGGTTAAGTGGGAGATATATGGGAAAGCTGCGGGCCCCATTAGAAATAAACAGATGTTAGCGATGGGTCCAGATATGGTGATTGCTTTTCATAATGACTTAAAAAATTCAAAAGGAACAAAAGATATGGTAAAGATAGCTACGAAACAGGGAGTTTTTGTGGAGGTTATTAAACAATAATGAGAATTTGGATAGACGATAGTGGGATTAAAACTTCTTTAGGTGGAGGGGCTTTAATTGTTAAATATAATAGTTCAAATATTAGAATCATTCATTATAACACCCCCCCTAGAGATCTCCTATATGGAAAAACTATTTTTTGGAGGATTTGTTGATGAATAAAGGACAGAAACACACTAAACAGTGTCAAACAATTGTAGATAAAGATAGACAAGTTGAAGAGTTTGAAGAGAGAGATAAGCATAAATTTCTTGTGAGACGTGAGTTAATTGTAGAAAAGGAAATTTGTGGGCATTTTATTCCAGATGAATATGAAATTTGTGATTATTGTTTAGACTCTAAATATAGAAATGAACTAGGGATATCTTCATTTGATAGTTGTAATGACCCCTATGGGATGGTCCCACTTTATGATAGAGAGAATGTTTTAAAAGCCTTAAGAAAGGCAGAACAAAACAAATAGTTTGTTCGCATGTTATAATAAAAATAACCGGAAACAACCAGTTCAAATCTGGTTGGGTCCACCAAATTGAAATTATCGTTTCTGGATGCGAGCGTTTCCAAGTTTAGTTTGCCTCCCATTAGTATAATGGAAACGCGGGAAAATATCGTTAAGCATGGGTGGGCTTGCTTGATACTAAAGGACTTTTCTATGGTTTCAGTAAGAAATATCTAATAGTTTAAAAAATAACAAACACATTCCGAGCTAGGCTAATGGTAGGCCAGCACTCTTTTGAGGATAGTGTAATTGATAACACGAAGGTCTTTGGAACCTTAGATCTAGGTTTGAACCCTGGTCCTCAAACCAAATGGTTGCACATATGTTATAATATAACTATGAGTAAGTATACAGAAGAAACCAAACAAAAAATTAGAGATTGGAGACTAAAACATAATTTATTAGATCTCCCTAATTGTAAATGTTATGTTCATAATAAAACATATGGTAAATTACGACATAATGAAAATTGTGAATGTCCCTTTTGTAAAGGACGTAAAAACCATAAAGAAAACTGTAGATGTGCTTGGCATGGTGAAAGTATAGGACGTTTTAAAAAGGGGGATAGAAAATATAAAGAAACATTAGAGGAAATTTTAGTAAACAATGGTAATAAACGTAGTGGAAAAGGTCAAGCAATAAAAAAGAGATTAATTGTTGAGGGTCTCTTAAAAGATGTATGTGTAAGTTGTGGTCTTTTTCCTTATTGGAACAATAGAAAAATAACCCTACAATTAGATCATATAGATGGAAATAGGGGTAATTGGGAATTAAAAAACTTAAGAGTATTGTGTCCTAATTGTCATACACAAACAGATAATTTTACTTGGAGATATAACTATGAAAATAAAAATATTTAAACAACTACCCCCACATGAAGGTTTCGAATTTATCCCAGATGATGGGTTAGTTATCTGTAGAAGATTTGATTACGACAGACACAGAATAGATCATACTAAAAACTTTCTATTTATTGACACTTCGAAATATACATATAGGTTATTTTAAATGAAAAAACTGAAATATATTAATAAAAGTGAAATTGAATTTTGTGAAAAGTTAGACGATGGGTATACATTACTTAGGATTACTAGCAAGGATAGTACGCGCTTTCTTCTTACTAAATATATATTCTTACGTTCTAATTATTATTTATATAGGATTTTTTAAAGATGAAAATTAAGAAGAACAGATATTGTTTTATGTGGGATCATGAAGATGGAATGATTCTTTTAAAACGAACTTATGTAGTTAAAGAAACTCGTATATTTAAATATACTAGTAATCATTTCTTTCAAAATGCAAATTTTTGTTTGGAGGCTTTTTTAGATGATTAAACTTATGAGATTAATTGAAGGGGGTTATATGTTTAAGAGAGACGATTACGTATTGTGTGATCGATACAAAGATGGGAATCCCTGTAAAGATGGGTGGTTTGTAGTAGAGGTTGATAATTTTTTATATTTAGATTGTCGCAAACTTACCTATAGATTTATGTAAAAAATGCCGGGGTGGCGGAATGGTAGACGCGGCGGACTTAAAATTCGCTATTAGAAATAATGTGTGGGTTCGACTCCCACTCCCGGCACCAACCAGTGTACTATAATGTGGGAGAATTATATAGATGAAATATAAAAAGAGACATACATACTATGTATTTACAGAAGGCGATGATTATTCAATTTTAGCACTCCATCACTACAGAGAACCCCATACGTGGGGTAACCCTTCAGAACTTAAACTATATTTAAGAATGTCTTTAATAGGGTATCGCTTTTATTAAAGTTTATTCACAAGTTATTATAAAGTTGTAAAAGTTTTATTTAGGAGGTAATAACTATGGGTTGGATTTTATTTTCAATCTTTTGGGCTGTAGCTATTGCAGTAGTATTTGGAATTAGTTTTATATTTACTGTTGGAACTAGCTCAGAAGATGACAAAGCGGGTGGGCAAATTGGAATTTTCTTAGGTGTTCCAGCAATGTTTGTATTTTGGTTAATTGTAACCGTAATTTTATGTATTCATCAGGTTCCAGCGGGAAGTGTTGGAGTTAAATATGTATTTGGGGATATAACTGGGCAAACAAGTTCAGGACTGCAAATAACCCCACCTTGGGTAGAGATTAAGAAAGCCAATGTTCAGTTACAAACACTTGCTTTTATAGATGATGAAGGAAAAGTTCCTGAGGGAGCTAAGCGTGTAGGAGAAGGGTTGGATAGTTTTAGTAATGAAACTCAAAACGTTTATATAGACGCTATTATTAACATTGAGGTTTCCCCTACTGAAATTCAACGTTTGTATCGAACAGTTGGGCCAGATTATGTAAACAAACTTATTCCAGGGCGTATAGCGCAGATTTTTAAGGATGAAACTGTTAACTATAAAGCTGTTGATATTGCCCCAAATAGAGAAGTTATTCGTGATCACGTTGAAAAGCAGTTGACGATTGAACTTGCCCCATATAGTATAGATGTAAAAGCTCTTTTAATTGAAAATATTGCGTTTGATGTAGCTTTCGAAACTTCTATTGTTGAAAAGCAGGTTGCACAGCAAAATGCTCTTAAAGAAATTGAACTAATTCAAGCTGAGAAAGCTAAAGCTGATCAAAAGATTGAAGCCGCTAGGGGAGAAGCCGGTAGACTTATTGAAGAAGCTAGGGGTCAAGCAGAAGCTAACCGCCAAATTTCAAGTTCTATAACACCTGCACTTATTCAGTTTCAATATATCCAAAAACTAGCTGATAATATTAAGATTATGTTAGTCCCAAATAATGGAACTTTGTTTATTGACCCTTCAACAATTATGGGTGAGTAAAGATGATTACTAAATGGGGAGAAAAGTCTTATAGACTTGAATCTCTTAAAAAACATTCCATTATTTATCATTATTTAGATTTAGAACGATCTAATTATTGGGAATCTGGTTGGGGTGAAAAAGAAGCATTAGCTCTTATAAATAGTTTAGGGAATTTTGCATGGAGAGTGATATAATGCACGAACACACGACGAGGGACGGGGAGCGGGTAGAGCACGAGCACGCATTGCAGGACTCTGCTCACCAGCACCGCAAGCAGGGAGTCGAGCCCGAAAGGGCGCACGTCGAGGAGCTTGAGGCGGCGCTGACTGAGGCGGTGGCATCATGAACGAAGAAATGAGTAATGAATTATTATTTGCTAAAGCATTAAGTGAATATGCAGAACCCTACGTAAATGAAAGTGATTTTAGTAAATGTCCACACTGTCAAGCTGGTGCATACGGGTTCGTAGAGCATAGAGATAATTGTATTGTTCTCGTAGCGCGGGGGGTTTTAGGGTTATGCCCTCACGGATACACAGCTAATTATAATCACAGTAATAGATCATGCCCCGCAGTAAAGAAAGAACTTTAAGAAATGAAAATTGAAAAAACTAAAAATTTTAGGGGCTTTGCTTTTAAACCGCAAGCTTTAGGAGATTGGATAGCTTGGGACTTATGGAAAAAAGAGGTCGAGATAGATATATCTCCCGTCTGTGAAGGAACAGTAAGATTATTTCTTAGGGGTTGGTGTTATAAAATATGTTAAAAACCAGTGTACTATTTATGAGAGATAGTAATGATCGACGTCAAATTACAATTAATGGGAAATATTACCTTGAACACGTATGTGAAAGAGATCCCGAATGGGAAGTGTTTGGGGGGAAAATTTGGTTTAATGCAAGTAATTTAGTTTTATTACTAATTTAAATCGTCGTTTATAATAAAAGTGTAAGTTATTTTTTAGAACTGTGCTGTAATGTTAGGTGGGTTGCGAGTGGTGATGTTCTCGGCTGTTACACACTGACCTGTGTAACTATGGGCAAGATTAGTCATCTGCGAGGCACACGGACAAGGCTGTTGCTAACATTACAGCAGGGCTCTAAAAATGTGGAGAAGTAAATTATGAAACCAATTTCTATTTACAGAAATAATAAAAAAATGCAACTAATTTGTATTGAAAATTGCAGATATTATATTAAACAATGTAATAAAGTTTCCCCAAAGTGGGAAGTAATAATACATTCTTCAGGAATGTGGTTACACGGAAAGAATATAATTTTCGCAGTAATTTAATAAAATTATTGGGCTATAGCTTAATGGAAAAGCAGTCATCTTATAAATGACCGACGGGAGTTCAATTCTTCCTGGCCCTACCAAAATAAAATATATCCTCGGTAGCTCAGGATGGAGCGCTTCGTTTTAATGATGGGGTCGTATGGTGCAATTCCATACCTAAAGCTTCAAATGTGGGTTTCTAGCTCAATGGTAGAGCAGCTCTCTTTTAAAGAGTTAGGTCAGGGTTCGAATCCCTGGGGGCCCACCAGCCTTAAAAACTAAAGTGTCGAACTATGTAAGGAAAATTAAATGTCTTGTAGATGTTATTGTAAATCTTCAATTCGTAAAGATGGATTAATACTGTGTATTAACGAAGAAATTGAACATGACTTTGAAAGATATAAAAGTGGGATAGATTATCCGTGTGATATTGGTAAGTGTTTACGTTGTGGGGTAATAGCATCAATTAAAAAATGTGCCTCTATAGTGTAGTGGATAGCACATGACGTTTCTACCGTTATAGTTCGAGTTCAAATCTTGGTAGGGGCACCAAAAGGAAAATAAATGTATGTCTTAAAAAAAGCACTAGACGACGCAAGTTCTTCAAATAATTTTAAATTTGAGGATAAACGTAAAAAATATAGGAAAATATTATTTACATCAAAATCGTTTAGATCTCAATTAAAAATGTCTAGTTATTCTAGAGCTATGTGGTTTTCAACTAAAGGAAACAATGCTGTATTTTGGAGAATTATATAGTGAAAATTATTAAATATTTGTCAAATTGTTATAAGTTTGAAAAAGATATTGGGGTTTTGTGTGTTTTGAGATCTACAAAAAGAACACATTTTTATTATGCTGAATGGGGGAACTTTTTAATAGGGGGGGAACTAACATATAGAATATTTTAAAGTGTGTGGGTCGTTTAATGGTAAGATTTCTGGATGTGGCCCAGAAGATACAGGTCCGATTCCTGTCCTACACTCCAAGAAAGGGCTTTAATGACTAAAAAAATACCTGTTATTATTAATACTTATAGACGTATTGAGGAAGTACAACGTTGTGTTAATTCAATTGATAGAGAATATTTTATACCTTGGGTATTTTACCCCCCAGATGAACAACATACATTTGACTCAAATGTATTAACTACAGTTATTCCAAAGGAACTAATAGGGGTTGGAGCTGGGGGTCCAAGAGCGTTTGCTATGGAACATGTAGATTCTGAATATGCTATCATCATGGATGATGATGCTTATTGTACAAAAAATAGTAAAATGCAATTGTTGATTAATGATTTAAAAGATTATAAAAATCTTGCTACAGTTGATAGAAAACCTTCTTGGCCCCCTAAAAAGGGACAAAATAACATAGCAGAATATCTCCAAAAGAACCACGTATCAGGTATAATTTATGCTGTAAGAATGAATGCTTACAATGAAGTTGGGGGTTTTAATCCAAATTTAGCGTATTATGAAGATGTAGAAATTAGTAAACGTTATCAAATAGCAAATTGGGAGATGGCATCAGATATGCGAGTAAACATTAATTTTAAAGTTTATGCTCGTGGTGGATTAGACAGTGTTAGAAAAGAAAAGAACCAAACGGTGGATGAGATGAAACTTAGTTCATTACAAATAATTTTTAATACGTGGCCTGAAAATTGTTTTCGTCCTGCTGGTAAAAGAGTAACTGGCCCTGTTTGGAAAAAGGGGAAATTAATAGAACTACAGGAAAAGTATAAAGACGGAAAGCTTTCTTTATCTTCCGATGGAGTAAAGATGTTATAATTATATTATAGCTTTTATTCATAAGCCATAATTATATATGAAAGGAAAATAATTATATGACAATGATGTTACCAGGACTCGGCGGAGCGGGTGCTCCTCCAGAGGCTCCCCCAATAACACCCCCTATATCTGCACCAACCCCTTCCCTTGCTGATATGGCAAAGAGGTTAGATGACTTAGAAAGTAGAATTACCGCTCTTGAAGAAGGTAGTGGGGCATCTGAAGGTGAAATTCCGTTGCTCCCAGATATGGGCGGCGGGATTTCTCCCCCAACGGTGGCTTAAAAAAATGGCAGCAACTATCAGCACAAGTAAAAATCTAGACGGGTCACAAAGAAAGCTCCGACCTGTGACAAATGTCCGAGCAGCTAGGAGACAAGCTCGTAAAATTGTAGAAAACAAGATTGGGAGAAAGCTTGCTACAAGCGAACTGGTTCATCACAAAGATGAATCTCGTATGAATAACAGCCCTAAGAACCTTAAGGTTATGAAGGGGCAAAAGGAACACGGGAGGCTCCATCCAGGAGAATACGGAGCCAAAAAGCCCTAAAGTTTAAAAACACATTTGTTATTCGCAACGCTTGGAAACGAAAAAGTACAGTAAGTCATTGCGAAAAACTCGAGCTGGAGGTTTGATGATATTAAATGGATACAAACTGTTTGGGTAGTTTTATTTTTAACAATCCTAAGCGTGGTATTATATGTTCCCACTAACGATAGTGGAGAAGTTGATACTGTTAACAATTACAACAATACTATCTCTGAATCTACTATTCGGAATTTTCGAATCAGAGAAAGCAAGATTGATCTTATCGATAGCGCTTATTACACTAGCGCTCCTAGCCCTACTCAAATACTTGAGACACCCACCCCCACCCCCGTTACAGAACAACCGGTAATACAGGAGATACAATCTGTAACCCCTGTCGTTATTGGGGGATTAGAAACACTAATATGTTCATATCCTTGGCCCTGTTGGGAAGCTATTTCAATAGCACAATGTGAATCTGGGGTTAATATAAATGGGGAACTCGATGGGGTTTGGGCTGTTAGTTGGACAGGGACAAGCTACGGGCTTTTTCAATTAAATAAAATTCATGTTAATAAATGGCCAGATTTTTGGGAAAATTGGATGATTCCTGAATGGAATGTAGCACACGCATTTGAAATGTGGAGTACGTCGGGATGGGGACCATGGGATTGTTGGTAAAAAAGAGTGAATATGTTGGTAAACAAAATTACAGACGCGCACAATTTACGTATAACTGTATATATTTTGTTGCTACTAAGTATTGGTTGAAATTATTATGAATAAGCCTATTAAAGTAGTAACATGTAATTCATGTGGGGCTTATAGAAGTTGTAAAATTTATAATGATCTTTGGTTATGTGTAGACGGCCCTAGTAAATGTTATCGTAGTAGAAAAACTATTTCATCTATAAAGAAAAGAAAGGTGGAAGAACAAGAATGGTTAAACGAACACAAACCAAAAAAGAACACCAAATTCAAGAAGACATTAATAAGTTAGATGTTGTATTTGTTGTAGATGTTACGGGGTCTATGGGCCCTTTTATTCGAGAAGCTAAAGAAAAAGTAGTATCTCAAATACGTGATATGTCGCAACGGGGGCTTGATATAAGGTTTGGGTTAGTTGAATATCGAGATCATCCCCCACAGGATAATTCTTTTACAACTAAAACTCACGCTTTTACAGATAACACCCAAAAAATGCAAACATCTATTGAACTGATGAAAGCAGAGGGTGGTGGGGATAGACCCGAAGCTATGTATTGTGGGGTTGCTGCTGCAATTAGAGGATTACAGTGGAGACCAAAAGCAGATCATCAAATTTTCTTAATAGCAGATTCACCCCCACACACTCCTTGTCTTTGTGGGTTGCAACAGTTTGAAATCATTAAAGAATTAAATGTTGATAGTATTACTTTAAATGCTTTTTCAATATCTGGAGAACACGATACGGGAATACATATGAGAGCATTAACTAACGCTACTAACGGGTTGTTTGATGAAGGATCTGTAAGACAAAGTTTCGAACATACCGAGCATGTTTATGCTGGTACAGCAAGTTTAATGAATGATGCTAATACTTATCACACTACCTTTACAGCTTGCTCTTCTTTAGGAAGTAGTACAACTGATGCAGCTATAGCTAAACAAGCTGGATTAACTCTTTCTAAAATTAAAACAGCAAAGAACTACTTAAAAAAGCGTGGCCTTCTTCCAAAGGAAGTAACTGATGTTTCATCGTCATAGGTTTAAAATTGTTTCAACAAAAAATATGAGTTTTGCAGATACTCTAGGGCAATACACGCTTACATTACTAAAGTGCAACCAGTGTACTAAAACTAAAATAGAAAAACTAGAGGGACATTGGGATAAAGAAACATTAGATAACTTTTATGGATAAACAAAAACTAGAAGACGCTTTATTGAACGGGATGAAAAAAATTGATTCTATGCAAGGGGTTGTTGAATTAGAAAAAATAGCGTCGTCAGTTCCAAAGTGGTTATCAGATCACTTTCAAATGGAACACTCCAACCCATCCCCATCAAGTATTAATCGTTGTAGATCACAACAATTTTATTACGCAAAAGGGGTTGAACTTGAAAATGAACCCCCAATATCGTGGAAGAGGAGAGCAGCCATAGGGATTATGGCTGAAGCGTATTGGTACGCTGTGTTTAATTTAAGTGGGTATAGACTATTATTCCCCTCTATATACAAATGTGGGGTAAACATGTTAGCTCACCCAGACGCTCTTCTTGTTGAGGGGTTAATCCCCGTTGAATTTAAAGACAAAACAGGGTTTCAATATAAGAAGTTAATAGAGGGAGCTAAGTTAGCTGAGTTTGATAGTGGGGAATATTCCCAATTACAATTATATATGTATGTTACTAATACAAGCGAAAGTATTTATTTAGCTGCCCCCGCTGACCCTCAAATGCTTCAAACGACAATGCGTCAAAAGAAACAGTACGGGAATGAATATAATCTCCCCCCGTTTTATTTAGAAGTAGTAAATAGAAATGATAAATATATAGAATATCTATTAAATAGGGCAGATATATTAACAGAGGATCTTAAAAGTGATTCAGTTCCCCCCAGAGAATACTTAGGATTAGCTGTGGATAAAGGAGGACATAAGGTTTTCCCCTGCTACTATTGTCCATTTATAGAGCGTTGTCAAAAAGATCAGGGGGTTCCAAGATGGTAGATTGTATTCATCACTATATTATAGACCCCCCAAATGGGAATACTTATTTACCGGGAAAATGTAAAAAATGTGAAAATAAAAGATTATTTAAAGCTGGGTTTGTTAGAAGATCGGAAGCTAAATTAGAAAAAGAATTAAGAATACAGGAGGAGACTAAACGTGGGTACATCTAAAAATAAGGGTACGGAACGGGAGGTAACTGAATATTTAGAACAACGGGGAGATATACCTAGATCTAGTTTTTATAAGGAATCTAAACTAAGGAAGATTCCCCTAATTTCACGTTACGCATATGTTGGAGTAGAGGGGTCCGGACGCCCTATATCTTTGGGGTTGGGGTTTTCATTTGGACTCAAAACTGGAGTAGTTGTAATAACACTCCCAATGTTAGAGATTTCTATAGGTTATAGTAACTTACGCTTTACGCTTTAGTGCTCTAAAAACATGCTTATCCACGCTTGAATCCAACGTCAGATTTAACGTCTATAAAGGGGTTTCCTGAGTGGTATAAAGAAAAGATAGCGAAGGAAAGTTTTAACTAACTTTACTGGCTACAAAAATACCAACAGCGCGAATAGCAGCAGTTGCAACAACAACAGCAACGGCTGAAAACGTAACAGTTTCAAAATCCCCATTATAAACACTTAAGGCTTGAGCAGCGGCAATAATAGCAGCAGCAGCGGCCCCTATGAAAAATGAGGGGGTGAGATATTTCTTAAACATTATAGTTTCCCTTTCTTTATATTAATTTTGTATTTGGACCTTCAAGTTCAACAACTCTAGCTGTTAATCTTTGGTTTTCATTTGTAAGAGCAGTAAGGCGGTGATCAGCATATTCTAATCTTGCTAGTTGAGAAGCATTTTCATCTGTAAGACGTTTATTATCCCATTCTAACTTTGCAATTTGTCTCCTTAATGTTTCATTTTGCTCTTCTAAAGCAACAATACGTTTATCTAAAGCTTCATTGTTTTCTTTTAATTCATCACGGATTTTTTGCGCCTCTATCCAAAGTCTATCAGCGTCAGTTTTACGAATTTGACCGGATAATACCCACCCTATTATTAGAGTAATACACGTTACTACTAACCCCCCGGGTATAAGAAGGTTATCCATTAAATATTTTCTTTTTTGGGATCCATAGAGTTAACTGTGTTATACAAGTTACATATGAAATTATCCCAAATATGGCACTAGATGTACTTATCGAATAAAGATTTAAATGTGTACCAGCTCTTAATAATCCAAGACTAAACGCCCAAACCCCTAATATTAATGCTGTAAAAACAATATCGCTTTTATTTAAGTTTATCAATGACTTCCTTACAATTATTAAGGAATTAATAGCAAGAACAAAAACCGCAATTGTTCCAATTTGTCTTAATGCCTCGTTGACGATCATATATACATTATACAACACTTATTCAAGTGTTATTATAAAACAAAGCTAAAAACAGTAAAGGAGAAAAAGCTATGAAATTTCAACTACGTCGAGTAGAGACAAGAATTTACGAGTGGGTTGGAGAATTTGAGACTACATATGCTGCTGAAGCAGCAGTTAATTATCCACCAGATGATAGATTAGTTTCAATACACCTCGAAACCGAAGCTTACGTAATTGAAGCTGGGGAAATTGACTAATGCAAGGAGCTGTAATTGGGGG